>Ga0222714_10002311_pt1 | contig 20363 bp, 24 predicted proteins | sample C33_3DmetaG_FD_165048 | JGI IMG/M metagenome (GOLD analysis project Ga0222714, IMG submission 165048) | Estuarine water microbial communities from San Francisco Bay, California, United States - C33_3D | ecosystem: Environmental > Aquatic > Marine > Unclassified | place: USA: California...
TTCATTGCCAAAGATTCCTTTGCCAAAAATTATTTCTGCTCCAGCCCCAATGCCAGAACCAGAAAAAGTAGAGAAAGCCCCAGAACCAGTTGTTCAAGAACCGAAAGCACAGCAACCTTCGAATTTGCAAAAGTTTTTAGACATACTAAATAAAGCTAAACAGGGCAAAACTACATGATATACAGAAATGATGGTAGACCATATTGTGTTACTGGATCTCAACAACAGTTCGATGATGGGCTGCCAGAACACAACTTGTTTAATGCTTGGGATGAGGAATCAATAAAAATTGGTGGCTCCCCCATATTTTATTATGAGCTATTTGTTGATATAAATAACATAGATCCAATATATCTTGAAACCCGCACCAAGATGTTCAGCCCAAATCCTGTGCAACTATATGGGTTTTATGAGCCTGTGCCTAGTCAAAACTTACAAACTGCTTTTGGTATTGACTCTCCTGACGAAATGATATTTGAATTTAACTATAGATCAGTTTTAAGAACACTTGGCCATGCGCCAAAAATAGGATCAAGACTGTTCACGCCTTTTTTGAAAGAGAACTGGACAATAATTGAAAGAAAGACTGGGGAATTCAAAATGTATGGAGTTGTTAGACTTCAATGTATATGTCAACGATTCCAAGAGGATGACGTAAGCGGCACCTCTGTCAATAAAGCCCCAGATGTTGATTACAAAATTGTATAAACGAGGATTTAATATGAAAAGCTTTTTTTCCTTTTACGACAAACTAAAAAATATCAATGAGCAAGATATGGGTGTGCCATCACTAGGTGTTCAACAACAAGGCATGCAGCCTCAAGGTCCAGCACCTACTTTGCCTATGGGAATGCCTCCGGTTATAGCTCCCGGAAATCAAGCAGATCAATTGGGCATGCAACAAACTGAATTGCCAGCACAAGATGCTCCTGCTGATAATCTTAGTCAGCCAGAAGGCAAAGATGCACAAGACCCACAAAGCATGATGATAAAAGCTTTACAAGATATTCTTGCTGCACTTGAGCCATCAGAAGAAGGCGATGAATCCAAAAAAGGAATGGATTTGGACGAAGATAGAAAAGCTACTATTTCTCAGTTAGCAAAAATGGGTCTTCGCATACTTGGTGTAAGTGATGATGAAGAAGAAGAGGAAGAAGAATCTGAATCCCCAGCAGATATGCCAGTAGGATCTACAGCGCCAGAAAAACCGATTGGAGAACTTGGAGACATGGCAGGAATGTCAAATGCTGGCACATCAGATATGCCAAATCAAGCTGGAGTATTACAACCACAAGCAGAATGATATTATTATAATAAAGTAAATATATAATTTAGGAATCATATTCAAGGTGAAACATGAAGAGTTTTTACGAATTCTACAGAAAACTACAAGCAGATAAACTTTTCGAACAAGTTGGTGGCGCTCAACAAATGCCTCCTATGGCTCCTCCAGCCCCCGGAATGATGCCTCCCGCTCCTCCTACAGGAGGACTGCCTCCCTTGGCTCCCCCTACAGGAATGCCTCCTGCTATGCCTGTAGCCGCTGCGGATATGAATATGCCTGCCGAAGATATGCCAGCCCCTATGGGGGACGAAAATGTAGATTCAGTAGAAGGAATAGACACTACTACACCTGAAGGCATGGTTCACCAAAGCATTATTGACATACAAAGTGCCATCGAAATGGCCAAAGAAGGTGGCACTAACCTTGATAAAAACGATCTGCAAGTATTATCAGATATTGCTGATATGATCAAAACAAACCTTGATAAAGCTAGTGGCAAAGCAGCACCTTTGGGAGACATGGAAACACCGCCAGAAGAAGGAATGGCTGCTCCTGAAGGCCCTCCGATTGGCGACCAAGCAATGATGATGGGAGCAGCACCTGATATGGGCGGTATGCCTCCTGCTGCACCCGCTGCTCCTATGGCTATGCCAAATGAATCTTATGTATACTCAGAAGCTGTTACTGGCGACTCTTTCAATTTTGATAATGTTAGATTAGCTTGGGGACAAATACAGGTTTACTCAAAAAAGGGAATGTTTAGCTGTCAAAAAGAACAATCATATGATCCAAATCGATTCTGGAGCATTTTTACGCATCCAGAAGATGAAACAGTTTTACAGAAATATAAGATACCTTTAACTCAAAATCGCAAAATTGGCGGACCTCCAGTTTTGAACGCAAAAGGAAAACCCGTTTATAGAACCATAAAAAGACATGTTAGAAGACCTGAGAGTGATATAAATAATGATAAAAAATTGTGGCGCAAATCTCCTGAACCTATAGTAGCAAAAGATGGAAAAGAATGGGAAGGATTCAGAATTATTGATCCTATGAAAGGCATTAAAGGAGTAAGATCAGATACATCTACACATAAAATTATTTATAAGGATCCTTTGACAGGCAAATTACACAGAGCCGCAGACGTTAATTCTCCTGTATTGGAATTCGATCCTCCTGAGCAGCCTGACCCCGGCGTTTTGACATCCAAAAATCTTCTACTAAAAGTAGCAGATTGGAAACCTTTTATAGATTCAGATAATAAATTATCACTATCACAATCTATTGGGGTTAGTGAAGCCTGTTTTAATATGAAAATGATTGAAAGAATGATTTATTGTGGCTGGATAATGCCAGATTATATTAACAAATTTTTTGTAAAACTTGAAAAAGACAAGCATCTTTCAAAACATCACGCAGCAGATGAGTATTTTAAGATACCATGCTATATCAACAAACGTAGTCTTGGCAGATACAACTTTAATCTAGCTAAAAAAGAGAGAGAAATTGCCGACTTGCAATCTCAAATAATTGATGAAATGAATCTATATGTTGAAACCATTATTGACCCAGAAAATAAATTTAGTGTTTATGCCAAAAATCTTGCCAAAGATCTTGAAAGCAAGATAGCTAATTTTGATGCAGATGAAATAGGAGCTATTTCGGCTTTCAAGCGTCTAATGTTTAGTATGGCAAATAGACATAAACTTCAAGATATTTCAAAAAAAGATATTGAACAAACTATAAGTCGAGAAGCAATGAGGATTCTTGATGAAAAAGAAAGATCAATTCCACAGCTTATTGAAAAATTAAGAAGAGAAGAGAATATCCCCCTTAATCTTATTGATGCAATCATGTTAGTTGACAGTTCAGTATGTGATGCTGCCGGATTCTCTCATCCCCAACTAGTTGCAGGCCAAGATGTAGATCTTCCTACATTTAGTGCTGGAGAAGATACATTTGTATACGGTGATGATGAAGAAGAAGATACAGAAACAATTATCGAAAGACGCATGAAGGTAATTAAAAAGCTCTATCCTGCTAAGAAGTACCCAAGAGAAGAATACATAGGACCAGATCCAAAAAATCCTAATAAAACCAAGCTTTTGCCAGATCATATTAAGATAAGAGTAAAAACTCTTACTGGCAAAGACGGTTTAAAAAAGAAAGTTTACCTCGTAGTAAATCAAGAAACAGGACTGCCTGTAATGCCTCTAAAAGTTTATATGCCTTACACTGGTGATCCAGCGAAAGATAAGGCTATAAGAGATTTGAATAATGCATATTCAAGCGCCACAAACTTTGAGTATGATCAATTAGTCAAGAAACTAAAAGATGTCGATGCTGTAAAAGATATAAATAAATTGTTCAAAACAATAAGTGGCGAAGAATCTAAACAAAAAGAACTTGAGAAGCTTTCAGATCCATTCTTCTATAGAGATCATCCAAATTATCCTGCTTTCATGAGAGAGCTTACTGATATGGCTGGGGCACAAAAACCAGATGAATCTAAAGACGAATTTGAAACTAGAAATAAAAAAGCTTCAGACGCTCTTGCTAAGAAATATGAACTTGGAATTTATAGTCCAGCATATGCTACTGTCCTAGCAACAGATCCTGAAGATGAATTCGTATGGAGTCCTCAGTATGATGAAGACAATCCGCTACTACGCTCCCAAGAAGCTGGTACTGTAAAAGTTACGGCTGGTCCTAGTTTGACTAGACCAGATATGACACAGCCTGAAGAAATAAAATCTCCAGCGCCTGCACGAACAAAAGAGAAAAAGCCTAAAAAGCAAAAAACAAAAGTTGCTTCTAGAAAAGTTGCAGACACATCATCCGCCACTCCACAAGAAGAACCCACAATACCTGACTTAAAAACTGAGAAAGAAGCTTGGGAAGCATTGAGGAACTACGAAGATACTATTAAAGATATTTTAGGCCAAATAAGAGAATTACAAGCCTCGATTCGACCCCAAAACGCCGAAGACTACAAGTATTTTAAAATGCAAAATGACATTGTTAAAGATATAGAGGAAAAAAACCCCACAGCAGATTACGACACAAAATATAAAAACCCACAGTATCTTGAATTACAAAAACAAAGAGATGCTATAGAAAAAGAAATAGCACCAACTAAAGCTAAAATTCGTGCGCTAGAAAAAAGTCCAGAAGTACAAGAACGAGATAGGTTACTAAGTGCTGCGAGTAAACTTTATAGAGCAAGAATAGAAAAAGAAAAGGCTCAAAAAGATAAGTGAGAATAAAATGAATTTTAGAGATCATTTAATAAAAGAAGAACAACAGATACTAGCAGACTTCATAAACTTTTGTGAAGCCAACAATCTTCCAGTCACTATGGAGTCTGTTACTGTATACAATGAATTCTTAAGTAAAATGGGGCAAGGTGCCCGTAGAGCTTTAGTCGGTGCAACATTACCATTTCTTATGTGGCAAACTGGCACAGCTACTGCTCAAAATGCTAGAGGAAAATCTGCTTCTCCAGCTCAAAAACCAGTAGCTGCTATGGCGCAAAAAGCAGAAATTGCTGGCGTAAAGAAAATGGATATGGCTTTAAAAAACTGGAAAGCTGTAAACACTTATTCAACTTTAGTTACAAAAGAAAAAGAATCAGATCTAAGTAAGACTGGCATGCGTGGTGGAAAAGGAATGCCATATAAAATTATATTTGGCGGATCAAAAGAACATATGTACCACCAAAATGCTTTTGGTATAAAATCTGATTTTGATTTCAGCAAAATTAAAAGAACGCAAGATTCAAATCCTGATTGGAGATACATTCCTGCGCTAAACAAATTTGTTAGTTTAAAAGATTTGCAAGATAGTGATTCTCCACTCGAAGTTCATTTACATGATTCTTATGATGGCAAAGAACAAGGAACTGTTGGAGAATTTTTTGGAATGCAACAACATGAGCTAGAAGACCTTTTCTCACAAGGCCTAGTACCTATTCAAAAAGCTCCAAAAATGCAAACTGTACCTGATTCTCCTCTTCATGGTTTGCCCAAAGTAGAAACGGACCCAAATAAAATTCCTGACGCACCAAAACAATATAAGCCGAATGTATACTAACTAATATACAAGTATGAAACCTATAGGCCCAAATGTTAATAGTTATGGTAAATCTCTGAACGACTTCAAGGAGTTGTCTCCGCAAGATCGTTCAGAGAATATTGATCCACCACCAGGTTATTGTGAACAGCCTCCAGATAATCAAAACAATCAAAATATCTCGCCTCCTAGCGATTGGAATTTTGACACTTTAGTAATTAACAAAACAGGAAATGGTAGTCAAAATAACTGCGACCCTATGCAAACGGGGCAGATTGTTAATGATTTAAATCCACCTAATAGAAACACAATATACCGATATTCAAAGTCAATACGTGGCTGCGACGAAGCTGTAATGGATTTATTTAGAAATATTGTTATTATTGATGAAGATGGGAAAGCTCTACCTGTACCAGTCATATGGGCAACACAAGAAAGAGCAGTAGCTGCCGTAGTGCAAGATAATGTTAGAAAAGATGATACACTTGTAGTTGATCGTATCAAATTACCAATGCTTGCAATCAGTTCAACTGAATTTAATTTTAATCAAGATCGATACACATATCATCAAGCAATTAGTTTTATGAAAGATACTGAAGGTAAGCCAGCATTTTATTCTTCTGAAAAGTATAAAATGGATACTGTATTTGGAGTTGCTAGAGGCATACCAATAGATGTTGGATATACTTTATATGCATGGACCATGCAATTAGAAGATATGAACCAAATACTAGAGCAAATAGTTACTAAATTTAGTCCTGTAGCATATATAAAAGTGAGAGGGGTCAATTGGGAAGTTCCAGTAAAGTTAACATCTATTGCTAACAATCTAGAAACAGAACCAGGAGATCAAGCTCTAAGAGTAATTAAGTTTCAGTTCGGCCTAACAGCAGAAACATATGTTGCTCAACCCATTAGAAGAGAAAAAACTGTTCTATCTACTAGGGTTGAAATTGGCGATGCTGCCGCCGACGAAAATATTACTGAGATAATTGCAAGAATAGAAGAAACAGTTAAGGAGATTGGATGATTGAAATTAAAAATGTTAAAAGGCAACCAATACAACTAATTGTAAGATCAAGAAAATCTCCAAAACAATTCACAGTCTTGCATCTTCCAGGCATTGGAAATGAAAAAAATATTTTTTATTTAGAAGAAGAGAGAGCAACTGAATATATACAGAGAGCAGAAAAATCTGGTCATATAAAAACCAGACTTGTAGCAAATACATTTGGAACAGGAGAAAAACATGGCAATTCTTAAGGGTTTTCCACCTTCTAATACGATCAGTCCCAGTGTACGCATCACTGAGAAAGATCTTACATTTCTTGCAACAGCCCCTTCGGTTAATAATATTGGTATCGTAGGATATGCTTCTAAGGGACCAATCAATGTTCCAACTTTAGTAACCGACATTTCTAGCTTGCAAAGAATTTTCGGAAACCCACATCCAGCAACAACAACTCCCTACTTGATTTATGCTGCACAAAATGCACTAATTACAAGTAGCGCAGTATATGTCGTTCGTGTAGCTGACCAAGACATCCTTAGTCCTACATATGCCAAAACTGCTACTGTTGATATTCCTGCTGCCGGAAGTGTAATCGAAGTCGAAGGCGATCAAGATGGCGATTTCAACTTTACACAAGACACTTACTTCCGCTGGAAACTAAATGGTGTAGAAAGCGACAAGATTCTTGTTGTTCTAAAAGATGATTCCAGACCATCCCCAGACACTGGCGATCCTTACAACGCTGCTGATTTGGTCGAAACACTCAATTCTCAACTAGACTTTGATGTTGATGGCATCGAATTCTTCGTAGGTGCAACAGGTTCAAATGTTGGCATTCGCACAACTTGGGCATATGGACCGAATGCCTCACTTGAATTTATGGGCATCGAGAGTTCCCTAGTAGGCGGCACAACATCTGCCACAAATAATCTACTAGGCCTTGGCAACGCTATGGAGCCAGCCAGTCTTGTAGGAACAGTAACAAAATATCCAAACAATGTTTATACGCCTCCCGGTCGTTGGGACTTCCATGCCGTTACAAACTTCTTCATTGATGTTGTTGTTGATGGCACAGGAAATACAGCAATTGATAATATTGTTCAAACTGTAGATCTTTCTGCTTTAGAAGGCGCTGACTACAATATTACAAATATTATTACTGAAATCAATGATCAAATTGCCAATCTTCCCGGTGGATTTGTAGCAGTTGCCAATGCTGGCGCTGTTGAACTACAAACAACCATCAACGGCAGAAATGGTCGTTTAAGTGTTAAGAATAATGGTGATGGACCAGTAATTCTAGGCCTTACAAACCCTGTTGACGGAGTTGCAACATACAACCCAGTCGTAGGCGTAAGTCCTGCTGGGGCTTCTGATGACACAGATCCATTTGATTTTGGACTTCTAACAGGACCAAGCAACACTACCGACGCTATCTCTTTAACAATTAATGCAGACAGCCCCGGCATCGAAGGAAACTCGACTCAGGTCGTTGTAACAAATTATGACGGCGGCACATTCAGCATCTCTGTTTACAGCGAAGGCAGCCAAGTAGAAGTATTTGGCAACTTGACCAAGAATGTTGCTTCCCGTTATTATGTTGAAACATATGTTAATCTTCTAAGCAACTATATTCGTGTTGTAGACAACACAGATGTAAACGCTCCTCCACAAAATAGTCCTGCTACTGGCGTATCTCTAGTAGGCGGAACAGATGGCGTGCCAACTGATCCAGATGATTATGACAATGTTCTTATCGGCAGCCCTCTTCTTGATACTGGTCTTTACGCTTTCAGCGAAACAGAGTATACAGATATTGGACTTCTCGCCGCCCCCGGACAATCTTCTACAGATGTTGTCCTAAAGTTGATCGATGTTTGCCAAAATTATCGTCAAGATTGTTTGGCTATTATCGATCCTCCTAGCGATATGCCTCCTAGCGAAATAGTAATGTGGCAAAATGGTGCTCACCCATTAAACAATGTCAGATTTGATTCTGACTTTGCTGCTCTCTACTGGCCTTGGGTTGTAATAAGAGATACCTATAACAATCTGAATGTAACAGTGCCTCCAAGTGGTGCTGCTCTGGCTACGATTGTCAGAAGTGACACTGTAGGGTTTCCTTGGCTGGCTCCTGCTGGTCTGAGTAGAGGTATTGTTCCAGGCATATTAGATGTTGCCTACAGCCCAACTCTTGCTCAGAGAGACCAGATGTATGGCTTCCAAAATGCAATTAATCCGATTATCAGCTTCCCTGATGTTGGGGACTTTGTTATCTGGGGACAAAAAACACTTCAAAGAAGACCTTCTGCTCTTGATAGAATCAACGTACGCAGAATGATGTTCTATATTGAGAAAAACATCAGATTAGAAGCACGCAACTTGATATTTGAGCCCAACACTGCGGCTGTAAGAGCAAAATTTATTAGTCTTGCTCGCACACTCCTTGATAGTGTTCAGATAAATCAAGGCATTTATGATTACTTCATAAAGTGTGATGAAGAATTAAACACACCAGATGTAATTGACAGAAATGAACTAAGAGCAAGAATAGGTGTCCAGCCTACAAGAGCAATAGAATTCGTATTTATTGAATTCTCTCTACATAGAACTGGCTCATTCACTGAAAACACTGAAGTTATCGTTTAATTTATAGGAGAAAACTATGGCAGACATGGGAATCGGCAAAATTGGTATAGATGAGGGCATAACCTTTAAAAGAAAATTTAGATGGTTATTTTCCGTATCAAATATTTGCACAAGTACAGGTGCTAAACTTACAGTAGAACCATTTTATGTAAAAACAGCATCTCGTCCTAACATTACATTTGATGAACAGGAAATACATTACTTGCACGGCAGAATGTATCTACCCGGCAAACCGACATTTGAAACAATTACAGTAACTTATTATGATGTAGTTACTCAAAGAGGCAACCAGCCACTAGCGCCTTTGTATACTTGGATAAGTAATGTGTATGACTTCATGAGCAGTCCAACTGCTTGGAAAAGCGCAAAAATGGCCGCAAATGCTTTGGGCGGATCCTCTAGTTATGGCGGTGAGGCTAATTTAATAATGCTTGATGGATGCGGAAATGCTATTGAAAAATGGACTCTTTTTCAATGCTGGCCGCAAGCTGTTAACTTTGGCGATCTTGACTATTCTAGCGCCGAAGAAGCAACAGTAGAGCTTACTCTACGCTATGGATATGCAGGATATGAAAGTCTATGTAATCCCGTTCCTATTAATCCTTGCTGTGTGTCTACATGTGGCAAGCCAGTTGGCAACGATGGATCACTCGGCGGTGGCGGAGGACAAGCCCCCAACCAACCAGCACCATAATCATAATTGCTTGCCCAAAATTAATTTATACCAGCCAGTATTTTTTACTGGCTGGTTTTTTTTATTTAAACTATACATACTTATATGGCTAAAGAAACAATAAAATCCCATCAAATGGGTATGCATACATCTTTTTTTGCATGCAATAAAAGAAAATTCAGATTTCTATTTGAAATACAAGGAGTTACAGATTTTGATGATGCTTTAGTTGCTGTACCAGCACAAAAAGCTACTAGACCAAGTCTTTCACTTAAAGAAATGGATGTTCCTCATTTGCAAGAAACACTTTATTTGCCCGGAAGACCAGATTGGAAACAACTTTCTGTAACTTTATATGACGTAAGCATCAACAGTCCTATTTGGAAATGGCTACTATCATTTTATAATCCCGGTCCTCGAAATACCGATGGAGGAGTATTGGCTGGCAATTTTAATTCTGTTGGCTATTATGGATTCGCAAAATCTTTCAAAAAAGATAGCATTCTTTATACTCTAGATGGCTGTGGAAATGAAATAGAAAGATGGGTATATGAAAATTGCTGGCCTACAGAAATTGATTATGGAGACATGGATATGACAGATAGCGATATCCTAACCATAAATCTTAATATGAGATATGATAGAGCTTACAATCCAAAAATAATAAATTTTACACCACCAGGTTAATTTGACTATTCCAAGAACTGATCAGCTTTAATAACATCTCTGCACTTTTTAAGGAATTCATCTAGTTCTTTAGGTTTCATTCCGAGTATACGACAGGCTCCACTTTTGTTAAGCCTGCCTTTTTTAGTGTAAGCTTTGCTTTCATTTAACAACAAAGCTTCAATTTCTTTGCCCATGCCATTTTTTTCGAGAATGTCAAGTATTTCTTGTTTCTCTATTACTTCTAGAAAGTTTTTTCTCATAATACTATTATATCATCTTTTTTTATAAAAAGTATCTGAGCTAGAGTCATTATAATCAATTTTTTCTTTTCCCTTAGTTATTACTTCAAATCCAAGCTTAATTTTAATGATATCACTATATCTTCTTTTGAGGTCATGGTAATTTCTTGCAGATCTCCACAATTGTCTAAAATGATTTAGAATACAAGTTGTCATATAGTTAAAAGCTTTACCTTTTTGCGGGTCAAATTTCTCTGATCTTTCAAAACAAATCAGAACACCTTCTTGAATAGCATCATCATCATCTATATGACTAAATTTTGCATATCTTACGATATTATTTGACAGGGTGTAAAAGGCTGTAGCCAAGATGCTTTGGGCCTCAGAATACTCCCTATTGGCCTCCTCAATTTGTTTTTGATCAAACTGTAAAGGATTCCTTATTTTCTTAGAATTTAATCTCTGCCACAAAATCTCTTTTTGCAAAATCTCAAGCTTTAATTTTTTCCTTTGAGCATTTTGATATTTTATAATAATTGATTCAAAAGCCTTGTTATTAAGATATTCGCTCGACATTTTGCTCCTAAATTAAATTTATGACACTATATTTTTATAGTAATGCTCAGTATATTTTACGAAAATAGCAATCAAATTGATACATCTTTTATAAACAAGCATAGTATTAATCTTGTTTCATCTAAAGATTTTGACAAGTATAAAAATAATAAGAAAGACAAAATACTATTAGTAAAAAACAATCAAAAGATAATAAGTTTGGGAAATTCAGTCCTTTCTGAGGAATGCATAACACATGTTTCTGTAATTTGCGGGAAATGGACTGTCAAGGAAAAACAAATCATTAGTTCAACTGATTGTCCGAATATTCTCTCTGAAATTATAATAGAAGAAAATAGAAAACCGCCTTATTTGAAAGATAAGACAGCAATAAGTTTTTATCAAGATAAAAATTGGAATGAATTTATTTTTCAATCGAACAAAACTCTAACAAGCTTAAACCAAAATGACCCTGAAATCTTAGTTCATCTCTACTACAATTTTTGTGTTTCTTATTTTAAATTAGGCCAAAGAAAAAATGCATACAAATTTACTGAATCCGCATTAGCATTAGAAAAAAACTTCCATGAACTGCTTTCCACCGCAGGAGATGCCGCATGTTATGAAGGTGATTATTCACATGCCAAAAAACTTTATGAAGCTGCAATAGAGGCTTATAAAAATAGAAAAATATCTGATTTTACGACTTTTTCTGAATATCTTGGAACAACACATCCCAGAGAAATGCTGGAAAAAATCTCTGGGATGGCATCTCCAAGTCGTTTTATTAAAATACTTGACCAAGCTCATTAACAATCACTGTTACTTGATCTTCGTATCTAGATAGTACCACTTGTTTCCTACCAGGAGGCAAAGACCTTAGTCTGAATTCAAGTTCATTTACATTACAATTAATGACGCTCCAGTTGTTTTGTGCTGATACTGCAAGTACCTCTTTTGGACTCTCATATCCTTTTTCTGGGAAGTGTGCTAAGAATACTTCTTTAGCTTCAGTCAAGATTTTTTCATAAATCTTAATATTACAAGAGCAATTAGGATTTGATTGAATCTTTTGAATATCTGGAGCTAAATTCTCAGGAAGCTTTTTAACAAACTCTGGATCCTTTAATGCATTCTTTACATCAAGTAAAGTAATATTTTTGGGGGCTTCTTGGCTCATTTTTTTATCTCCTTCAAAACATGACCACATGCAGGACACTTATACATATTTGATCTTTTATCAAAACTCTGCTCGCTTTTCTTTTGTGTTTCAACATCAACAAAAGGTAGCTTCTTTTGCAGCTTTTGTTTTAAAATAGTGTTCAAATGGTCTAAGTTCTCTAAAAAAATTTTCTTAGCACACCTTTCACACCAAAATTGATATTTTATCATGATCTAATAACTGTATTTGCTTCAATATAGGTGACTACATATGCCCACAGATAACTTAATAACGATACAGCACAACCTGCAACGAAGTTACTTCCTAGACTATGTATTATCTGGTACCACGCACTATTCAAAGATGGCGTAAGAAAAAAACTACTTACAAATAGACCGCTCCAAAACCCACAACACTGATGACAGTTCATCATCTTCATTACAAATTCAGGCAAAACTTTCTTGAGAAGATTTTTTATTGGAACAAAAATCTCGCCTTCGACAATAATGACGGTCATACCAACACCGCCTATCAACATCAGTAACAAACTACTTAGCGCCATATTGTAACCTCTACTGTTTCTTTGTGCCTATAAACAGACAAATCTATAAAATTAAAGTCACATGGCAAGTTAAATTCAAGATTCCTAATGTCAGATTTTAAGTTAATTATAGTCTTCATGACATCATTATCAACATAAACTTTATCTCCCAAAATATTTTCTAATATTTTTATATCTTCTTCTTTAATATTACGTAAAAAGTTCATCTCGGCACTTTTAATCATGTGCCTCATAGAACCAGCTCTTGTTGCAAAATACCAGTTATCAATATAATCTTTATAATTTTTTAAAGCAGCTATTGCTTTCTTGTTAGAAAAAACAATTTCACCAACATTTTTGAAATTTAAAATGATAGGCATGAAACTATTATAACATTAACAAAATATATGGAGAAATCTATGTCTGAAGATGTTTTTATGCCACAAATGCCCGGTGCTACCAATCCCGAAGCCCCAAAGATATCTGGTAATATTCCTCCTGAACTTGCCGCTATGATGCGTCAAAATGCACAACCCCAAAATCAACAAGCTCCTAATGTGCCTCCGCAACAACCTAATCCTGTACCACAAGCTCCAAGACATATGGCACCTCCAGGATTTGTAAGCACAGCTAATCCAGCTTTGACTGCAATTCTTGAACAACTAAAAAGCCATTCTGCACAATATGAAGAAGTCACTCTTCCTTCTTTAGGTAAATTCTATGATGGTACCGATGGTCCTGTAGATGGTAAAGTACACATCAAGCCTATGACAGGTGAAGAAGAACAAATTCTTGCTACTCCCAGATTTGTTAAAAAGGGACAAGCAATCAATATGATTTTCTCAAAATGTATTAAGGAAAACTTCAAAGTACAAAATCTTCTTACTGTAGACAGAACTTTTCTTTTGATATATCTAAGAGGCATTTCCTATGGCACTGAATACGAGGTTGAAGTAAAAGACCCCGATTCAGATCGCAAGTTTTCTACTGTCATAGATCTAGACAGCCTTACTGTAAATCGTTGTCCCGAGGATTACGGTCCTACTCTATCTGAAGTTTTGCCAAAGACTAATCTAAAGGTTTTCTATAGACTATCACGAGGCAAAGATGAAACAGAACTACAAGAACATCGTGAAAAAAGACTGAAGTTTACTGGTGATGGCGGCACAGATGATACTTTGCTATTCCGCACAGCACAATTAGTGGAATCAATAGAAGGAATTAGCAACAAGAATGAGATTTACACGGTTCTTAAGAACCTGCCTATTCAAGATTTAACATTTATCAGAAATGTTGTGAATGATCCTCCTTTTGGTGTAGATACCAAAGTTAGCATTGTGTCTCCGGTAAGTAGTGAAGAATTTGAAATCGAATTGCCCCTTGAAGCAAATTTTTTCTTCCCCCGGAACAAGAAGAAGGACCCGAACCAAGTTTGATTCTTTGGAAGAATCTCATGGATGAAATCTTCTTTTTCCAATATCACTTAAGGATTAATAAATTTGACTGGTGCAAGTATTCCATTATGGAAAGAAGATACTTGATTGATAAATATATACAGCAAAAAGAGATGGAACAAAAGGAAATGGAAAAAGAGTCCAGAAAAGCTAGGAGTAAGAAATAATGGCCGCAATCAAAGAAAGATATCAAAATCCAGTAGTTGGTGATACGGTCATACTAAGACTTTTTGTTTACAACAGTAACAATTTTGCAAATGTACAATCGATTGAAAAGATACAAATTTACAAACTGGACTCTGGCGCTTCTGTAAATGATATAAATGCGAGAACGCTTGTCCAAACAATTAATCCCGATGCAGTTCTACAAAATGAAACTGGCCAATACTACGTTGAAGTTTTATTAGACGATCCACAATATACAATAGGCAATTATGTTGATGTATGGACTTTAAATCTTATAAGTGAATATAACGAATCTAGTGTTGTAACAAATATATGGACTATTTATCCTGATTTATGGTATACTGCTCCAATACCAGTTGTATATGATTTTAATTTCCAATTTAGGCCTACTAGATTCAGACAAGGATCTAAAAGATACATAATAATTCAAGTAACTCCTAATGTCCCAAAAGGCACAGATCTTCAACGATACTATGAGAATCTAGCCATCGTAGGAAATATGAAGGTTTCTATAGAACAAAGAACTGGAGATTGCCTTCCCGCTGAAAAAGATCTACGACTAATAGCCGACAAAGTACCTGTAACTTTTAGAGAGAAAATGTATGGATACTACATGCTGGATACTTCAGAAATGGAAGTAGGCATTTATGATATTTGGTTTGAACTTGAACTTGGTGAAAATATTTACATCAGCGAAAGAAATCAACTGCAAATTTTCGAATAGTATTTTAGGCCAAAAAATGTTACTATCTCCATCAGGAGACAATCATGGCCTTAATAGACCCAAACCTTCTAGACTGGTGGTTTAACCACAACTATAATGTGCTATTTGTTGGCAAACATGGCGTTGGCAAGACATCCTTAATAAAATCATGTTTTGAACGACACAATCTTGAGATAAACAAAACATTTTTATATTTTAGCGCTTCTACTCTAGATCCTTGGGTAGACTTAATTGGAATTCCAAAAGAAATAAAAGATCAAAACAACAATCTTTATCTTGATTTAGTCAGACCTAAATCTCTTTATGAAGGCCAAGTTGAAGCTATTTTTTTTGATGAGTATAACAGATCCCCTAAAAAAGTAAGAAATGCCATTATGGAATTGATCCAATTTAAATCAATAAATGGACTCAAATTCCCAAAATTAAAAGTAATTTGGGCTGCTATAAACCCAGATGATGCCGAAACCTATGATGTCGAGCCTATTGATCCTGCCCAACAAGACAGATTTCATATAATAAAAACCATCCCATACGATTGTGATGAAGAATATTTTTTACATAAATATGGCGATGATTTAGCTTTGCCTGCTATTAACTGGTGGAGAGATCTGCCAGAAGATCAAAAAAATCTTGTATCTCCCAGAAGACTTCAGTATGTTATAGATACATATTCCCAAGGTGGCGACATATCGGAAGTAATTCCTGCATCAACAAATATTAAAAAATTGCTGGATTCTCTCAAGTGCGGATCTCTTGAGAAGAAGCTCAAAAGTTTGTATGAAAAAGATGATAAAGCAGAAATAAAACTATTCTTTTCTAATGATAATAATATTACTAATAGCCTGAAATATATCCTTGTTAATACAAACTACATGGACAAGTTCATACATTTATTTCCAAAAGAAATAATTATGCAGCTTTTAAGCAAAGATCCTATTATTCTTAAGTTTGTAGTAAATAAAGAAAATATAAACAAGTATGATACTTTTAAAAATATTACTCGCAGTATTCTTGCTTCTAAGTCTAACAATTCTTTAAGAAATCTTATTATAAAAGAATTTGCCAAAACAGATAACAAAAAAATATTTTTCTTTGAACCAGCATTGAAAAGGCCAAAAGGCGGATTTAGCGATGTGCTAGGACACATTCATAATACTATGATGTATGATCAAGAGGATAAAATTCGTAAATATACTTATCTCGTCAATAATATTATTGAAGATTTGACTTCAGACGAAGCAATTAGTATTCTCATATTTATTGCTAGAGTTCTTTGTGGAAACGGTAGTAAAATAAAAGACTCAGACTTTTTATGGTATCCAAACATAATATCATTAATAAATTTTTTGATACTTGCAATAGAAAACAATTCCTTGAAACCACAAGAAATATCGATGATCGAATCGATATCGAAAAAAAATACTGAGATAGACGATTTGTTTAAGAATCTACATGCTAACAAAGTATGGGAAGAAATTTATCAAGGTGCTGCATGATCAATTTGCAAACTTCTGATTATCAAAATATTTTATTAAAACTTCAAGACTTTCACGCCATATTTTATAATTCTTGGAAAATGTCCAAGCCTTTTTTTTCAGATTCAATATCAACTGCCTGTGTTACTTTTGATGAGAATGGAAAGTTTCTTAAGTTTATTTTCAACAAGTCCTTTTGGGAAGAGTGTAGCGAATATGAAAAATTGTTTGTAATTTGCCACGAGACTTTACATGTAATTTTAAATCATGGCACGAGATTTAAAGATTGCAAAAACAATAAAATTGCGAACACGGCTATGGATTTAGCAATTAATCACTCTTTGATTAATAGATTTGGTTTCTGCCGAGAGCTTATGAAATTGTCAGATGACTTATGCTGGATTGATAAATTTTTTGATGCCAGCATACCAGATGACGAAAATGCCGAAAAATATTATTCATTACTACTAAAAGACAATTCTGAGACTGATTTTAAAGGCAATAGCTTTGACCAACATGAATTTATAAATGAAGATTCGACACAAGACTTTAAAAACTTTATCGAGCAACTTGACAAAGTTGTTTCAAATGAAGATAAAGTAAGTATAAAAAACTTTCTAAATAACCATGACGGCAAAATTGCTGGTTTTGGTGCCGCTGATTACTTTAATATCGAACCAAAAAATGCTAAACCTAAGAAGAAATGGGAATCGATTATTAAAAAATGGTGCTTGCGCTCATACTCTCAAACAGAACTAGAATCAACTACATGGTACAAACCAGCAAGAAGAACCTCTCTTGTACTTTCAGATCTTTTTTTACCTTCCGATGATTTGTTTTATGATTTTCATTACTCTGAAAACAAAGTTAATGTATTATTTTTTCTTGATACGAGTGGTAGTTGTATTAGTCTAAGAAATAGATTCTTTACAGCAGCAGCCAGTCTTTCTCCACAAAAATTTATTGTAGACCTTTTTTGTTTTGACACTCAAGTTTATGCCACTAATCTAACAGAAAAAAGAATATATGGTGGCGGAGGAACTAGTTTTGGAATCATAGAAGAATTTATAAAACAAAATTATCCTAAATATCCAAAAATTATTTTTGTTATGACTGACGGCTTAGGAGACAAAATAAATCCCGAAAAACCAAAAAATTGGCATTGGTTTATTAATCATGATGGAAATTTTAATTTCACTAAAAACTTTATTTATTCTTACATTCCAAAAGAATGCAATGTCTATGATTTGTCTAATTTTCTTTAGGGAAGAAATATTCGTTTGGTAATTTTAGTAATTCCCTGACAGGCACACAAGTCCATTCTCGATATATAATTTTATAATCATATGTGCCTTGTATATCTGTGCTCTTAACAAATGCTAACCAAGGCCTTCTATCTCTTTTCCATACAAGCATAGGCAGCTTACCACTTCTTTTACTGTCATCCTCAGCTTGTTGAAGAAAACTGTCAAGCTCTGTGTTGCCGCTTTCAAACATAGAATTTAGGTCTATCTTGTTGTATCCGCCTTTAGATTCTATAACAAACCTGAACCCTTTGGGGCAACAAATATCTCCTGTCAAAGTTTCTTTTGCATGAGCGGGCATATTCTTGACCTGCCCCCATCTGTTACCAGATCCAACTGATCTTGAAAAAGTTTCATTTAAGTACTGAAATCTATCGTTGAGTATGCCTACGATTTCTCTCTCGACCCTCTTGCCTTTCTTATTACCATTAACTTTCTTAGTTTTTTTCTTAAATTTTTCTATGTGATAAGAATCGTCTAATTCATCAAAGTTCATAAATATCCTTAGTTATTACTCTAAACTAATAGAGTTTAATTTTTCTTTTATTTCATCTAGCCTTACACTAATGCTTAACTTAGCTTCCTGAGAAAATATTCCTGAGATCTCTTTTTGTGTAAGATTATTTCTTGTGCGTTTAAACAACCGCAGCAATTCTTCAAGCTTATTTTCTAAGAAACCCTTATTTTGAGGAGGCGTTTCCTCTTTTGCAAAATACCATTTTGTACTCAAGCCTTTTTCGCTATCAAATGAAAACTTTATAAGCTCATATGGTTTAAGAGAATATATTCTAGACATACTATTAAATATTATTCCCCGCATTCTAAGATTCCATATAGAATGTGTAAGAATTTCAAGTGTACTAAAGAAAAAAATTTGTCCTATTTCATCAACGAGATCAATGAAAAATAGTGGCCTATGTCTGTTTCTTGTTAAGAATAACTTCTTCTGATTTCCATCCAAGCAAGAATAAACTACAGCAAAAAAACTTTCTTTTGTACTTTTGAAGAACTTCTTAAAATTTACAATCTCATCTTTTTGTTCTTCAAGTATTCTAAGTATAACTTCTGAATCACATTTGCTTTCTAGTGTATAATTTTCAGACAATGTTTTGTATTCAGAAGCGCTAATTAATCCATTATGTATGACTGCTTTTTTTCTATCCGAACTGACAAACGGGTGATTGTTTATATTATTTGCGGGTTCCCCAACACCTATTGATGCGGCCCTACAATGAAAGATGCCTGAAACGACATCGCTTTCCCATATACTCTGATAGTCGTCTGTATCTATTAAAAGATTGCTTGGTCCGGGCTGTTTCTTATAAAAAATGTTATTATTTTCGGTGATACAATAGTATCCACTTGCGTCTGTTCCTCGCACCTGCGTTTTGTCAAACAGATCTGTTACTAAAGCTTTTGTTTTAGATAAGTCTTTACTTTTGCCGATAAATCCAGCAACGCCACACATAAAAATTATCCTTACAGAGCATTTGGGTTTTGATTTTCAGGAGGACTTCCTAAAGGAGGTAAACCGCCCATATCAAACCCTGATACTGGTTGAACGGTAGGATCTATCTGTAAATCTTGCGATAATCCGGTATTATCTAAATCTTTTGGGGTCTTGAACGAAGCGTCTTTTGTTGTTACTCCTAGATCATTTATTGGGCCAGAGAGTTTTGTCAATAAAGAAGTTAATTCTTCTACAGACGAATCTATAGTTTGCTTTGCATCTTCTTTCTCATAAATTACTTTACAAAGAGCAACACCAATGTTCCTAAGTATTTTCTTTATTTTGACATTCTGTCCTAAAACGTGTCCTTTTATATCAGCCCTTATTTGTGATGCCAATATACTTAGTTCATCCTTAAGTGTCTTTACTCCAATTACATCCATAGAATTTTGAAGTGCCTGAAGAGAACTTAATCTTTCTCCAAGCACTTCTACAGCATATTGTTCATTCTCCAATATTACAAATTTTTTAAAGTTAAGTATATGTTTCATATTTTCACATCGTATTATTAGACATATTATTTATGCTATCAAGCTTCTTCTTTAGCGCAGTTTCAACTAATCCCACAAATAAGGGAGAGGCTGCTGTAAGTCTACTTTTGAATTCTGGGTGACTCTGCGTTGCTACGAAATAAGGATGAACATCTCTAGTTAGCTCCATAATTTCTATTAAATCTGATTCTGGATTGCGTCCTGTTACAATAAAGCCTCTATTTTTAAACTCATCTTTAGAAATCAATTCATTATTGACTTCATATCGGTGCCTATGCCTTTCAGAAATAGTCTTTTTCTTATAAAATTCATGAGCAATAGAGTCTTTTTGTAACTCGCAGGTATAAGAACCAAGCCTCATAG
>Ga0222714_10002313_pt1 | contig 20347 bp, 47 predicted proteins | sample C33_3DmetaG_FD_165048 | JGI IMG/M metagenome (GOLD analysis project Ga0222714, IMG submission 165048) | Estuarine water microbial communities from San Francisco Bay, California, United States - C33_3D | ecosystem: Environmental > Aquatic > Marine > Unclassified | place: USA: California...
CCCTAGGATTAGAAATCCGCACGGTCAAATTGATTATTTTGCCGGTGAAGGTGTGAGAAAGATTATTACCTCTTTTCAGGATCTTCTGAAGGAGTATACATCAGATAAGCATGAGAATTACGATATGGTCGTGTACATGCCTCTTGGTGTCCTTTCATTCCTTTTGACAACTGAGGAGTTGGAGGAACTTGCTGAAAACACTGACGACAAGTTTTGGAAGGCAGTTCCTGGCTGGTTTAATTACAGAGTTCAATACACTAAAGAGCATGGATATGATCGAGAGTACTTAAACGAGCAGGCTGTGTCCATCGGAAAGAAATTAGTTTTTAGTGAATAATAATTTTTATAAAAACGTTCAAACTCCCACAAACGGAAAGAATATCTGATAGGATTCTTTTGCTGAACCGAATGTTCCCTACTTCCTAGAGAGGGGGTATATGAAAATTAAGATTGTTAAGGAAAACTTGGAAAAGTATTCCGAAAACGAATCTTTCACTATTTACAAAGTAGTAGAAGAAAATGAGAAGCAAAATCTGCTGGAGAGCACTGTCAAAGAGCAAGGCTGACGGCTACGGTTATGCTTCATGGAGAGTATCCTCTGGGTTGAGGGCTTGCGGTTTGCCAGTCTTCTACCCAGAGGAACTTTCATGTTATAAAGGGTCTTACGAGAGAAGTATCCATATTTCTCTTACTGATGGTCTTGTTTATCAAACAACGCCTGATTTTAAAGACGTTGATATTATGATCAACAATACATTGCCTGTTGATTACAAACTTGGTCCTTCTTATAATATTGGTTTTTCTTACTGGGAAACTGATACTCTGCCACCAAACTGGCGTTCTAGAATTCTTGAGTGCGATGAGGTTTGGACAACATCATCTTGGGCTAAACAAGTATTTGAAGAAAACACAGGTCATCACAATGTTCAAGCTTTTGATCTTGGTGTTCAGTCAGAAATATTCCACCCAAGTTCTGAGCCTTCTTCGAATAAAGTTTTCACTTTCACTCACGTTGGAAGTCCTTCACTAAGAAAAAACACACAAATGGCAGTTGATGCTTTTACTGAGACTTTTGGAAACAATAAGGACTTTAAGTTGATTATCAAGTCAATCGGTCCTCCTGATGCTAGGTATCGTGTCGGTGGAATGAACTTAGGTGCCATCTCTCAGCATCCAAGAATTGAAGTAATAGATTATGAAATCTCAGAGCATGAACTTGCTGAGTTGTATAGAAGCACCGATTGTTTAATCTACCCAACAATGGGTGAGGGCTGGGGAATGATTCCTTTCAATGCTATTGCGTGTGGTACGCCCACTATTTGTACAAATGCTACTGCCTGTACTGAGTACGCGGAGATGTCTGTACCTTTGAATTACACTTGGTCTAGTCAAGGCACCTCGGGTATTTATGCTGGAGGAAGATGGGCTTATCCTGACTTTGATGATCTATGTGATAAGATGCGGTACGTTGTAAATAATTACGATCAAGTCAAGCAAAAGACTATGGAATCTGCTAAAATTATTCATAAGGAATATTCTTGGGACAACGTTGTCTCTAAGTATGAGGAACGGCTATGTCAGATTTAGAAAGATTTGAAGATAAAACTCTTCTACAGAAGTTAAAAGATGTGGAGAGAGTTGGAAGTTTACACATCAAGGGATATAGTAATCATGAAATATCTTCTTTGATGTCGATAGATAGTAAGCAGGTTAAGTCTTATATTAATGAGTATAAGTCTATAATTACCAAGCAAGCAGAAGATGATCCATATTTTCTTGAGAGAATTCAGTACAATACAATCAAGGCTTTAAATGAATTCGATGAGATTAGCAAGGAGGCTTGGGAAACAGTTTCAATTGCAACTGATCATGGCATGGTTGCTCAAAGACTACAGGCTTTGAAACTTGCCGGGGATATTGCTACCAAGAAAGCTCAACTTCATAAGTTGATGACTAGCGGAAATGCCGCTGATGGTGAATACATTCAGAGAATGCAAAAAGCTGAGAGTGTAAACCAAATTCTTTCCAAGGTTCTTAGGGATGTAATTGCCAAGCATCCAGTTATTGCAGAAGAGGTTCGTAAAGAACTCTCTATCGCTTTTGATTTAATGGGTCAAGAAGATGATTTTCCTGATCGTGAAATTCACGATGTTGAAGTCGTAGATGGTCCATCCGATTGAGCGCAAAGTGCGCAAATAAAGGTTAAAAAAATAGTATGTCTGATTTCTTTGGTGTAAACTTAAACTTTGAAGATTTTGATCGACTCTTAAGACAAGAAGAGTTGGAAGAGGAACCGGTTTCGATACAAACCTTTGTTCAAGATAAGAAGTACCTGGGCTTGCCAGAGCTATCTCCTATTCAGTTGGAGATAGTCCGACACAGCACTCAGATATTTAAAGAGAAGACTCTTCAAAAATTATATGGCGAAGAAGCTGGTACTGAGTGGTACAACAAGTACACAGATAATGAAGTCATATGTATGTTGGGTAAGGGCAGTGGAAAAGATCACTGCGCACGTATTTCAATTGCTTATACGGCGTACTTGCTTCATTGTCTTAGAGATCCGCTGTCGTATTTCGGTAAGGCGAACGGTGTCTATATTGACCTCCTGAACCTCGCTGTGAACGCTCAGCAGGCACAGAGGGTTTTCTTTGAGCCATTGAAGAACCTTCTGCTGTCATCCCCTTTCTTTAACGAGGTTGGGTTTGAACCTAGAGTTTCTGAAATCTTTTTCTTCTCTAGACCGGTGAGATGTTTCTCTGGTCACTCTGAAAGTGAAGGTTGGGAGGGTTATGAAGTATTGACTGTAATCCTTGACGAAATTGCTGCGTTCAAGACTGATGCGGAGTTACGAGGAGAAGTTAGGTCTAAGGGTTCCGCTTCAGCGATTTACAATATGAGTAAGTTGTCTGTCATGTCTCGTTTCCCTGAAGTGGGGAAAGTTATTCTCCTTTCGTTCCCGCGTTACAAGGGTGACTTTATTCAGACAAGATTCATGAATGCGAATGAAAAGAACGAGCCTAAGACTTGGACTATCAAAGCTGCTACGTGGGAAGTTAATCCAACTATTGAGAGACACCAGTTGGAGTCGGAATACATTCGCAATCCTATTGAGGCCAGGGCTAGGTTTGAATGTGAACCACCTAATATGGAAGATGCGTATTTCCGTGACCCTGATCTTGTAAGGAAGGCTTTCAACTATGCTGATAGCCCAATTGATGAGGATGATGGTTCATTCAAGAGATGGTTTAATGGCTCTGATGGTAGGACAAGATTTATTCACGTTGACTTGGCGTTGAAGCGTGACCGCGCTGCTCTTTGTATGGTTCATGGGGACGGTATGAAGGAAATCCAAACATCTATGGGTGTTGAGACGCTTCCGGTTGTGAATATGGATCTTGTTTATTCTTGGGAAGCTAGTGTCGGTAATGAAATCAACTTTGCTTCTATCAGGCAGATGATCATTGATCTATGTAGGAAGTTCCAAGTTGCAACGGTCACGTTTGACCGCTGGCAATCGGTAGAGATGATCCAGTCTCTAAGAGCTCAGGGTATCAATGCTGATTTCCATAGCGTAAAGAAGTCGGACTATGACACTTTGTTGACTGCTATTTACGATACCAGGCTGCGTGGGTATTGGAACGAGATTCTTGTGGAAGAAGAGTTGTTGAAATTGAGGCTCTTTGGCAACAACAAGATTGATCACCCTGCTACTGGATCAAAAGACTTAGCGGACGCTTTAGCCGGGGCGGTTTCAATGTGTGTAAAAAATATTGGTTTAGATCAGGAAATTGATATCGAATTGATGTATCCTGATAGGAGCTTCGATCCAGAAGATGAAGAAATGCCTGAGTTTGGGAAGGTACAAAGATATTCCCCAGAACTTGGAGAATTTCATGATGTTAGTAATAAGAAAGGAGATTCACTATGGCTAGAAAATCTGTAGACGTAAATGAGTTGATGGCTGTCGATGCGAATTCCCTGCTTCAGTCCTTGAGCCAGGAGAATGCTGCTTTGCGTCTTGAAAATCTTGCGCAAAAAACCGTCATCGACCGGATGAAGAATTACATCGAGTCTTTGAGTGAGAATAAGAGCGAAGAATTCGAGTGAGGGCCATCCTAACATGCTTTCTAACATCCGTCCTAACACCCTGACACCCTGCCCCGACCGGCTCTAGTTAGGTAGGCCATATGGTGCTTGTACATTTTGTAAAAATCCTCGTTCGACCTGCGAGCGCTGGTTGGGGGCGATAGAGTTCTCGTTACCGGATGGAGCGACCGCCTCATCCGAAACGATCCTCGTTGGAAAATGAGGACAGAGAAATAGGAGAACAATATGTTCAGCATTCAGAAGGTAGATCATTTCCCAGAGATTACCCGTGAGGGTAGGGTTTCAGAGGAACTTCAGGCAATTGTTGATTGCTTGAATGACTCCGCTAGCAAGGGTGAGCGTTTTTGCATTGAGGGAATTGAGGCAGGTAATGCTTACAATTCGATGCAACAGCGTATTCGTGCGCAGGCTAAGAAGTTGGGCTACAAGGTAATCATTCGTTTCGACAAGAATGAGAACAAGCTTTACTTCAAGGCTACTAGCGCAACTGGTAGCGCAAAGGTTCCGACTGGTGTTGTAGCATCGGATGCTGGTGCGACTACCGCAAAGCGTACCGCTAAGGCTTCCTGATAGCCTCAATAAAAACCTAAAGGTTTTTGCCCCCCAGCGCAGGCTGGGGGGTTTTTTTTTGCTATAATTTCGGTGTGCTTGAAAGAAACACTCAGAAAATCGAAATTAGTCATGAACAAATAAATAGTTGGTATCCTTTGATTGCGGTTCCATGTTACGATCAACAGTTGACCGAGCCTTTCTATATGTCGTCCATAAAGATGGCAATGGGCTTCAAGGATGCTGGATTGAAGTTTGCCATCAGTACTATTTCAGACTCTCTCATAAACCGTGCAAGAAACAATTTGATCGCTAAGTTCATGTCTAATCCAGACTTTACTCACATAATGTTTATAGATGCGGACATTGGTTTTGATTACGAAGATATCATAAAGATGCTATGGCACGAAAAAGATATTATGACTGGTTCGTATCCGATCAAGAGTATTCGCTGGGATAAAGTGGCTAAACTTGTAAATGAGAATACTCCCGTAGATCAGCTTATGGCTAAGAGTTTGAGGTATGTTGTAAATCCTGTAAAAGATCAAAGAGGTGTTGTCCAGGTTGATAATGGTGCTATCAATATTTATGATGCGGGTACTGGGTTTATGTTGATTAAGCGGGAAGTCATTGAGAAAATGATTGAAGAATACCCGCACCTCAAGTTCAAGGATGATACTGGTTCTTTGTCAGAGGAAGAGAAGAAGTGGACTTATGCCTTCTTCAATTCTTATATTGATACAGATGGCCGGTTTCTTTCAGAAGATTATGGCTTCTGTAGATACTGGCAAGATATGGGTGGCAGTGTTTGGGTTGATCCAAGTATTGATATGCTTCATATTGGTAGAATGAAGTTTGAAGGTCGTATGATGGATTACCTTGAGACTATAGCTCAGCCTGAACCGACTGGTTCTGAATAAAGTCCTAGATTTAGTTTGGGATTTAGATTTTTTTTGGATTTGCTTATTCCGAAAAAAATATATACTAAAATTTATATAGATATTGAGTTAGTTTCGAACCAGTCTAACCTAACCCTAACCGCGCCGCTGTCTAACCTAACCGCTCGAAACTAACCTAACCTCCCCCTCCCGCGCCGCCCCGCCCTAACCTAACAACCGGGCCGCAACTAACAGCCGACCTAACAGCCGAGCTAACAGCGCAACTAACAGCGCAACTAACAGCGCAACCATTCCTGCACCGCTAACAAGAAACATATCGAACCATTTTGTCACCCTATTCCAACCTGCTAAGGTGGTCTCGATGGCCCGGAAATACATCGACAATAGGCTCCAAATAACAGCGCACAATAGGTGCGCTGTTACTTGTCGTTATTGTTCATATTTATTTTCACTTCCATCATTGCTTTGCGTTTTACATCGACTAGGGAGGTTGAGTTATGCGTAGTTTGGAAGCTCAGATTCAGGATTACATTGGCAAAAGTTTGGTGATCAGTAATCGTGATCTAGGTGTTGTTGTGTCTTACTTGTCCATTAGTGATGGGTATTCCACAAGGTACATCTTGGAAACGGATACTGGTAAGCGTATTGATTTCGCTTCGGTTGTCAGACATTTTGCGGCTATGCGTCGTAAGTCAGTTTCTCCTGACGGTTCAGATTATTCTGCTCGTTCTGTTGGTGCTAAGAAGCTGTATCGGTATCAGGTAATGTGTCCAGCTAATATTGAGAGTACGGTTCGTGTTGGTACTGTCAATGTTTCTATTGTTTCACGGGAGAAGTGACATGGCTATTGATTTTGACAATATCAGTTTTGATGATGTTCAGTTTATCTCTGAGGATGAGGTTGAGCATTCGCGTGGAGGTAAGCGTAAGCTTCCAGAATGGACTCCGATTTTGAGTTGGACTAGACCTCAGGTTCCCGATTTCTTTTGGGAATGGCGTGGCTATGGTCAGCCGACTGAGAAAGACTTTGAAGAAATTGAGAAAACAAAGTCTGAATCCCTGGCTAAGCAGAATGATCAGATTGATCGTCAGATTGAAGTTCTGCGTATTCGTAAGAAGACAGTTCTGGAAATTCGTAATCAGAAAGAAGTGAGGATCAAGCTGTGAGTATTGATAACGCATTCAGTTATGTCAAGGGTTTTGATGAGGATCAGTTGATCGAATTCGTTAATCACAACCTTGATGTTTCGACTCGTAATTTCGAAAGGGCTTTGGAGATCACTAAGGAAATCCAGGCGCTTATTGAAAAGAGAGACGAATACCGTAAGGTTGGTCAAATGTTTCAGAAACTGGCAAAGCAGGGTATTTCGGAATTGAGTGAAAGGAAGGGAATCTGAAATGAGTAGCGTAAGGGTTAGCACTCCGAAGTGCTTTTACTGTTTTCAGTACGGTGAAGTTGTCGTTGACAGTGATGGATTCGATAAGTGGATGGCTGGGTATTTGATTCAGGATGCGTTTCCTGATTTGGATTTGGAAAGCCGTGAGCAGTTGATTTCTGGTACTCATTCGGAATGTTGGGACAAAATGATGAAAGGTGATGAAGATGAATAATCATGATCTGAGAGAAAAAGTTCTTGTTTGGGCAAGACAGAATGCTCGGGAAGATCTTTACTATGGAACTCCTTATTCTTTTTGTAGGAGTGCTTTGATCAATGGTTTCATTACTCAGGATGAGTTTGATACCCTGGAAATCATGTACGGAAAACTTTGGACTTATAGAGGTGACTGATGGCTATTTGTGTTTACTGTCAATCTGAGTATTCCGATGAGCGTTTGGATGCTGGATACGATTACTGTCTGGCTGAAGAATGTCAGAAGCTTGGTCTTGATAAGTCGGAGCGTGAATTTCGTAAGGAATACACTCCCGCTTTACTTCACAAGTCAAACTACTTCTGGATCAAGAAGTCGGAATTGAAAACGTTGAATGTCAGGAGTGATTTGCTGTGAAGCGTTTGAAGTGCTTTATCAAGAAGATGAAGTGGAAGTCAATGGGTGTCAAATGGGATGGCCATTGCTGGATGAATGTAGTTACCTCTGATGGTTTCTACGGAACAAAATGTATGGATTGCGGTAAGCGTGTTGCTTTCACCGCTGAGGAAATGAAAGAGGAGGATTACTGAAATGAATCAGAACAAAGGAAGTTGTTTCATCTGTAATCGGGAAATCATTCTTGGTTGGGATCACTTCATGACTGATGATCAGAAAAAAGACAATCCGGTTGATGCTGTGACAAGTATTGTCACTGGTGGCTATACTTCTCGCTTTGATTGTCTGTATGGAAGGATCTTTATTTGTGATCCTTGCTTTATGGATAGGATTGAGCGTGTCATTGATGTTCGTGACTATTTTGAAGAGATGGCTGACAAGCTGGATGAAGATGGCTTCTATGATGAAGATGACGAAGCCAGTAAGGAATTGTGCAAGTTGAATCATCCTTCTAGTAAGAGCATTTGGGACAATCTGAAAGGCAGGTTCAGGTGAGGGTTTACGTTGACATTTCAACTGGAACTTTTGGTGCTGAGGACGATTTAGTTTTTGTTGATGTTGATGATTGGAGCAACGACGAATTTGTTGCTTTTGGTGAAATGACTGATGATGATCGTTCTGCTTTAGGGTGGGAGATCGCTTCACTTCAAAAGAAAGAAGAGAACAATGCCGTTTGAAAAGACCAATGATGGAGTTGTCATTACTGGTGATGATACACAAAAGTATGCGATGATGACTCAGATCAAAGCTTTAGAGCTTGAAGCAAAAACTGGTATGACTATGAGCCGGGGTATTCCTTTGCTGAAATATTTGAAGCAGGCATACGGTCTACAATCTCGTAGCAAAAAGGATGCGGTTGTTGAAATGAAGAGACTTTTTAATTATCGCTTTGATGTGGAGTTCTATCAGGTATGAGTCAGTATATCTGTAGAGAATGCGGTGAGGAATACGATGATGTTCCAGAAGATCGTATCTGTGCAGTATGCTTTGAAGTTGTTGTTGATTCAGAGTATGGCAATGACTATCTTTCTGAACTGGAAGAGTTTTTCTAATGCGTAAACATCTTTGCACCTATTGCTCGACTTTCAAGGATAAGGATCAGTTTTATCCTACGAATCTTTCTCGTTGTAAAGCTTGTATTCGTGCTTACAACAAAGAATGGAGGATGGCTCATGCTTCTGATCTTGATAAGAGAAAGCCGAAGCACAAAGCTAGGATTCACTGTCAGAGTTGCAATAAGGTGATGAACAGAGTTGTTTGCATCATTTGTGAAAAGTGTTCTCGCAACGAAGAAATCAGGAAAAAGTTTGACATTTTGACTGCTGCTGATGTTCAGCTAAAAGATGGTGATGTGTTTCACAATCAGATGGCTTTCATCTTTGCTTGTGGTCGATTTGATGAGTTTGTTGAAAATGCATACTCTGCTCAAATGGCTTTTGTTGATGACATGAAGTTGTATGAGAATATTGATGAGGGTTTTGTTAGTGACAAAACTCTTGATGATTATGAAGATGCCGGTTCGTCCTGGTATGTTCATACTCTTTTACAATCCCCTAGTAGAATGAGAAGGAGAAAGAAAAGTGATTGATAACTTTTACCTTGGGCCTGTGCCTGCGGAAGAAGATTGTGCTCAGGTTGGAGATCCTGATTACAATATGAAAGCAACACGTGAAATGAATGCCTATATTGGTCAACTTCAGCGTGAATTTTCTGATTATGCTGATTACGGTCTTTTCCGTATCAAGTGGCAGAATCATGATTTTGGTAGGTATGGTGATGTCGTTTTCGCTTTTGATGATGAAACCGAAGGCGCTCTTGATTACGCTATCAAGGTCGAAAACAATACTCCTATGAATTGGGATGACATGGCTCTCCTCTATTTGAAAGATGGTGCAGAATGATTATAGATGAAAACACTAGTATCTCAAGCAATATTGAGGCTTTTGATTATGTAGAAAAGCATCTCCTTGATCAGAATGAACAAGCTTTAGGTACCGCTGGAGATTGCTTTTATCATGACGGCAATCATGCTTGCGCTATTGGTTGTCTTATTTCAAAAAGCAACTATCATGATGATATTGAATTTAGAGGGCTTGACGGTATCATTATTGATGCTCTAGAGAAGAGTAATCCTGACTGGGACATTAATAATGGTCAAACGTTGGCCATGCTTTTTTGTCTTCAGTATGTTCATGATAATAGAACTCCTTATACTTGGGAGCATGATTTTGCTTTCTTGAGAGATCGTCTTTTTGATGACGACAATAATCTTAGAAGCAATGTTCCTTACTATTCTGAAGATCTTGCACATGAAGTGAAAGATTACGCTAAAGGTGTTTTCTTTGTGGGGTACTGATAAATATGTATGATTTTGACAAGGGCGACTTGTTTATTGAGATTGGAGATGATGGTGAGTGTTTTAAGTTTTTCGATACTACAAGGAACATCTACATTACTGTCGGTGGTATTCTTCGTTTTCAGATTACAAAGACGAACGATTTGATGAAGAATCATTTCGTTTCTTATTCTGCAAACGGGCAAACTAAATTGTCTTGCTTTGAAATTATTGATCCCTCTACGATTGGAGAAGATAATGACTGATTCATTTGAGCGTGGTATCTGGTTGGTTGAAAAAGCAGAAGAGTGTTTGACTCGACCTGATGATTTCGGTTGGTTTGGTGGCGATGAAATGTTTGTCACTTGGTCTTTTGCTGGAATCAATTGGACAAAGAATTCTGACGATGTTCTGAATGAGTCAAACTTTCATGTCATCAGTAAGGATCTGATGGAGCGTTTCCCTGACGATTTCGATATTGTTGGTACTAATCATTGGGCTGTTGGTTCTTTGGATCAGTTGCGTGTTCGTGTTTTGAAGCATGAAGGTGAAGTTGATTATCAGAATTTGACTGAAGCTTTCAAAGCTCTTATGGAATGGCATGATGCGCTGATGGATTATCCTCTTGCCGATGAAAGCGATTATTATGATCGTCAGTATATTGCTGAAATCAAAGATCTTGCTTATCGTCTTCAGTATGATGATCCTTTGAAGTATGTGATTCATGTTGCTGGTGATTATGAAGAACTTGCTGGCGATTTGATTTATCAGATCAATCAGTATGATTATTCTTCTTATACTGAGCCTGCTTCTGATGAGCAATTGTTGGAGGCTGCTTTTGAACTTGGTCTTTGTAAGTTTGATGAGGCTGAGTTTTGGAATGAGTGGGCTGAGAACAATAAGAAGTTGATTGTTTGGAATCACTATACAAATCTTGGTGGGATGAGGCATGAGATTCCGGGGCAGATGAAACTTGAGGTATAAGTTCAAGAGCTACGATTTTGATTCGCTGTATATTTCCTGCAAGGATTTTTCTTTTTTGAGACTTGCTGGTAAGGTTGCGGCTATGTCTGATCATCACCGTTTCCGTTTAGGTGCGGTTGTTGTAAAGAGTGGTCGAGTGCTTTCGCAAGGTGTAAACGTTGCGAAAAAGAGTCCAGATACTCCACCTGAAAGGGAAAGTGTTCATGCTGAAGTCAATGCTATGCGTGGCGTTACTAGTTTACAAGGTGCAACTATTTACGTTGCTCGTTTGGATTCGTTTGATGGTTTAGCTCTTGCTAAGCCTTGTGAATACTGTATTCATCACATGATGGAGAATGGTATCGCCAGGGTTGTTTTTAGTACATCAGAAAATGATGCGGAGTCGTTTTATCTTGATTCCGTTTCTTGGAAAGGATATAGGTACAAGAATGCCTAGAAAAGATAGAAGAAAGTATGGAAGCGATTATGATGCTCTCATTGATTATCTTGATCAGATGGGTGCTGATGTAGTCAAATCGTTTTCGATCAAGGATGTACCTGGGTTTTTGAGAAAGAACCAGGATCATCCTTTGTACAACAAAGCCGTTTTTAGGCTTTCTAAAATTATGAGCGTCAAAGGTTTAGGTCTAATCAAAACACCACAAGGGAGAATGAAATGAAAGAGTATTTGACAATGGAAGATGATTATACTGAAGATGATCGTTACGATTGGGATCGTAATGATAGTTCTCAATACTGTAAGCATGGCAATTTTATTGGATCTTGGTGGGGTCCAGATTTGATGTGCTTTGCTTGTGAAATGGGTGATGACTGAATGTTTTCAATCAATGCCGCTGAGGTAAATGAACTTCAGAAGATAATCAGTCAAGTAGTTGGGAATCCTGACTTTTATTCAATCATGTTGAGAAGGTCAAATATCGACCGTCTTGAAAAGCTCAACGATGCGTTTGAAGCTTTTCTTGCGGCTGAAGAAAGTTGGGCTGATTGCGCCCACGATGAACCAGATACAAACATTATCCTAGGAATGGAGTGATAAGAATGCCTAATTGGTGCAGTAATACAACGAATGTCTTTGGTAAGACTGAGAATGTCAAAGCCTTTGAGGATGAGATCAACAAGCGTGATGAGGATGAAGGTTTTATTTCTCATCTGTATCCTGTTCCGCAGGAGTTGAAAGATTCTCCGGCTAATTTTGTAAACATGACTGATCCTATTCCTGAGAATTGGAAGAATCTTGTTGCTGAGGGAACTTGGACGCAAGAGCAATATGATGAGCGTGTTGCTGAGACTCTTGCTGATGTTGAGAATAAGAAAATTCTTATCGACAAGTATGGCGCTAAAGATTGGTATGACTGGTGCATTGATCATTGGGGTACGAAGTGGGGTGATTGTGATCTTTATATTGATGGAGGTCCTAATCGTGAAGAAGGTACTTCGACTTTAGAGTTGCAATACGAAACTGCTTGGGGTCCTGCTTTGGAAGCGTTGACTCATATTTCAACGATGTTCCCTAAGTTGGTTTTCTATACTTTCTATCGTGAAGAAGGTATGGGTTTCTCTGGATATCACAAAGTTTGCAATGGCGATATTCTTATTGATCAGCAGGCTGAGTTTATTCCTGATGGGGATGACTATGATCGTATTCTTGAATCTGAAGATGAGCAACAAATTGATGGGATGATTGGTTGATGCAAAATGAATTTGAAGAATTTCTAAGTAAAACAGAAAATGAGATGCCGGATGGTTTGATGGATGCTTCATCTTATGTAAATAAGATTGAATCTATTGTCAAAGCGATGGCTTCCTTTATTGATCACGAATCAGATGTAAGCAGAATGTCTTTTATGATGAAGCTATTTAGCATATGTTCTGATAGCGATGAGGGTATTGTTGCTGTTCTTTACATTCTGAGTCTTATCATTACATCTCTTGATGATCTATCTGATGGGTCTTATCACTCTATGATTAGTTCATTCGAAGATGATATTATTCCTATTTTGAAGGAGAATCAATCTAGTGTCCCATACTGGAAGAACTGATTGGGGTAAAAACGGTCTGTGTAAAAACTATGACACAGAGTTGTTTTATCCAGAACCAGGTCAATCTGAACAGAGTAAGAAGGCTTGTTCTATTTGTAAGAACTGTCCTGTTCGTATTGAATGCCTTACTGAAGCACTTGTGTCTCAGGAACAGTTTGGTGTTTGGGGTGGGTTCACTATTAGGCAACGTAGAAAAATTGCTAATGCCTTGAGCAAAAATCTAAACTTAGATTCAGTAAGGAGGTTTATTGAGAATGTCAACTAAGTATCTCATTCAGATTACTAAAGATACTGTGGTTGAACTTGATTCCGATTATGAAGCTCAACAGGTAGCAGATATGCTTGCTGATAGAGAAGCAACAAAGTCTATGCTTGGTTTAGTATCAACAATCAAGAGCAACTATAGGATTCTATCTAATGTCTAATGATAATGGTCCTCTCAACTTTGATGCAAAGGTTCCCATAAAGAATCTTTTTGAATATAGTATTCCATGCATCATTGATAAGAGTGAATCAATAGATGAAGAAGATGAAGGTAATAATTCCGATGAGTAAATCGTCTTCATTTGTAAGCAAGTATTGGTTCGCTAGAGGGTACGCTGATAGGATCTTGGATTTGGACCTGGATGCGCCGAAGATAGAAGTCAATGATTACTACGAGGAAATCACGGGAGTAAACATCATTGAAGAATATAATCTTGGTTATCAAGAAGCACAGAAAGATAAGGTGAATCATGTCATCTAAATGCGCTGATGTAATTGCTGACAGACTCAAAGGTAGAGAAGATCTTCTTTCAAAGATCTACGAAGCAATTGATGATGAAAGCAAGACTGAAGAAATTTGTGAGAGTGAAGGTATTGTTGATCCTGAGGATTTCTTGTATGAACTTCCTTTGGGTATAAGCAAGTTTTTGCTTGTCACAATTCATCTATCAACAGGTGGGCCTGGTGATTGGTTGGAATGTCATGTTGATGAACATGGTCAAGGTCTTTTCCGTGTAGTTTATCACTACAATGATTGGTTTGATCATGCGGAAAAGGAAGTAGAAACGTCATCCTCTTTGTGGAGGTATGCCGAACAAGTTGTTGAGTCAGTAGTTTATTCATAACTAGTAGAAAGATAGAGAAATGGAAGTTACAGTAGATATTGACACAGACGAAATTGTAAGCGAGATTATGGATGATCTTGACTATCGTGATATTCGCGATAAGGTTCTTGAGCATCTTGATATTGCTGATCTGGCTAATGATGTCATTGATAATATTAGTTACTCAGATATGGCAGAGTATGTAGTTCGGGAAATTGAGTACTCGGATCTTGCTTCTGAGGTCAGGGATTACATTGAAATCGAGGATGAAGTTTACAATCTGCTTGAGCAATATGATCCTACTCGTAACTGTTCAACTGGTAACGCTTTTACTGAGGCAGTAAGGAAGGCTATTGCTCATTTGAATAGCGTACCTGTTGCTGATACGGTTGTTCCTGAAAATACTGAGCAGACAGTTGCTGTTCCTGATCAAGAAAGTGTTGAGGTTCCGGCTGTGGATTCTCCTAATGTTTCCGATTCCCTGGTTTCTCAGGAATTCGTTTTTACTAATGGCGAGAAGGCTAAGTTGAAGGATATCGGTATCACAATGACTAAGCGTGTTGTGAACGAGTTGTTCAATCAGTATGTTCCTGATTTTGGAACAGATCCGCTTATGCGTATTCGGTTGGAAGCGAAGGCTTTTGACATTCTCAACGAGGAATTTGATAAGGAGTTCAATGTCTAAGTACATCAAAATTACAAACTATCTGGGGTCAGACGAGATTGTTTCTCGTCTGGCTCTAGAAAAGCTTGGTCTCTCAACTAAGAGAAACGATGCTGAAACCATTGGTCAGTTTGGTTCAGGTATCAAGTTTGCTCCTATTGCGGCTTTGCGTAATGGATGGGAGTGGTGGTTTACTGGTCGTGATCACAAAGGACCATACTTCATGCAATACATTTCTCGTGAAGAGGATGGTATTGATTGCATTTGGTATGACTATGGTGATGAAGTAAAGCCATCTTCTTTCACTGTTGGTGCCGGTGAACTTTCTTGGACTGATCCGTTTCAGATTATTCGTGAGGCAATCTCTAATGCAATGGATGGAGCTAAACTGTCCGATAGCAGTTGGGACTTCTCTTTTGTTGATGAGGTTGATTACCGTGAGGGGCAGTTCAATGTTTACATTACGGCTGCTCCTGAACTTGTAGATATCCTCAACAATTACGATAAGTATTTTGCTGATGGAACAGAGCGTATCAACAGTTTCGGTAATTATGAGATGTTGAAGAAAGCTGGTGACAAGTTCAGGGTATTCTGTCACAACGTCCTTGTAAGTGAGAAAGAAACTGAGTCAATGTTTGATTACAACTTTGACTCGATCTCTTTGAACGAGGAAAGAACAGTCAAGAATGAATATGAACTGACTTCTTCTGTTGCTCGGACTGTTGCTAATGCTCCGGCTAAAGTCATTCCTAGCATCATCAAAAATGCTCTAAACATTACTATGTTTGAGTGGAATTCTTTGACTGCTCCTGCGTATAAGTATCAGCATTTTGTTGAGGATTGGTTTGCCATCTTCAAAGAGATGTACGGTGAAAATGCTGTTCTTGTAAAGAATGATGCTTATGCCCAGGTTGTTGCTAAGGCTTTGAAGTACCGAGATAGGACTGCTGTATTTGTAAATACTGATTTCGGTGGTTCTCTGCTTGAAGCTGCTGGTATTCCTACCGCTGAGAGTGTCATTGGTGAAGAGGCTAATTTTCAGATTGATGATGATATCGAAGATTATTCGACTCTTATGACTGCGATTTCTATTGCAACTATTGCTGAGCCTAAACTGTCTGATTATGTTGATCATATGGGTGTTCTTGAAGGTGATGCTGCAAGAGATTGTCGTGGCATGACTATCAATATCAACAATGACAAGCCAGTCAGAATTCTTATTTCTGAGAATCATTTGCAGACTGGATCTGTTAGCGACATTGTTGCTACTTTGATTCATGAGTATGATCATGCGTCAAGCGGTATCTTTGATGGTTTTTCCGATGAAGGCAAGTTGTTTAGGAATCTTGCCGACGAGAGAATCGGGAAAATGATTATGGAAAATTACAAGCCTAATCCGTTCTTTATTCAGGATGGTGTGGTATGCTTCAAAGCATCTGATATGGCAATGATTGGTGATGGCCTTTATGCCACTACTGAGCATGTCAGAATGCTTGATTGTTTTCTGATGAAAGTGGGCCGGTTTGTTTTGAAGTTGACTGGTGATGCTATTGAGGAAAACTTTGGTCATGAGCATCAACCTCACTTTGCTCAGGATGCTACGGTAATTTGTTATCCAACGATGATTAATGTAGAAAGTGTTGAGATTGTATAGACTAATCTACCTACAGATTATTCTGATTCTTTCGATCATCTCTATTTCTATGATTCCATTGTTCATATTCCTATTGCTAATCTATGCAATAGGTATGCTGATTGCGGTGCTAATCTAATGCCTAAATACAACAAATACTTCGTAATTGAATACAGACTACCTATCCAGGTGGATGATGTATCTTCAATTCCTGAAGCTGTCTCAAGAGCTAAAAGGATTGTTGAGAATAGGTTTGGATTTGCTCCAGACAATTGGAATGCTAGAGTGTTTGAATATGATCCAGAGGCTGATGTTGTTGGTCATGTAAAAGAATACTTTTACAATCCACATTCAGCTTCGTTCAGAGAGATTACAAAGAATTTAGAGTATCACAAAGACATGGTTGAAAAAGGTATTGACCCGAGTAAAATTGAAGGAGATGAAGATGCTAGTTGATTTTAAAGTAAGTGAAATTAACTCTAGTAACATCAAGAGAGTTGAGTTTAGAAATTTCTCAGAAGATGGTTGGAGCGCAGATTCTAAAGGTCACATGAGAATTACCTTTCAGAATAATCAGGCTTACATCTATGAGGAAGTTCCTTTCACAGAGGTTTTGAATCTTGTTGGATCTGAGTCTGTTGGTTCTTACTTCAATAAGAATATTGCCAGGGCAGACTACAAGTTTACAAAGCAGTTGTGAGAAAGGTTGTATGTTGTGGTTGTGAGTTGATTTACACTGTTGATAGAACAGCAATGTACCGTAGCAAAAGATGGTGCGGTTCTGATGATTGTAAGAATATTATTGACACTAAAGTAAAACACAGCAACTACAAGAAAAAGATGAGAAAGATTGAGAACGGGACTTACAGATCAGGTGTGACTCCAGAAATTAGAAAATATATTTTGAATAGGGATTCCTACTGTTGTGGTAAATGTAAGAGTTCTTATTCGGATGATAGGATGATGCAGGTTCATCATATTATTCCTGTGTCAGATGGTGGTGGTGATGATCTTACAAATCTAATTACTGTTTGTAGGAATTGCCATAGAAAGATTCACAATGATGATTGGAGAAAGTATGTCGATTCGTTCACAAAGATTGTTGAAAAAATGGAGGCAAACTCGTCATCCTGATGAGGATGAAGAACTTACTTATGTTTGTAAGTGGGTTGATGAGTTGCATTCTGTAATGACTAGACACTCTGGAGATTCTAATTTTAGAATGGATCTACTGGATGCCGCAGGAGCTTTCTTTGATGAAAGACTTACCGATGGTCAGAAGCGTGACGCTTTTGTTTACACTCTAGGTTTACTTGGTAGAAAGTAATTGGTATTACCCCAGTAGCCCAATGGCAGAGGCAGAAGACTTAAAATCTTTCAAGTATGGGTTCGAGTCCCATCTGGGGTACTTATGAAGAAAAAGATAGCACCTAAATGGGTTCTTCATGAAGTTCTTGATCTTATAGATCAAGGTGTTGATGTTCATAATTGGGAAATTGTGAACGACTTCTTAGAAGGACAATCACGCTTTACTATGCTAGACTGGATAAGGCACAATAGATCTTTGTTTACTTACTGCGTTATGAGTAAACAATATGATCACATTGAGTTTTATCATGGACCTAAGTAAAAAGAAAGAAGCTGATCTGTACACAGATATAGTCTTAGAGCTATTCACTGCTTATGTATTAGATGATAATTCGTCTCCTGATGATTTGTCACGTATGGTGATGGATGCTGTGAGAGATGACGATTTAGTCAATGGTCCAGGTTTGATGGAAGGTCTGATTTTTTCATGTATTTTACACATGGCGATGATCATTACCTTTACTGCTCTAAAGACAGGGATGACAAGAAAGGAAGTTCTTGAGCAATATGCTTTGGTTTATCAAGGAACAAAAGAAAGCATTGCATGTATGCCACAAGTCCACCCAGAAATTGTTAATAAGATAGTTCAAAACTTTGAAGGTTTGATTTAGTCTACCCTGTCAGGTTCACCCGGTAGGTGAACTGTGTCTTATAAACACAGTCTAAACAAGTGGTTCAACTCCACTGACAGGGACTTTTTTATTATAAGGAGGAAGTACCATGAAACTTCTGATATTATTTACATCTGCGCTGATAGCGCTATCGTTTTCAATAGAGAAAGAGAGAGGAGAAAATGTCTCACCTGCTGTTGAAATTACAGCAACACAAGAGATTGGGCAAAGCAGGAGGGATCATCCTATTGCTACTCTTGTTCACGTAGATATTGTTCCTGAGCCAGTCAAGTCTGTAAGAATTTATTCTGTTACGACAACGACTACAACAACGGTTCCAGTTGAACCTTATAGATCTAGTTCTCCTGATTGGATTTGTCCTGAATGGCATGATCTAGCATCACTTGCTGGATGGCCTGAAGAAGAAATCTCAAAGGTTTCTTATGCTATTTATAGAGAAAGTCGATGCCGTCCTGATCAGCATAATCCTGATGATCCTATGGGCGGTAGTAATGGTCTTATGCAAATCAATAAGTTTTGGTGTAAGCCTAGTAAGTTCTGGCCTAATGGCTGGTTGCAAAGTCATGATGTTTTAGAAACTTGTGACGATCTTTTTGACCCTGAAATAAATCTGAGAGCAGCTTTTGCTATTTGGCAAAACTCTGGCTGGTCTCCTTGGAACCTATAAGAAAGGTTGATTGTGAAAGTGAAGTGCGTAGAGTGTGGTCGTGAGTTTGATCTTCTTGATGAAGATGATGCTCAGGAGTGGTATTACGGTCATGATTGCGAGGTTGATTGATGGATACTGAGTCTAAGATGATTGCTCCCATTTGGGCTATCAAAAGGTATGAACATGAGGAAGAATCTCCTGTTGAGCCTACTGGATATCCTGGGTATGATCATGCCATTTGGTATTGGTGGGATGCAAGGATTGGAAACAATATTTATAATCAAGCAACTTGGGATGCAGTCTTAGATAGGATTACGCATCACAACAAAATTCTTACGCAGAGTCCGTATACAAAGATAGACTGGGAAAGGCTAAATGAAGGAACTTGGAGAGTTATTGCTATTGCTGGCGGGAATAGGACTGTTCTTGCTACTTTGCGAAAGGTTTCTAGGATAGCAAATCCTGAGTCTACGTATCGCTGGTATAAAGAGTGATTTAGTTTCGGTTGCCCTTATAGCTCAATGGATAGAGCAAATGACTTCTAATCATTAGGTTGTAGGTTCGAGTCCTACTAAGGGCGCTGAGTGGGCTAAGCATAAACTCCTTTCTTGTGTTAAGGGAAACCTGCAAACAATTGTTTTTTTTGTTGGTTGTTTTTTGGGCAATTGTTTGTTAAAGATGTTTTGCATGGTTTTGCATCCAAGGTTTTCCGCCCACTCTATTTCGTATAAATACAAGCAAGCAACTGGAGGTTGCAATGAATAAAGAAAGAATGCTATTGCTGGCTGATCTTCTAGAAGGACTGCCAGAGTATAAGTTCAGTATTGAGTATTGGGCTTCTGAATGGGATGATGAATCTCAAGAGCATGTCAATCAGGATGATGGCTATGTTTATCTTAGTGGCTATGATTGCACAACTGCTGGCTGTGTTGCTGGCTGGGCTGTTGCAATGAAGAATGATATGGCAATTAAGAATGAACATGAAATGGATGCTTGTGATATTGAGCATGGTGCTGCTACATACCTTGGTCTGAATCATGTTCAGGCTAATGATCTTTTCTATTATGGTAATGATAGTGTTTATGCTAGGTACGCTGGTGAGCTTGGTCTAAATACAGATCAGTTGCTTGGTCGTCAGATTACGCAAAAGCACGCATCTATTGTCGTTCGTAAGGTAGCAGAAGGAGAATGGTCTCTCGTATGAGAGACTTCAGCTGAATAGGAGATATGATGAACAAAGAAAGAATGTTTCTACTAGCCGATTTGCTTGATGCTATCAAGCCGATGAAGTTCAACATGAATGACTGGTTTTCGGTCTATGTTGGTGATGATGAAGATTATGATGGAGCAC
>Ga0222714_10002315_pt1 | contig 20343 bp, 28 predicted proteins | sample C33_3DmetaG_FD_165048 | JGI IMG/M metagenome (GOLD analysis project Ga0222714, IMG submission 165048) | Estuarine water microbial communities from San Francisco Bay, California, United States - C33_3D | ecosystem: Environmental > Aquatic > Marine > Unclassified | place: USA: California...
CATTATCATCAAATGCTGATGAACCGGATTCATCTTTTTGAGTAGGAATTCCAAATAACATTATTGCAGGAATGCCTAAATCGCTTATAGTCCCAACTTCATCATTAATGTCATCTAATGGTAATCGTTCGATAGCTGTCATGGATTCCACTTGAGTTCTAGTTTTTAGATCCTCTTGAACAAATACAGGACAAATGAAATCTTTGGGAGAGAGTGTTGTTTGTTGAACCAATTCTCTCATTTTTTCAGATGTTCTCAGTCTTCGAAGACGTCTGGTTGGAAATGACATAATTGAAATTTTCTTTGGGTAAAATATAATCCTAGTCTACCTGTTCTTGTTTTTTATAGTCAAAGAGTTTACTTGCCAAATCTACTATCTCTGGATTTCCTTGTTCAGAAGCTTTTCTGATGTTGTTCATAGGAGTTGAAACAATACTCTCAACTACTGCTTTAGTCAACTCATCAATAATTTTAATTCTTTTTTCATCTTTCTCATCTAACATTTGAAGTGCTTTTTGTAATTCTTTCTCTCTTAGCAACTCTATATTTTTGAAAACGTCTTTAACCAATGGTTCTGCTTCTAATCTTTTCATTGATGCCTCTAATATTGAAACTTCTTCACTAATTATATTTTCAACGGTTTTAACCTTGTTTAATCTGGCGTTCATATTCTTTTCAACCATTTCTGCAATCTGATCAAGATTCATGAGTTTTACCCCTCCAATGGTTGCAACTTTTTCATCTACTGTCCGAGGATTCGACAAATCCAAAATCATCATTCCTGTCTTTTTTTCTTTCATTGCCTCGATGATTCGCTCAAACGTTACAAGAAAATATGGTGCAGTTGTTGCGACAAATATGACATCGTAATTATTGAATCCTGATAACACATCTTCAAATTTAATTGGAGTTCCTCCCATTGTTTCACAAAATGTTTGTGATCTGCTTAATGTTCTACTCGTGACATTAAATGCATATCCTCTTCTTTGTAATGATTTTGCAACAAGAGTAGAAACTTCACCTGTCCCAATCAATAACGTCTTTTTTGTTTTTAATTCATCAATATTTTCTTCTGCAAGCTTCACGGCCATAGAACCTACAGAGATTCCACCTTTACCAATTCCACTAGTATTTCTAATCCTAGTTCCAATTCTGATTGCTTTATCAAATAATGTATTGAGATGTTGACCTGATGCCTTTTGCTCCCTAGCTGATGTGATGGAATTTTTGATTTGACCTAGTATTTGTTCTTCTCCTAAAACCATGGAGTCTAAACCAGATGTCAGTTTCAATAAATGATGTAGGGCGTTTTGGTTTTCTTCAATTTCCATATTTTCGTCAAAAACTTCTTCCTCAAGTCCAGACAATGATGCCCAAGTCTTTTTAATTTTATCTACTTCTTGATTTTTTGATTTACCGAATAATTCTATTCTGTTACATGTTTGAATTATCACACATTCCTCCAATCCTGAATATTTTTTGAATTGTTCATATGCTTCGTTAACATCTTTTATTGTGAATTGTTCTAAAATATGAATTGGTGAATTACGAAAAGTTACACGTGCATTAATGATATTTTTGGTCATTTCCAATTCCTCACTATTGTAATTGCTCTTTTTTCAGCTTTTTTTATCTGACCGTCTTTTATTAACTGATCAATCTCATTATCAGCCATGATGCTGTGAATGCATGCTTTTCTCTCATCGGTACTGTGGATTTTCTCTTTTGCAACATCTCTAGCGATCTTTTGTATTTTGATTTGAGCAACATCTTCTTTTGTTATGATTTTCCTAAATACTTCTTCAGATTTTGTTTTTAGTTTTTTTGACATTGCAGGACTCCTTCCCCCAGTGAAAATTGCAATTTGAATCATTTTCTCAAAATCAATTATGGCTGTATTTGAAAAATCACTTTCCTCTGGATTATCTGAACTATATGCAATGATTTTCCTCTTCTTTGCATGATTGATGATTTTTTGATTGAGCATTCTATCCGTAGTTGTTGTGATGATTAAATTCGGTTTGAATTCTGAAATGAATTTTGTATCATGAACTTTCCCTTTTTTTAACTTAATTTTCTTTAATTTTACCAGTCTGCTAATTTTAGAAGTTATCTTGTCACTGATTACTATAATGTTGCATCCTTCTTTAATCAGAGAATCGATTCTTTTCTGTGCCTCTTTTCCACCTCCAACCACGATTACTGATTTATTATGAAGGTTCAGGTCTACTATCATCGATCAAAAATCTATCGATTTCTATTTATGTATTGAAATTTCTTCTAATGAACCTAGCTACATTTTTAATTGAATGAAAGGATCTTTGACATATGACCTCAATGGATAATCTAGACAAAGAACTCCTAAATGAAATCCAGTGGACATTTCCTCTAGTGACTAGACCATTTGATACAATTGCAAAAAAATTCCACTCCTCACCTGAAGTTGTTAAAGAACGTCTAATACACCTCAAAGAAATCGGCGTCTTAAGACAACTAAGTGCAATTTTTGATACTCGTAAACTTGGTTATACAAGTTCATTGGTAGCTATGGAAATTGAACATGACAAATTAGAATATGTTGCTAGTCAAATTAATCGTCATCCTGGCGTTAGTCATAATTATGAACGTGATCACCAATTCAATCTCTGGTTTACTTTAGCTGTCCCTCCAGGTTCCGATTTGAAAACTGAACTTGATAAATTCAATGTATTAAAAGGAATTAAAAAAGTTCGAATGCTTCCAACTTTACAACTGTTCAAGATTGGAGTGAAACTTGACATGATTGACGAAAAAAAACACAAAGTAGCTCCAACTGAAGAAAAAAAAGAAATCAAAAACGTAAAATTTGAACCTACTGATGAAGACAAAGACTTCATCCGTGAATTACAAAAAGACATGGACATTATTGACGAACCATTTGTCAAAGCTGCAAATAATCTTGGAATTACTGAGGCTGAACTGTTTGAAAAAATGAAACACTATGAGGAGATTGGAGTGATGAGAAGATTCGCTGCCATTTTGAGACACAGACAAGTTGGATTTACTGCTAACGGAATGATTGTATGGAAAGTTCCTCAAGAAAAAATATCTGAAGTTGGTTCCCAACTTGGTGCCTTCCCACAAGTGAGTCATTGTTATGAAAGACCTACATATCCTGATTGGCCTTATAATGTATTTTCTATGATTCATTGTAAAACTCATGATGAGGCAAATGAAATGGCAAAAACTATTCAGGATCAAATTCATGTTGATGATTATAGAATTCTTTTTAGTTCTCGTGAATTTAAAAAGACACGTGTGGAGTATTTTGTTGAAAATTCATTCTCTCTAGAAGAAACCGTTCCTGTATCCTAAAACTCGTTTTCATCATGTCCAACGACATGTACTGTACAGAAATATTGATCATTCATATTACAATAGAATGATGAACTTTCTCCACATTCTTTACAAGGTGGTTTTTCATCCTGCTGAGAGAGTTTAGTGTGGTAAATCTTACTCCTACTAGTAATAACTGAGTTTTTGTAAATTCTTGTTAGGTTTGTATAATATTCCAATTCCGCTTGATTGAGAGGGATTTCATTTTTTATTTTTTTAATAATTGATTCCCATTTCTTGTACTCTCCTATTTTTGCAAATTGCATTCTTTGTATGATTTCTATAGTTTTTTCTGAATTAATTGGTGGAACCAATTTGGAAATCAGTTTGCTTGGGGCGTTGCTTTTAATTCGTACTCTGGCCATGTATTGTACAAATCATCAATTTCTTTCATATCTGAAGAACTCAAATACTTGCCATCTGAAATTGCTGCGAACATTTCAATTTCTTCTTCACTTACTACAGTTGGAAGTACTGACGCAATCTTATTTTTTGATAAGATGAACTTGATTGCAAATTCTGTTATGTTGAGTCCGTTACGTTCTGCTATGGGTCTGAATTGTTCTACTTTTTCTAATGCCGATTTCCTCCATTCTATTTTTCTATCTTTTCTATGGTCGTTTGCAGGAATCACTGTATCAGCTTTTACTTTGCCGGTTAAAATTCCTGATGCGTCAGGAACACGAACCAGAATTCCAACATCTTCTTTTTCTGCTTTTTGAATAAGCTCATTTCCTGGTGTTTGTTCTAAAATATTGTAAACTGTTTGAATTGATGATATGCTCTTTCTCTCCATTGCTTCTAATCCTTCTTGGGTCCATCCAATTGCTGGCCCAAGTGCAACTTGAGATGCTCTGATTTTACCTTCTTTCATTAACTCATCAATAGTGTTGAATGTCTCGTTATTTCTAACATGATGTAATTTTGGATTATGTAGTCCTAATGAATCAAGATAGTTTGTTTGGAGTCTTTCTAAACATGCATCAACTGCTTTTCTTGTATATTCCGGACTAAAGTCTTGTGGTAATTCTGCATGTCCAATTTGTTCAACATTCGAAAAATCATATCCAAACTTGGTTGAAATAATTACTTCATCCCTCATTCCTTTGAAGACTTCTCCAATGAGTCTCTCGCTTTTACCCTTACCATACATATCAGCAGTTTCAAAATAATTGATTCCTAAATCATAAGCTTTTTTCAGCATTCTCTTAGCTTCCTCTTCTTCAACTTTCTTACCCCACCAATCTAATGCTATACTCCATGCTCCAAAACCTATCTCAGAAACTTCAATACCGCTTTTGCCTAGTTTTTTGTACTTCATCTTTTACACCTTATGTTAAGAAATATCTGAAATTTCTTCATTTATGTTTATCCAAGATTTACCCCTTCAAATTCTAACCTAAACTCGAAATCAAGGGAACGATGTCCTTTTTGATACATACTATCATAGGAATATCGTTTTTAACATATGTTGAGACTTGAGTTTCTCTCAAATCCATAATCAAATCTTGAAAATCTCTAACATTATCTACCTCAAAAGCTAACATGAAATCTTCATCATGTATTCCAAAAGAGTATGTTGTGTTTAGAATTACTTGTGGATATTTTTTACTCACTTCAATATGCTCATCCATAATCTCTTGTCTCTTTTCTTGTGGTAAGAGGTACCATTCTCTTGTTTTCGTAAACGGATAGACTATGACATGTTTCTTTGGGTCCATCCCTGTGACGAAACCATGCTCTTTCCCTTGCCCCTTTACATAGATGGATGGTCTCGAACATGAGAGATACGTTCTAGATGGAATAATGTATTTGCCAAAAACAGTTTTGTATAATTTTTCTATGGCTTTTTGAATTTCTTCTAACGAATTTCCAACAAACCATAATAGAAAGTCTGCATCATCTCTCAATCCTAAATTAGAATATGCTCTGTACCTTATTCCGGAATTTTTCAAAATGTTTTCAACTTCTTTTGCAGATTCTTCTTTTGCCAAGTCTGCCATCCATCTCCATTTAGGATCAACTTTGAAAAATGAGAAATTAAAATAATATTGCTCATTATTCTCGGACATATTCTCTAGAACTTGAAAACCCTATTTAAACAAAAACTAGGTTTTATGTAATTAGATTTCTATTAGTCTGATTTATGCAGTTTGTTCTAAAACCCAATCATATCCTTCTGATTCGAGTTTATCTGCAAGAGATGCATCTCCTGTTTTGAGAACTTTACCTCTTGCAAACACATGAACAAAATCAAGTTTGTCTAGGAATTTTAGAATTCTTGCATAGTGAGTAATGACAATTACTGTTGCATCTTTACTAGAAACTTGACTAATTGCTTTTGCAACTGCTTGAACGGCATCAATGTCTAGACCTGAATCTGGTTCATCCAAAATTGAAATTTTTGGTTTTAATACTGCCATTTGTAAAACTTCTGCTCTCTTTTTTTCACCCCCTGAAAATCCTTCGTTAAGATATCTTGAAAGAAACTCTTCTCTCAATCCAACCTTTTCTAAGTTTTCTTTTAGATATTTCTGGAATTCTCTTACTGTGATGAATACTTCTCTGTCATCACCCTCAAGTGCTTTACTAAGTGAATTGTAAGCTGTTCTGAGAAAGTGAGAAAAACCTACACCTGAAACTTCTGTTGGGTATTGAAATCCTAGGAATAATCCTTTTTTTGCTCTTTCATCTGCAGTTAATTCTAAAATACTTTCACCATCTAACAAAATATCTCCTTGTGTAACCTCGTATTTTGGATGTGCTAGTAATGTATATGCTAATGTACTCTTTCCTGAACCATTTGGTCCCATAATGGCATGAACTTCTCCAGAACCAGTTTTCAAATTCACACCTTTTAGAATTTCTTTCCCTTCTCGGGTTACGTGAAGATCTTTAATTTCAAGAACTGCCATGTTGCGCAATGTTTTGTTTCTATATATAATACCGACGAAATTTAGCTAATCCTAACGTAAATTTTTCAAAATAAAATGAAAAGAGGGGGGGGGGGGTTAAATTTTTGCCAGAGATGGTCTCAAAGTAATTTTGAGTTTGTAATTTGTTAGAATCTCTTTACATCTATTTCTGATAGTAACTTCAGTTACTCCTGCAATGCTTGAAACGTCTCTTTGTAGAACGTTCTGGCCAAGCAGGACTGATGACACATAGAGATATGCTGCTGCAATTCCATTTGGAGCTTTTCCATCTGCAATGCTGCTATCTTTGGTCTTCTCTGCAATTTCTAAGGCTAGTCTCTCTACTCTAACCTCCGTTTGTGTCATGTTTGCTATTTTAGAGATGTATTTGTCCATAGTTACTACGGGTGCGGTCATTTGTCCCATTTCCATTACCATGGTTCTGTAGTATCTTGCTGCAAGTTTTGTTTTTGATTTTACGTCTTTTGGTGGACAAATTCCACGAATAATTTCTTCTAGTGATCTAACTACATCACATTGTTTGCATGCCATGTAAATTGTAGCTGCTGTAATACTCACTACTGATTTTCCCTTCACATCAACATGTCCATCCAAGTTTCTGTATATCATAGAAGCAGTCTCTAACACATTTTTTGAAAGACCTAAACCGTCACATGTTTCTCCCATTTTTGTTAAAACATTTGCGAGTCGTCTTTCTTTGGGTGATGAAACTCTTACTCTTTGTTGCCACTTTCTGAGATTGTGCATTTGGTTTGCAACTTCGTGGTTGATTGTTTTTCCACTAAAGTCTTTTGTACTAATTGCAATCTCAGTTGTAATTCCCAAATCATGTTGGGAATATGTTGTTTGTCCTGTTGCTCTTGCTAACTTCATCTTGTCTTCAAGATTCGAACTAATTGTTTCTGGACCATAATCTGCTACTTGGTCTGCAACTACTACGCCGCAACCGGAGCAGATTATTTCGCCATTCTGAATGTCACTAACTACTGTTGCTTGACATTCAGGACAGTTTTGTTGTTCTAGTATGTTCATTTTTTTCTTCTCCTAAATTTTTTCTTTGAATTGTCAGGAGAATATTCTGTCGCGAAAACACTTTTGCCAATGTATTTTTTAATGTTGTTTGTTAATGGAACTGCGGATGCAAATGGTCTTCTTACCGGACCTATCAATTCCATTACTTTCGCAACTCTAGTTCCCTTCTCGTCACAGAGTATTTGTCCTTCAACTAATTTGTTTGATAGTTGAATGATTACCCTGCCACTACCGGCTAGGTGCATTATTTCGCCTACCTCCTGCAATTAAAAACACTAATCATGATATTCTTATCATAGACTTCTGTCAACTTTACTTTAGCTAAGAGCTAGATTTGATTTTATTTTGATTGTTTGGACCTTCTTGAAACAAGTTTTTCGGAAATTTTGTTAAGAATTTTTGTCTTAGAGGATCCTTTTGGCAAAACAACATATCCTGACCTGACAAACGGTCTTTTTGGAAATCTCACCTTATCATCTGATTCTGTAATCTCGAATCCTGCTGATTTTGCTGCATCCATTAATTCTTTCAAGGATGGATCAAAAACACATTTTTCTAATCCCAATCTTCTACCTTTAGATTTTTTTAAATTCTTGTTGAAATAATCCAACCAGATTACGATGTGTTCGTAATCTTTCATTTTATTCCTTAACTAAAATTGCGTTAACTATTCCGTTTTGGCCTGGTTTTGAAACTACTCTACATTTACCTTCCTGAGTTTCAAGTATTGCACCTTTTGTAATGATGCCTCTTCTTTTGTAATCATTGTTTGTTGCGTTTTCTAATACTTTGAGAATTTTTACTTTCTTTACCTTGGCATCTCCAGTTGCAAGATTAACAAAATCAATTGTCTTAACAGCTGTTTTTCTATTCTTACCTCTAACGGTTCTTGTAATTGTGACTTGAGCTCCTGTTACTGCTTCATTTGGATATCTATCAGTTTCATATTTTCTTCTAATTCTAAGTGGATGTCTTCTCCCTCCAGTTGTTTTACTGGTTGCCAAATTCTCTACTGATTTTCTCACAAAATCTTCCTAAATTACTCTAATTTATACAAACCGCAAAAAATTAGCCTTAAAGTCAAATAACTATTTAGTTCACTTCGGATACTATTTGTGGTGTAGGATTTGTATGTCTTGCACTAGCTGTTTTTCTAACTTTTGAAAATAATCTCTGTTTCAGATCTTCCACATCACCCTGAATTCCAAAATATTTTTTGAATTTCTCTGTTGTAGTGTAAATTTTGATCCTCCCAACATTTTGATGAGTTATGTAATCTAACTGGCGAAGCTCTTTCAAATGTGCATAAACGCCAGAACCTCTGACATCGACAAGCTCTTTTGATGAAATTGGTTGTTGATATGCAATGTATGATAGTGTTTTTAATGTGGCATTTGGAAGTACTGGCTTTGAAGCATATCTTTTAACCGTTGCACTATATTCAGGTTTTAATTGCATAACATAGGAACCATCTGGAAGAATTACTACTTCAAGTGCTTTAAACGCCGACTTGGTTTTTTTCATAATATTTTCAATAATTTCTATTGTTTTTGTTCTTGATTCTGTGCCTGAGGCTTTGATAATATCTTCTAGTCTCAATGGTCTTCCTGCAGAATACAATGCAGCTTCAACCCTTGCTGTTGCCTCATCCAAGTTTTCAATTTTAGTCAATTAGTTGTTTATACTCCAAAATATAGTTAAAGAAATCCTTTCTTCATTTTTGATCAGTTTGTTAATTCTTCTTTTATTACTGTAATTTTGATATCGTCATCAATTTGCTCCAGATCAACTTTTTGATCTCTTGCCAAAAATAATATTGCAAAGAAGCATCTGATTGAATCAACTGGGTCTAAATCCACAATAATGCTTTGGAGAAATCCGTGACCTAATCCTGAAATTTTTTTCATTATCAAGTCTTCATATTTTCCAATAATACTTTCAAGTGAAATGAAATATTCTTGAAAGTTTGGAGGTTCAATTGGCTCGATTGCAACTTGTCTGTTTCTTCTTGATTGTGGATTGGCAATAGTACCAATAAGATTTTGTAGTAATCCTAACAAATCATCAAGTGATACTGGATATGTCGACTCATGTCTGTACGGCATATCGATTAGATCAATATCGATATCTGTTCTCTGATGCATTGGTTTCTTTTCCATTGCAGCTCTTTGTAATGCAAAAATACTTTCTACTTTCATTCTATAGATTAATGATGATGATAACGCTGCCATACCTGCTACTTTGAGGTCTTTTTTACCTGATTTTTCTAAAATTTTTATCAATAAATTCAAAATCTGAATTAAATCAATCTCCCATACGTCTTTTTTGACAACTGATTGAGGACTAAATAGAATGTTTACTGGTTCTTGAGAAATACTATTGGGAGTAGGAGTTTCACTCACACGAATATTATTTTTCTACTCCATAATATCTAAGGGCTCTATTTTTTTCCCATATCCAGTCAACTCTTATATTGTTAGTATCAAAATCAATTTTATGAAATCGGCTCAGATACCAGGTCCCAATGAACCACTTAAGATCTCTGAATTTGAAAACCCAAAACCCTCTGGAACTCAAGTACTACTAAAAGTGAAATCTGAGGGCGTATGTCATAGTGATCTCCATTTATGGGAAGGTGGATATGATCTTGGTGATGGTCAATTTTTGAAAGTTACTGATAGGGGGGTCAAGTATCCTGTTACTCCTGGTCATGAAATTGTTGGAACTATTCAAGAAATTGGAGAAAATGTTTCAAATGTATCTGTTGGAGATGATGTTCTTGTTTTTCCATGGATGGGATGTGGTGAATGTCCTGCATGTAAAGTAGAAAATGAAAATCTATGTGATGCACCAAAATCTATGGGACTTTTTCAAAATGGTGGTTATTCTGATTATGTTTTAGTTCCCGATTCAAAATATTTAGCAAAACTTGATGGTGTTGATCCTGATTCTGCAACATCTCTAGCTTGTTCGGGATTGACAGCTTACACTGCTATCAAGAAAGCTAATCAAAACTCTCCTGAATTTATCGTTATTGTAGGCGCAGGTGGACTAGGATTGATGGGTGTCCAAATTGCTAGTGAGATAACCAGTGCTAAAATTATCTGTGTTGATTTGGACGATGCAAAATTAGAAACTGCAAAAGAAATGGGTGCTGACTTCATTGTAAATTCCAAGGATCCCGACTCTGTTAAAAAAATCATGTCCATATGCAACGAAAAAGGCGCGGATAGTGTAGTTGATTTTGTTAATGCCCCTCCAACTGTGAAAACTGGTTTGGCAATTTTAAGAAAAAGAGGTAATTTGGTTCTAGTTGGATTGTTTGGTGGTTCTTTAGAGTTGTCTCTTGTAACAATTCCCCTCAAATCAATTACCATTCAGGGTGCATATACTGGAAATTATAATGACATGGTTGAACTTCTTAGTCTGGCAAGAAAGGGAACTATTAACCCAGTTATTTCAAAAAGGTATTCCTTAGATGAAGCAAATAATGCATTACAAGATCTAAAAGAACGTAAAATTCTGGGTCGTGCAGTCATTAACCCTTGAGAACTAACTGTAAATGTTATTAAATAAAAACACTACATGAACAATATTGGATATTAAAACAAGTAGTGAGGTTGCATTAGCACATCTAAAAAACAAGCAATACATCACTGCTCATAATTTATTTGTGAACCAAGCAGAATCTGAAAAAAAATCTGCACCCGTTAAAGCTGCATTATTGTACATTCTAGCAGCTGAATGTAAAAAACAACATGGAAAAGAATCACAAAACGAAATTGCTGAAGCTGGAAATTTGTTTTTGAAATATTCTAATCAAAAAAATTCACGAAATGTTAAAGGCGCATTACTCTGTGCATCTAAATGTTTTCTAACTTTGGGTGATTTCGATAAAGCAAAAATCACTTATCAGAAAGCAAAAACATTTTTGTCCACTCAAATTCAAATTACAAGACCTATAGTAATCATTGATGATAGTAAAGCTATATCGTTGAAACTACAAAATTATGCTGAAAAACTCGGTTACTCTGAGATTCATGTTTTTGAAAACGGGAAAAATGGAATTAAGGGTTGTAAAAATTTATTCTCTGAAGGAAAAAATCCAATCATTCTTTTAGATATGGGATTACCTGATTTCACTGGTGACGAGGTTGCAGAAAAATTACTTGATGAAAAATTAAATTTACAAATCGTAGTCATCACTGCTGATGAAAAAACAACTGAACGCGTACACAAAACACTAAGCTCAGGCGTAACTGCATTTATTCAAAAACCATTTACACTCGATGAAGTCAAGAAAGCTCTAGATGTAGCAGAATCTGAATACTCTTTGTTACAATAAAAGCAATGACATGTTGAGTATATTGACATCTCTAATATCGATCTCATTTATTCTATAATCTATTAATTCTTCAGAAAATTTCTCAACAATTTTTTCAGAGGTATTATCATTATCTGATTCAATTTGAACAATTACTAGCATGTTCCATTCTCCTTCCAAATTTGCAACAAGAACATAATTGTTTAATTTTTTAACAAATTCTATAATTGCATCTCTACCTGTTTCAAGTGATTTTGATGGTTTCAGTTTCATCATAACTAACTGATATTTGTTGACTCCTGAAACATCTGTAAGAACTGCTTTGTATCCTTTTATGATTCCACTTTTTTCTAACCTCTCAATTCTTTTCCTAATTGTTCTATCTGAAACATCGTGACCTAATTTTTCTAATTCAGCAGCAATTTCTTTTGAAGGGGTTCTTGCATTATTGTTAAGAATTTCAATAATTTTCTGATCTACTTTATCTAAATTTGACCATGCATCATCGCTCATACTAATCTAAAAATCTAATACCTTTTGAATTTTTGCTTAAACTTCATACTCACAATCCAAATTTCTTATTCTTCTAGGAACCAACCTGACTCAAACTGATGACTATCCTCCATTTCGCCAATTTCTGTTGCAAACCTCCAGATTGAGGGATACTGGGTGTTCATCTGTTCTTTGATTCTCAACAATGATTCCATTTCTGAATTTAGATTTTCATCAGCAGTTTTATGCTCTTTACAAAATTTGCATTTTTCATCTAATGTGATTGGGTCTGAATCTATTAATGGATATGTTCTACATGCTAGAGGTCTGTCATTGTAAATTTTACATGGGAATCCATTATGGGGAGATTTGATGCCACTCTTTGTATCTAGAAACGGACATGTATTTCCATTTTTTTCAATTCCCATCATCTGATACCCTAAAATTTTTGTTGGAGTTGAGTTCCTATCCTCTGAAACTCCTATTCTTGGTAAAATTTTGATTTCCAAATTGTTTTCTTTTGCTAATTTCTCCATTCTTTTTTTTTCATCAGGCAAAATCAAAACACCAATTTTCCCAAATTTTTTAGTAGGATAATATTCTCTTTCTATGCAACATTGAGAACATTCATCTAGACACCTAAACTCCACAAATTCGTTCTATTTTTATCGAATAAAACTGATTATGTAAATCAAAAACCTATCAGTTATATGCTTATAATGTAAAATACTATCATGGGTAAGCGCCAAGTAAAAAGTGAAAGTGCACTAAAAGAGATACGTCTTCCTGAAGAAGGCGAACTTTTTGGTAGAGTTCTCAAAATGCTCGGTGGTGAAAATGTTCTAATCAAATGTACTGATAATGTTACTAGAAGAGGTAGAATCCGAGGAAAACTCAAGAGAAGAGTTTGGATCCGAGATAATGATATTGTAATTATTGCACCTTGGGACTTCAATGAAGCTGAGAAGGGTGACATTGTTTGGAGATTTACACTTCCTCAAGTAGAGTGGTTGAAAGAAAATGGCCACATTCCAAAAGATTTCTAATTTAATACCTTAGTTAATATAGTGAAGAAATAATTTTAAAACCAAATGGAACAAGGTACCGTAAAATGGTTTAACCGTACTAAAGGCTTTGGTTTTATTGAAAGAGAAGGTGGAGACGATTTATTTGTTCACAAAACAGATGTTGACGGATTCATCAACGAAGGCGATAAAGTCGAGTTTGAAATCGGTGAAGGCAAAAAAGGCCCAGCCGCACAAAAAGTCAAAAAAACAGAGTAGACAATGAATTTTTAACTTAAGATTTCATAATTTGTTTTCTTAATCTAGTCTATCTTTTTCTTATTTTTAGAATTATTTTTAATTAAAAATTGTGGTCCCAAGCGAAGGAATTGAACCTTCGACAACCCGGTTTCTGTATGCCTGATATGCTGTTATTCGGTCAGCCATCTAAAGCCAACAACTACAGCCGGAAGCTCTACCAGGCTGAGCTAGCTTGGGACAAGAAAAACGAAGTTAACTGCTATTAAAAAACTATCGTAGTTCCATCATTTGAATTACTATATATCCATAAATACTCGAAAATTTGGAAAAAATCAATTGTCTGAATTAAAATTAAGTTATTCTGGTTATGTTTGTGCCCCATATCTCCACAATCATGAATCTATTGAACTCAAAGAATTGTGGTCTAAATCAAAAAATATTGAAAGACTTTACTTTGTTACTGGAACATTTTCCTCTGAAAGTAAGCCTTATTTTTCAGATTCTACAAATCATTACCTCTTAGCTAAATTCAAAGACAGTTCTAAGATATCTGCTGACCTGTCAAAACATAATCAAGAGAAAACATCATTTGTCTATAATCTGAAAGATGATCTTTTCAAACACGAAGTTGTTGGTAGTGTCAATTTCGTATCTGTGTACTATTTGGAATATGATGATCTTGATGATCTTACTGAAATTGCTCATTTATTGGTAAAAAAAGACCAAATTGAGAGTGCAGGATTAGGAATCATGGAAACATTTTGTCAACATCCTCCAAAATTCACATTTCCATACTCGCAAAATATTGTCGTTATTGAAGTTGCAAGTGAAAAGAGCCATCAAAGTGTTAAAAAATACTGTGAACAAACACGACGTGACGCTAACCGAAAAGGTCTTGCTATGACTAATTTGATGAGTCTTTCAATTTTAGAACAACTAAAGTAGAAAAGTTAAATATTCGTCCAAAAACTGGTTTTGCATGAGCAAACCATCAGATCTTGGTTCACTAAAAATTGGTTCTTACATTCTATTGCCACATTCAGATCAACCAAGTGGCGAACCATGTAGAATTGTAGAATATGATACGTCAAAACCAGGAAAACACGGTGCAGCAAAAGCAAGAATTGTAGCCGAAGGAATTTTTGATGGACAAAAAAGACCTCATGTTGGACCCGTCAGTATGCAAATTCATGTCCCACTGATTAACAAAAAAGTTGGACAGATAATTTCTATGACTGGTGAAACTGTCCAGTTGATGGATTCTGAAACTTTTGAAACAATTGATGTTACGTTAATTGATGATGAAATTAAAGGAAAATTGGAAAACGGTCAAAATGTCGAATATTGGGTAGTAATGGATAAAACTAAAATCATGCGCATTAAGACATAGTCTGGATGCTGATGATTTTCGGAAAAGCCGTCTGATTTGTGATGACGATTATGAGTGTTGAAGCGTCCTTTGAATAAACTTTAACAATTGATGTATTGATTTTTTATTAAATGAAACTTGCTTCTCTCTTTTCAGGTGGAAAAGATAGTATGTTTGCAACATATATTGCAAAAAAACAAGGACATGAAATTAAATGCCTTCTAACCCTATTTCCAAAATCCGATGAAAGTCATTTACTTCATCACCCAAACATCAAATGGACAAAACTCCAAGCAGAAGCAATGCAAATTCCACAACTCACAATTATCTCTAATTCTGATGATACTGAAAATGAACTTTCTTTATTGGAAAATTTAGTGAAAACTGCAAAGGATGAATATGGAATTGAAGGATTGGTCCATGGTGGAATTAAAAGTATTTTTCAAAAAGAAAAGTTTGAAAAAATTTGCTTAAGATATGGTTTAACTGTTATTGCACCACTCTGGAATCTTGAATCCGAACAATACATGAATGATTTAGTTGAAGCAAATTTTATTTTTATTATGATAACTGTATCTTCTGATGGGTTAGATGATTCTTGGTTGGGAAAATCAATTGGTACTTCCGAAATTTCAATTTTGAAGAAACTATCTGAAAAATTTGGATTTAATTTAAATTTTGAAGGAGGGGAATCTGAAACTTTTGTAACTGACTGTCCTTTATTTTCTCATTCGATCAAAATTAATCACACTGAAAAAAAATGGGATGGTTATAGAGGAAGGTTTGAAATAGTGGATGCGGAATTGAACTACAATGCTTGATGGATTGAAAAGTAGTCTTAGCGATGCAATCAAAAAGATTGTGAAATCCTCTGGAATCGATGAGGAACTCATAAAGGAACTCTCAAAAGATGTTCAAAGAGCATTATTACAATCTGATGTTAATGTTAGATTGGTTCTTGAAATAACTAAACATCTCGAAGAACGCGCACTCAATGAGACTCCTCCTCCTGGATTATCTAGAAAAGACCATATTGTGAAAATCCTTTATGATGAACTTTCAAATCTACTTGGAAATGAATCCGAATTTGACTTTAAGCCTGGAAGGCAAAATAAAATCATCTTACTTGGAATTCAAGGCAGTGGTAAAACCACTGTAGCTTCGAAACTTGCGAAATTCTTGACAAGACAGGGTTACAAAGTTGGTGTAATTGGTGCTGACACATACCGACCTGGGGCACTTGTACAACTCAAAACAATGTGTGAAAAATCTAATGTCGAAGTATATGGTGAAGAAAATAACAAAGATTCACCTAGCATAGTGGAAAGCGGCCTCAAATATTATGAGGATCAACCATTGGATGTAATTCTAATTGATACCGCAGGACGCCATAAAGAGGAAAAAGATCTTCTTGATGAAATGGATAGAATCAATAAAGTTGCGACTCCTGATTTAGCATTACTTGTAATTGATGGAACTATTGGGCAACAATGCTTCAATCAAGCAGAAGCATTTCATAAAACAATTCCAGTTGGTGGTGTAATAATCACAAAGTTGGATAGTTCTGCTAAAGGTGGTGGTGCATTAGCTGCATCTGCTGCAACTGGTGCACAAATAATGTACATTGGCACTGGTGAAAGAATAGATGATTTAGAAAAGTTTTCCCCAACGAGATTTGTTGGACGTTTGTTAGGAATGGGTGATATTCAAGCTGTTCTGGATTTGGCAAAACGTTTGGAAAACGAAAGTGATGATGATCGAATGAAAAGAATTTCTAGTGGAAAAATGAACATGGAAGATTTTCTTTCTCAATTAGAGGAGGTGACAAAAATGGGTTCATTACAAGGGATTCTGGAAAGTATGCCTGGACTATCTGGAATGGTCAAAGATGATCAAGTAAATCAAATGGAAGGCCGAGTAACAAAATGGAGATATATTATTCAAAGCATGACCACTCAAGAAAAAGCAGATCCTGAAGGGCTACTCAACTCATCTAGAATTAAAAGAATTGCTCGTGGGTCGGGATGGTCAGAAGGTGAAGTTAAAGAATTAATCAAAAACTACAAAAATTCTAAGAATATGATGAAGGCTTCTAAAGGCAGGCAAATGCAAGGCACGCTTAGAAGAATGGGCCTAGGTTAGAATTTGAAATAAGTTTTGACAAAATGACTACTTATCAAGAAATTATTCCTATTTCAAATAAAATATTAAAAAAACATGTTTTATGTGAATATTGTTTAGGGAGATTATTTTCTAAACAGCTCCATCTTTCATCAAACAAACTTCTTGGAAGAAAATTAAAAAATAATTCAAAATCAACACAAAGATGTTATATATGTAAAAATTTGTTTTTTAATTTAAATTATTTTTTGAATATGATGATTGACTCCTCATCTTCATATGATTATTCTTCATTCAGTGTTGGTGCTATTGTGAAACCCTCGATAATAGATAGAGATGATCTTATTCGTTCAAAGTATAAACTAAAAGGAATTGATGGAATTAAAACTGATATTACAAAGGAACTAGTAAAATTATTCTCTAAAAAAACTAAAAAAAAATTTGAATATTTAGATCCTCAAATTGTTTTTACTGTAAATCTAAAAGATGAATCATGTGATATACGTTCAAAATCATTAACTCTATCTGGAAGATATGTTAAATCTGAGCGAGGTTTTTTACAAAAACAAAAACCATGTTTTAATTGCTCAGGTAAGGGTTGTAGAATTTGTCATTTTCATGGAATTAGTGAATTTGATAGTGTTGAAGGTGAAATTTCTGAATTTCTTTTCAAAAAATTAGGTGGAACCACTTCTAAATTTACATGGATCGGTGGTGAGGATAAATCAAGCTTAGTTTTGGGAAGGGGAAGACCATTTTTTATAAAAATTCAAAACCCTAACAAGAGAAATCTCAGAGTTTCTTCTGCAAAATTGACACATATTCAAATTAGTAACCTGAAAATTGTTTCAGACTCTCCTAAAAAACCCCTTAAATTCAACTCTTTAGTTGAAGCAAAGATTCTCACAACTACTAAAATCAATTCAAACCTTTTAAAAAAATTAAAAAATCTTACCGATGCACTCGTTGCTGTTTATGAAAAATCTGGAAAAAGAACTGAGAAAAAAATACTTTCTATAAAATACAAAAAAGATAATGACACATCCTTTAGAATATTTTTCAAATTTGAAGGCGGTTTACCTGTGAAACGGTTTATCTCTGGAGATGATGTTTCTCCTAGTGTAAGCCAAACATTAGGTGTAAATTGTCAATGTGTGGAATTTGATTTTCATGAAATAGATGTGCAATGATAACAATTAACTAGCTCCAAATATTCAGAATTTCATGCCAATAAGAAAAAAAGGTAAACATCAAAGACATGCTGATCAAAGAGCAGAAACAAGAAGAAAAAAGAAGGCAAAATCTGGAAAACCTAGTTCCTAACCAAATCAACCTTTTTACATTCAAAATTGTCGAGGGATGATATTGGATCCACTAGTACGTTTCAAAGATGCACATTCTAAAGGAATTATTCCTGATGATGTTTATGAGCTTACAGTCAAACGTTTCCCATTTACTGTTGCAGGGATTAATAGAATTGAAAAAGCATCTGGAATACGTTATCCTGTTGCATACGTAGAACCATCATTAGTAATATCTGCACCAAATCCTAATTCATATGAATATGGGATTTTATTTGCAAGAACAATTCCTGTAGTGTTTGATGATAAATTCCAGGTTGTCATTCAAATTTCTGCCCCTCTGGTGGCTTATGGACTCAAAGGCACAATTCATGCAATTTTGGCGCATGAATTCTTACATTTTCTAGAATTAATTCGAAAAATATCGAAGATGGAATTACTTTCGGACGAAATCTCTGGAAATTTATTCGAAAATGTCTATAGTGATGAAACTAGATTGTTTGAACCTAGAGTTGTTTTCAAAGATCGTGAATTACTTAAACACATCACAAAAAAATTTCCAGCAGGTTTTCGTGACTATAAGCTAGAGGATAAAGTCACAAAATTTTGGATTGAAAAAAATCTTCCTAAAACAAACATCTCATTAGATTCTAACACTGTGAAGTTATCGGCTGATATTCTCTCAAAAATTAAACTTGATCCAACATTTGTTTCTAAACTTGAACAACTAGCAGAAAAGAGTTCTAAAATCCGCAAAAAGAAATTGTATTGATTTAAAATTATTTTACTGATTAAATTCTGTTAATCCACATTTTCCACATGTGTGTCTGTCCTTATGTTCAGACATGAAGACTCCTTTACCACATCTTGAACATATTTTTTTAATTCTAGAAACTTTGTCACCCTCTACCTTGTAATATCCGTAGACATTTGGGCTAGAACCCTTTTTGCCAGCCATTACTCTGATTTCTCCTCTTCATTTGATTCATCTACTGGTGCTTCAACTGCTTGCTCTTCGGCAGGAGTAGCTTCTGCTGCGGCTGCTTCATCTTCAGCACGTTTTGCTTTTGATTTTTCTAATCTTGAGAAAATTGTTGGGTTGACATGTTTTTTTGCTAACCCTTCATCTTCATAAACAAAGAAAGTACCTGTAACAATCGGTTTTCCAACATGAGTCTGTAATCTCATTGGAATTACCACTTTTCCGTCCAGTTTGAATTCCTTAGTAATCATGTCTACAGCTTCTAATTTCTTCAATTTACCTGCCAATCCAGCAAAATTACATGTTAATTCTCTTCTAGATAGAAAGGTATTATCTACGTCTGTAATGGTCTCAATTATGGACATGTACCCAAAATCCTTTACATATTTCATATAAACCTTGATTGAAATGGATAAGAAATTTAAGAAAATCTTAGGTAGATCATAATATGGAAAGATATATGCTCCATTTGAAAAATACTCATTTCAGGCCTGAACATTCACGTGAGGTGGTTTACAAGGCAAGAGACCTTGCATCTGAGATGAATGCCTCGATCAGAGTAGCTAGAATTGCCAAAAAATTTGTCGAATTAGATGTCTCAGTAGAAAAAGAGGATCTCTATGAACTAACTGAGAAACTATCCCCTATTGGTCCTATTGATAATATTCGCCATGTATATGAAGAAGAAATTGATAAAGAAAAAGGAATCACTGATGGAATTTTCTATTTTAACAGTGAACGATTTTGGGAAAGTCATGAAGCATTTGAAGGCGTTTGGAAAAAATGCTTTGGAAGAGAAAAAGAAATTGTTCAGGGAATTATTTTGATGGCTGTTGCTTTCGCACATGCTCAAAAAGATGAATTGAGTATTGGTATTGGAATGCTTCGAAGAGTTTTAGAGAAATTAGGAACATCCCCTTCTACGTATCATTCAATAGACGTTGATAGAATTAGGAACAAAGCAATTGAAATGCAACAAGCAAACAAGTTGACTACTTTTGAGATTTAATTAATTCTAAAGACTTCATAACTACATCTGCACCTTGAAGAAGTCCTATACTTCCTTTCTTTGCTTGTGCTTCTGTCATTCTTGTAGTTCCATCTTTTTTAATAAAATCCCCTGAAACTAAAACTGGAACAGGATCA
>Ga0222714_10002317_pt1 | contig 20309 bp, 32 predicted proteins | sample C33_3DmetaG_FD_165048 | JGI IMG/M metagenome (GOLD analysis project Ga0222714, IMG submission 165048) | Estuarine water microbial communities from San Francisco Bay, California, United States - C33_3D | ecosystem: Environmental > Aquatic > Marine > Unclassified | place: USA: California...
TCGGCACGTTCCAGCTTGGCACCGGACAGATCGGCACGGGCCAGAATGACACCTGACAGATTGGCACCGCACAGATCGGCACCGGACAGATTGGCACGTTCCAGCTTGGCACCGGACAGATTGGCATTGCTTAGATTGGCACGTTGCCCCTCTTTACGGTCTGTATCAACCCATTTTTTATGGTTCGCCAAAATGGCAACAAGTTCTTCTTTCGTCATAATACCAGCTCCTGTTTTCCTCAGTTCGGGGGTATTAAAACATGCAAGATGTATTGCGTCAATGTTTTTTTTACCGCATCATGGAAAAATAAACACCACGGCCAAGAAAGGGTAAATAACGTGTATGACGCACTTGATACAATGATGAAAAGGGTGATCCCCTATCTCTATGACCGCCGGTATCTGCACAAGGATATTGCCCGGCATGCTGGTATTAACCCGGCTACACTCAACCGCATCAGGTCAAGCCCTGAGACGGGCTATAAGCCAAAATATGAAACTTTGGTCTCGATTTTGAGTTATTTTGACGCGCTGGAAGGCGGTGAAAAATGAAAATCATCCAAATTGTCGGGTGGAACTCAAAGCAATCTTACACAGATCGCAGACCCTCTTGGGTGAAGCTCCACCGCACACTTTTAGACAGCTTTGAGTTTCATCAAATGTGTCTTGAGGCCAAGGCGATGTTGCCGATGTTCTGGCTGCTAGCGTCTGAAAATGAGGACCCGAAGGCTGGATATTTTGAATACAATGTTGAGATTATAGCCTTTCGGTTGCGAGTTAGCACCGACTTGGTGAAGAAAGCACTAAGTGACTGCCAAAAATTAGGCTTCTTGCAAGTCATTGATTCTAATGATGTATCAGAAACATTACAAAATCACACCAAAGAATCAAGATTTGACACAGGAGTGAACATAACTGGAAAAGTCAAAAAAAACGCACTAGCGCAAGTCATTGATTCTAATGATGTATCTCAAACGATACGGAATGGGCACACAGAGACAGAGACAGAGAAAGAGACAGATACAGATACAGATGCAGAGACAGAGAAAGAGACAGAGGGAGATAGTGTCGCATTGGGCGACACTTTACCCTCGCTTTTGGATCAAATTACGCTACCTAAAAATCAGGTCGAAAAAGCTGTCGACCTGTGGCAAAAGATGGCCGCTGAAACCGGCGTCCCGAAAATCAGGGGTATGACCGATGACCGGAAAAAGAAATTGAGATTGAGGCTGAGAGATATTGGTGGGATTGATGCTTGGGCCGAGGCAATGGACAAGATTAGGGAGAGCCAGTTTTGCCAAGGGAAAAATGAAAAGGGTTGGCAAATAAGCTTCACGAAAATTCTTGAGCCACGCATCTTGACCAACCTGCTCGAAGGTGTGTATGCTGACAAACCGAAGCACTTGACCTCAAGACCTCTAAGCGAGTCAGAACGGGTGAGGCTGAAAAATGAAGAATTTGACCGGCACCTTGCCGCGCTTGAGGGAAAAATGAGGGATGGGAATGACTAAAAATTGGAACCAAGTGGATTTGATGGAGGTGTCCAAGGCCGTTGCGGGCGCGATTAACGTGATCCAGACGCTTGGTCGAACATATGGCGCACCGCCTGACAAGGTGGCTGTTGTTGAGCTGTACAGTCGCTCCTTTTCCGGGCAATACCCAGCAAATCAGGTAGTTGAGGCAATCAGGGCGCTGGCCGGTGAAAAGCTACCAATGCCCCATGAAATCGAAGGGTTCATTTCACCAGAACCCATCCGAGTAACAGAAGCGCAATACGTCCGTGCCCTGAAAGACCGAGAAATCGAGGGTTACGCCACAGGCACAGAAGCTGAGGCAATCGTTATCCGGTACAAGCGCGAGCAATCAGACCCGCATCTGTATCGACGTCAGAAGAGCGCACAACCAGCGTTGCCAGCCCCTGAAGACCATCCCCGCGTTCGGTCGGCTAAGCGATACTTTACACCAAGCGGCCAGCCGCTTTTTCCCATTAACATCCCTCCCGCGCAACGCGCCGGGTATCATCAAAAATCACAGCACGATCAATATCTTGAGACCACCGCGCACCTACACGCCAGCCAAGCAGGGGCATGATCATGGCCGGGAGCGTCAACAAGGTCATTTTGGTAGGCAATTTGGGTCGTGATCCGGAAGTGCGCTCAATGCAAAGCGGCGGTCGGGTGTGCAATCTGTCGATCGCAACATCTGAAAGCTGGAGTGACAAGGCATCTGGCGAACGCAAGGAAAAAACCGAATGGCATCGGGTTGTGATTTTTAACGACAATCTGGTTGGTGTTGCCGAACGCTATCTGCGCAAGGGTTCCAAAGTCTATCTGGAAGGCCAGCTGGAAACCCGCAAGTGGACGGATCAGGCCGGTGTCGAGAAATACACAACCGAGGTGGTGCTGCGTCCTTATCGTGGTGAATTGACCCTGTTAGATGGGCGCAGTGATGCTCAGCCAGAACAAAAAGCCGTTGCTGGCCCCGCGCCCGGTGATAATGATTTTAACGACGAAGTGCCATTCTGATTGTTTTTTCCGTTTCCTCCCAAACTTCCCGGCCCTTGTGCCGGGTTTTCTTTCACCATGCACGCCAGCCAAGCATGGCCGGGACAATCCCGATACAGCCCCTAGATGTTTCCGTGAGCTGGAAACATCTAGGAATGGCCCTAGAACCAATTCTAAGGGGGGCTGTGTGCGTTTTGTTAGGTTTTCGCGGGGATTTGGTGGCTTTTTGGGTAAAACGCACCAGAGGTCGAAATTTAGGCTTTTTTCAAAAAAGAGTGCAGAGTAAAAAACCCCGGAGCTGGAGACAGTCTGGGGGTAATGAGGGAAATAGTGCCTTACCCTCAGTAGTACCTGATAAAGACATGCGTTAAAATGAAAATTGCGATTGCCCCGATTAGCGATATCATGTTGCTCGCATCCCGCCGAAGACGTTCCCTGCGATTGCGCAAGGCTGACTCGACAAAATGTGTCCCATGATGGAATCTCCACTCGTTGACAAGCAATTCTTTACCAGTCAGGATATCTTCGTCTTGTGGACATATTAAGTGTTGTGGAACGACCGACGACCACGTCCCCGCGGTATCGACAACAAAAAAAACATCGTTGAAGTCACCATGACGCTTCCCCGTGTCGTACACCATCATATAGCCCGGTGTCTTTGACGTGATGACACCGGGCTCTTTGGTTAAACTGCACGCCTTGGTAACGTTCACGGCACCAAGCCTGCGATTATGGCCGTTATGGTCAATCCTCCTTCGCCACCCAGTGGCAGCACGCCTCAAACTCCTCATCGGGAGTCAATTCAGGGTATTGGGCCTCAGCAACATCTCCGTCCTCATCAAAAGTTAGAATAGGTTGTTTCGGTGGATCGCACCATACCGCGATATTATCATCGCACCTTAAGATTGCTCGGCGCAATCGCACCTTATCCACAAATTCTGACTCGTTACGCTTGACCCACTGATCCCTTATTGCTAGAATCATTGTTTCTAAACGCGTATATTTATTATAGTTACGGTTGACCCACTGATCCCTTATTGCTAGAATGGATCACTGCATAACCCCCTGATAAAAAAGGGGGTTCTTGCATTTTTGGGTGCAGAAAATGCGTGAAAAATACGCTGTTCCTCGACTGCTGCACCCTTCACCTCGGCGGTTTTGAGCTTAGATTTTTTCATTTCTTTCTCCATTTTTCAAAAGGGTGGTGATAAATTGTCACCACCCCGCCAGCCTGTTCGTGCTTAACAAGCACGGGCGTAGGGCTGGCAATCAAACATCAAACCGGATAATACCTATCACCGGTTGCAATCCTCTTTTCCATAACCTCACTCTCGGTCATGTCCTCCTCGTCCATCATCCACCGCCACATGGCTTCAGGGATGCGTTCACGCGCTTCACTGGCCGTTACTTCAGGTTTGTTTACCAACCTGATAATTTCATTATTCATGGCCTCGGCTTCCGCACGCCATCTTTTTTTGAGCTGTTTGTAAATCAGCAGCTCGCAACCCCGGTCACGCCCCGGCTCCTGATAATCTTTGTCAGGCTCTGGCACATGGTCAAGGTTGACCCTCCAGTGCGCCAGATCACCGCCCGGTTGTACAATTCTCTCGACAACCAGCCGGTTGTCCCAAGCATCCAGACGTTTTTCTGTCGCGCTGTGATATGAGGCGTCATAACTATCCATATCACAATGATATGACACAGTCAGAGCTATGTCATTTTTGCCCATAAAGGGGCGTCCAAGACGCCCAATTTTCTGGCAAATATCCTTTTTTCCATCCCAATTATTGAGATGGAGAATCAGATTCTCACAAGGTAAATTGAGCCCTTGTGCGGCGATATTAGTTGACACCAAACGGTTGATTTTCCCCTCCTGAAAATCAATCATTGTCTTAAAAATATGATACTCCGAAAACTCTCTGGTTATTAGAGATGCTTCGTATTTTGTAGAAAACCAATCGGCATCCTTAATGGATGAGGCGATTATCAGGGTTGATACCCCTGATCGCATCCGGACAAGCGCATCTAGGTATCCGATACGCTTAATGTTAAATTCTTCGATCGGCCTTGCCGGATATGATCCGGGTTGATCCCGGAAAAGCAGGTAAACAGACTGCCACGTCCAAGAATAACTTGGGCACCGCCCGTCTCCAGACGATCACTTGGCCCCGCATATTTTATGAAACTTTCGTATGCCAGCAGCCTGCACGGCGCTGCATACGCAAACCGGCCCAAGGCCCGCGCCCGGCTAATGGCCTGATATGTTTTTCCAGACCCCGTTGGGCCGGTGATGATTTTTTTCATTTTTCCGATTCCTCTTTTCACGTTTCTCACGTTTCGTGTTCTTCCGATCCAATTTCTGAGCAACGCGTCGGGCGTTAATCTCATTAGGAGTGGAGTACACACAATCCGGGTTCATCCTCTCAAAATCCTCAATCAGATCATAACGATCAAGGTCATTCAGCCCGGATAATTTGTCCATCATCCCCACACCGCCCAACAAAAAATCATTAGTCCGGACATCATAACAAACAGTGTCCAGATCACGATGCCGTCAATCAGCATCGCCCAAAACATCCGACGCCGAGCGGCCCGCCGGTGCGCAAACCATGCTGCACTTTCAGCAGCACTCACCCTAAAGTGTGTCATTTTCATCCTCCACCCAACCTACGGCTCTGGCGTCCCCGACTTGAGCTCCTGATTTTTTTTCCTCACGTCTGGTTTGTAATATTCCAAACCACACATATTTCGGTAACATTCTTAAACTTTTCCGAATAACTAATGGATCATCCAAACATTTCAATTGGTTCCCTTTTCTGGCCGAATCAGGAACCATCCCGTAACTCCCAAAAGAGTATCCATGAGTCCTAATATCAATTTTACATCTCAATTCTTGAATCATTTGGGCTATTTTTTCAGAATGACTCTCACAAATGTGATTGTATCGTTCCTCTTTCAAAATAATTTTAACAACTCTACATAAGTTTTCATAATCTTTTGGCAACGCACAGCCATTCCAAATTGCGTGTGCAACTTGGTGTAAGGTTTTTCTGTTTGTCATAGTCGTTGCCCCTGATTATACGTTTAAAGCTGAGAGTAAAGCCTCGTCTTCTGAGGTCCACTCTAATGACTTGGACGATGGCTCTTTTGATCGCCTGACAACGTAGCCAGACTTTCGTAAAGCACGGATAAATGCATCAGCATGTATCGTCAAAACGGCTTCATTCCCAGCCATCAGCATTGACTCGTACAAACCCACCCCCGCATCGCTCACAGGGAAGAATTTTATCCAAAAACCATCGTGCCGGTACGTTAAGTCAATCTGTTCTTTTGTACTCATAATCCGTACCCCTTGTGTTGTCCGATAACCCTAATCTATCCCAACCAAGAACGATTGTCAATACAAAAATGCATCAGTTTAACCTCCCAGTATCGACAAGGCCGTACTTTCAGCAGCACTTACCCTAAAGTGTGCCATTTCTAACTCTCCGATTTTTTTTAATGCACGGAATAGCAACGATATTCCGTAGGTTGCAGGCTCTTCCTCGTCGAAGAACTCGTCATTACCATCAATGTTGTATAACAACTCTTGATAGTAGTCATTATATGACATAATCCTTTCATTTTTACCGTCAATTATTTCCCTTTCCGGATCACAGACGATCCGGATCGGTAAAAATGTCTCTTTTGAGATAACAAAAAATTCAACCATAAAATCCTCCTGCCTTGCGATGGTCGCGCTCGGCGCGTGCCGCACCACCCCTCGCGTGCTTTTCAGCAAGCGCCACCTTGCGCATCGACTCATCAACCCATGCCTTGCGCATCGTCGATATGCCGTACAAGTTACGGCCTTTGCGCCGGATTTTTGATCCGACAATGACGTCTTTTTTGTTTGCCCCCTCAACAAAATCCACAAGAATCGTGAACGTATGTTGTTGCTTTTCAGCACCATACGAATCTTTCACGATTCTTCCAAAAATTGTTCTCTCGCCCACATATTTTGGGCTCCTATAAGATCCCTCAAAAACCGCCTCAACAAAGGCGATCTCATCTCCGGTGACAGCGTCACCTTTACAATTTATAACGTACTCATCTTGATATTTTTTGGACATTCCCAAAGATCCTTTCATGGCTTGCCTCATTAGTGCTGCCAATAAATTGCGTCCGCAGTGCGCATGGCCTCACGGCGCGTTATAGCTTGCCTAAAGCCACGGCTACTCCGATAATCAGGCCCATCATCGACAAAATCGTCACGCTCTTTTGTCGAGCCAAACACATATATCTCTCCGATATATGCGCCATCCTCATCACAACAGATCCCATATGTATGGACGATTGCTAGATATTGTCTCTTGGTTGTCATGGTTTTAATCCTCATCCTTGTGTTGTCCGATAACCCTAATCTATCCCCGTCAAAAACGATTGTCAATGCGAAAATGCACAAAATTGATTTTTTTTTGACCCAAAAAAATAATTAGGGCACCCGCGCACACGCGCACGCGCACGCGTAATACCAGAATTATGGAAAATCAAAAATATGCTGGAATTGTCAATGAACAGTCTACAATCAAACCGCAAAACCCATCTATTGTAAACCAGCAGGAAACAATCAAAACACGATCAAAAGATAAGGCTATGATTTTACTATGTTTTTTAGCTTTCCGCGCGCTGTTCCGTAGCGTCAATCAACAAAGCCTGCGCCTCGTCTTGATGCCGCGGCGGTTGCGGGTAACGCCTGCCGATCCTTGGCCGGGCGATCCCGCACGCGGGGCGGATATTTTGGCCGGGCGCTATCATCTGTGCGGGCGGATCATCACAATTGACAGCGATCCCTTTATTCCCGATCTGCCCCAGCCCACAGCGGTGTTAATCGCCCTGCACGGTTTTGGCTGGCTGCATGATCTGCGCAGCCAAGGGGGCGATCAGGCCCGTAAGCGCGCCCGCACCCTGTGCAGCCAATGGCTTGACCATTATGAACGCTGGGCCGAACCCGGCTGGGACGCTGTCGCCACCGGCCTCAGATTGCGGCATTGGCTGTTACTGCATGATTTCTTTCTGGAAAATGCCGATCACAGCTTTCGCGAGCGCCTCTATCGCGCCATGATGCGCCCGGCCCGACATCTCAGCCGCCTGTTGCCCGGGCGCTTGACCGGCGCAGATGCGCTGGTCAGCCTTACGGGCTGGGCGCTGGCGGCGCAATGCCTCGATCCGGAATCCCTTCATCTCAAGGCTGCGCTGGACACGCTGGAAACCGCCCTTACCCGGCACCTGCTCGGTGATGGCTGTCTGAATGAACGCAATCCGGAACGCCACATGCTGGCGCTGCGGGGCTTGATTGATCTGCGGAATTGCTTTGCTCTCGCGCATGAAAAGCCTCCCGGCTTTCTGACCACCGCCATCAGCCGCATGACGCTGGCGCTGAAATTATGGCGGCATGGCGATGGTGCCTTGGCCAGTTTTCAGGGCGGCAATCAGGGCGATCCGTTAACCATCGATACCATTCTGACCCGGGCCGACAGCCGGGGACGCTCGCTGCGCACCCTGCCCCAAGGCGGCTATCACCGCCTGAGCGCAAGCCGCACGCTGGTGATTATTGATACCGGTGCGCCCGATCCCAACACCAATCCGCATTTCAGCGCGGCCTTATTGGCCATGGAAATCAGCACAGGCCGAGAACGGTTGATTGTCATTGTTAACTGTACATTGACAATGCGCACGCACGCACCTATGATTGTCACTATTATGTTGACAGGGGGCGCACATGACGATGCCACACACAACAGGATACACGTCAAAGTATAGAGGTCAGGCCACACTTGATGCCATTGACGCATATATTTCTGGTGGGTGGCGCGAAATTGAGGGGCACGTATGGCCCTCGCTTCAGGGTTGTGCTCAGATGCTAGGCGTTAATGCTGAGAGCTTCCGAAATTGGGCTTACAAGCACCGTGATTTTGAGCTTAAATATCAAGAGCTTAAGCAGTTCTGCGAATCCATGCTTGTGCAGGGTGGGCTAGCTGAGAGATACAACCCAGCGTTTGCTAAATTTTTGTTGTCGGCGAGATTTAACTACGCTGAAAAAACAATCGTGGATAGTCAATCAAGCGATGGTAGCATGTCGCCTAAAGCAACGCTTGACGTGTCCCTGCTCGATGACGGCACTTTGAAAGCCATCATGGCCGCACAACGAAAACAATCCGAACGCGATGAAGCTGACAGAGCTTGATATCCTTAACGTTGATAAAGAGCTGTGCAGGCGCTCTCTGGCGTATTTTGTGCAGCAGGCTTGGCACGTTTTGCATCCCGCAGAACCCCTTGTGTGGGGCTGGCCTATGCAAGCAGTATGCGATCACCTGCAAGCAATCACAGATGGTAAAATACAGCGCCTGATTATCAATATCCCACCATCATTTGCAAAATCTCTACTTGTGTGTGTGTTTTGGCCGATGTGGGAGTGGGGGCCACGCGGCATGACGTGGGCAAAGTACATATCGGTGGCACACAACGAAGAGTTGTCAGGGCGCGATAGTCTAAGGTCGCGTAATCTCTTACAAAGTGAGTGGTTTCAGGCGCGCTGGCCCGTGAAACTAAAGGACGACCAGAACCAAAAGCACTACTTTGAGACGATGGATAACGGTTTCCGGCAATCGTCGAGCATGAATGTCACGGGTAAGCGCGGTAATCGCATCTTGGTTGACGATCCCATATCGGTGAAAGAAAGCAACTCAAGATCTGTTATCGAAGAGGCATCGCGGGTCTGGCGGGAGGTGTTGCCAAGCCGGATCAACAACCCTAAGACGGATTGTTTTGTCCTGATTATGCAACGTGTGGATGTGAACGATCCCACGGGCATTGCCCTTGAAATTGAACCGGACAAGTGGGAACACCTTTGTTTACCAATGGAATTTGAGCCAGACCATGCGTGCCAAACGTCCATATTTAAAGATCCCCGCACAAAACCCGGTGAGCTTTTACTACCTGAGCGTTTTGACGCATCAGAGGTTGAGTCGCTTAAGTCAAAGCTTGGGCCTTATGCCTATGCGGCGCAGTACCAGCAACGTCCAACGCCCTTAGGTGGTGGTATTATCAAGCGCGAATGGTGGAAAGTATGGCCTAATGAGCGCAAAACACCCGTCTTTTCGACAATCATTCAATCGTTTGACACGGCATTTTCTGAAAAGGAAACCGCAGATTGCACAGCTTTCACGGTGTGGGGCATTTTCCGGTTTGATGGCCGGATGAACGCCATGCTGATTGATTGCTGGTCGGAGAGAATGGATTACCCTACGTTGTTGCAGGCTGCAATCCGAGAGTGGAACGAAGAATATGCCATGAAGTCAAACGGCTACGGTTACTCAATCCCAAGGCGTGCCGATTGCGTGCTGGTTGAAAACAAGGCGTCTGGCCATGCGCTGATACCAGACCTGAGAAAGCGCGGGATTGGTGCTGTTTCGATCGAACGGAACAAGCAAGCTGGTGACAAGACAAGCCGTGTGCATGGTGCGCTACCTTACCTTGCTAATGGTCAGATCTGGTTGCCGGAAAGCACAAAATGTGACGGATCAATCGCAGGTTGGGCGGAGCCGTTTGTAAAACAGCTTGAAATGTTTAAGCCGGGCGGTGGTGGTCATGATGATTATGTCGATAGCTGGTCACAGGCTATTTTGTACATGAGAGCGTCGAGCTTGCTCGATGTACAGGAGTATGCTAATCCTGTGGTTGACTTTGAGCAGCCTGAAAGAAAATTTGTAAACCCCTATTCGTAAGGTGCGACCGTGGAAGAACAGAAACTAGAGATTGAGTTTACCGCTGACGTACCAGAAATGGATATGGTCGAAATTAGTTTTGATGAAGACGACGAGGGCTATACAACCGCAGACGAAGCGCGGGAACACTTTGAAAACATTGTTGATGCTGTCGATAAGCAGAAGTTGCGCGCACTTGCGCAACAGCTTGTGATTGACATTGATAAAGACCGCGAGGAACGCAGGCCGCAAGATGAAAAGTATGCTGAGGCGTTGAGGCTAACCGGCCTTGGTGAGCCAGCACCCGGCGGCCTTGGCATTGATGGCGGATCAACCGTCACGCATCCTATTATGGTTCAATCGTGTGTTGATTTTTCCAGTCGCGTTATGCGCGAGATTTTTCCTGCGAACGGGCCGGTTAAGTCTAAGATTTTAGGCGAGCAGGATCACGAAAAGATCAAGAAAGCACAACGTGTTGCCGAGCTTATGCGCTGGCAAACCACCGAGCAGATGAGTGAGTTTCGGCCTTTACTTGGACAGGCTCTGACGCAGGTTGGGCTTATAGGCGTGCACTACGTCAAGATGTACTGGTCGGATCGGTTCAAGCGTCCTGTTGTCGAGGATGTGCCCCTTGATTATGTGTTTACGCCCATTACAACCAGTACGTTTGATTCTGCTGAACGGATTACGCACGTTCTGAGGTTGACAGACCGTGACATTAAAGAGCGTTATGGTGTTGACGTGTCGGTTGCTTCAAATTTTGATGAGGTGACGGAAACACAGCTTGAAATTGACAAAATTGAGGGCGCGGATCGTTCAAGTTTTACTGAGGATGGCCTCAAAGAGCTGTATGAGGTATCATGTTATCTTGATATTGAGGGCGACGATGCGCCGTATCTGATAACAATTGATCCATCCAGTTTGAAAGTATTGTCACTCTACCGAAACTGGAAGCCGGATGATGCGCTGAAGGTGCGCTTAGATTGGATTGTCGAGCTGCCTTGTTTGCCGTGGCGGGGTGCATATCCTGTAGGGCTTGTGCATTTTATCGGTGATCTTGCGCGATGCGCGACAGGATCGCTACGAGCATTACTTGACAGCGCTGCAATCCAAAATATTCCGTCATTTTTGACACTCAAGGGTGGCCCGACAGGGCAGTCTATTGATATCCGTCCGGGGCAATCAACGCAGATTGACGCTGGTGCAGTCACAGATGACATTAAAAAATACGCTATGCCGTTGCCATTTCCGGGGCCGTCCCCGGTGCTGGCAAATTTACTTGATTACGTTGTAAAGCAGGCCAAAGAAACAGTCGATGTTGGTCTGGACAGGGTTGCTGACGGCAATCCGAACGCGCCTGTAGGTACCACCTTGGCGCTTATTGAGCAGGGTGCTGTTGTTTTTTCAGAGATACACCACAGGATGCACCACGCAATGGGACGCCTGCTTGGTATTTTGTACCGGATCAATCACTTTTGGGTTGATGAGGAAGTTTTAGAGCTTTGGAATACAGGGCTTGACGTAAAGCCTGAAGATTTTGACGGCCCCGTGGATGTTATCCCGGTGTCTGAGCCGCATATTTTTAGCGAGGCACAGCGTTTTGCACAGGTTCAGGCGCTTATGCAACGTGCGGCTGCAACCCCTGCTTTGTATGACCAGCGTAAGGTTGAGGAGCGATTTTTAGAACAACTTAAGATACCGGCTGGTGATGTTTTGCAGCCCATGCCGGGCAGTGAAGACCTTGATCCTGTGTCTGAGAATGTGGCTGCAACGATGGGAAGGCCATTTGTGGCGCTACCAAAACAAGATCACATAGGACATATTAAGGTGCATATGGCGTTTGTTAAGTCACCTGTTCTGATGAGTCCTTCTGTGCGGCCAATTGCCCTACCTGCGATTGTGCAGAACATCTTGCAGCACATTAGCCAGCTGTATCTGACACAGGCGCATGAGGCCGTGGTGAAGGCTGACGAACTCATGGAAGGCGTGGTCATAGATGATACAGATGCGCAGACCATGCTGATTCTGAATACGCAAGCACAGATTGAGCAAGCGCTTGCGCCGATTATGCCAGAGGTTCAGGCTCTGGTGCAGGAGGCTGAGCAGTATAAACAGCAGCCGGGGGTGCAGAATCCGATGCTTGAGATTGAGCAGCTTAAAGGCCAGATGCGCCTTGAGCTTGAGAAATTCAAACAGGAGGCGGAAAACCAGCGTGCTACAATTGAAATGCAGATGCGTGAAAAAATGAACTCTGATGATAACCAGACTGCGATGCGACTGGCGATTGCTGAGTCAATGACAGGTGATCGTTACGCCGTTTCAACCGGTGGTGGCATCAATCCGGGGGTGTAAATGCTTCAGTTATTGGCCGAATTGCGGCGCGAGCTTGAAACAATGATGCAACAGCACGCCGAGGCGGCCATGAAAAAACCAGCAGAAACAGGCGATGCTGGTTATGGGTATCTAAGGGGACAGTATCGAGGAATGCTTGATGCTTTACACCTTCTGGATGCCACTTACAAACGCCTGATGGAAGATGATGGCATGTGATTGTCGTCAAGTTAAGGATGTGTGAAATGGCTTATGTGTACGATATGGATGCGGCCTTTCCAAAAGTCGCGGTTGAGTTTGAGCCTGTGGTAAACAAGCTTTTGGTGCAGCTTCGACAGCCGCGAAAGCAAACAAAAGGTGGCGTTTTGCTTGTGCCTGACACGCAATCTGGGGTTCAGCAATCAACGATTGTTGCTAAGATTTTGGCAATCGGGCCATATGCTTTTGAGGGGACAGGAAAGGGCCGAGAATGGAGTCCGGACAGGGATAAACGCCCGAAGGTTGGTGATTTTGTCGTGGTGCGCAAATGGGCTGGGGATCAATTTATGGTCGATCCTGTTGATACGAGCGACGAGTCCGACCGTGTCTTGGTTGCAATTATTCCAGATATTGACGTTGTTGGCTGCAATGTTGTCGATCCTGTCAACGCGCAGTTGCACGGCGTTTCTGTGTCTATGTGAGGTGAGCCATGACGCAAGACCACGAACAGGATGAAGAACGCGCATTGGAAGAACTGATATCTTCTATGCACGGCGCTGATGAACCTACAATCACGATTGAGATCGAGGATGCCGAACTTTCTGAGCCGGATGGTGATTCGGGACAAGAGGTAAACGGCGATGATGGTGAAGACGATCCGGAAGGTGATGAAACGCCCGAAGACGGTGAGCCTGAAGATGGTGAAGAACCTGAAAAACCTGAGCGGTCTCATTTACTGACGCGGAAAGAGCGCCGTGAGCGCCAGAAAAGGGCGAGGGAATATAACAGGCAGCGCCTTGAACAGCTTGAAAAACTGAACGCACAGTTGCAGCAGGAGCAAGCTGCAATGATGCGCCGGTTTAATGAGGTGCAGCTTTCTGTGTTGGATCAGGAAATTGCCAAGTTGGATGATAACTACCGGCATGCCACGTATTACTACGATCAAGCAATTGTTCACGGTGACGACAATGTCAAAGCCGAAGCCGAAAGAATTAAGGCCCTACTAATTGTCGAGAAACAACGGCGGCTTGAAGCTAAGCAGCAGCTTGTACAATCTGTGCAAGCACCTGTTGCACCACGTGTTAACCAAGATGTGAGCCAGCATTTTTTCGAGAACTTCGTGCAGGAAAACCCGTGGTTTAAGTTTGATGCACGCACCGGGCAAGGGGTAAACAAGGAATCACGACTTGCCATGACAATCGATAGGCAATTGGTGTCTGAGGGGTACAATCCAAACACAGCGGCTTACTGGAACGAATTACAGCGCAGGGTTGACGATTTTGTGGATGAGGGCGCGGTAGTAGCACAAAAACAAAAGCCGGAAGTGCGAAAGCAGAAAGGCGGCCCTGTTGTTGGGCAAGGCAGAAAAGGCACGGGCACTACAATATCAGTGCCTAAGGCTTGGCTTGATTTTATGACCCCTGAGGAAATCAGGGAAGCCATTAAAAACGGCAAGAAGAAGTAGAGTTGACCGAACCAAAAATCTATTATAGAATGGAGTAATAGGACATGCAGACTGAAGAAAACACTTTCAAAAAGTCATCGAAACAGAACTTAGCCGCGCAACACGAAGCGCCGCCAGTTGATCTTAATGATGATTTTGATTTTGAACGGTTTCTTGAGCGGGACACAAGCAACCCGCTGGCATTCCCCGGAGAAATTCCCGGATATCGGCTTTACTGGGCAGCCAAGAATGTTCAGGGCGATATCGCTAATAAGAGCCAGATTGGATATGAGCTAGTCCGGCCTGAGGAATTTCCAAACTTTCCACGCAGTGAATCAGGCGGAGATATGATTAGCGTCAAGGAAATGGTCTTGATGAAAATCCCCGAAGCCAGATGGCAAGCTCTGATGAATTTCTTTTATCGGAAGCTGCCAGACCAAGCTGTTGCTGGAATGAAATCAGAGGTTTTCGCTCAACGTCGTGTTGAGGCAGCGATGGTGGGCATCAACCAACGAGACGGCTTCGGTTCCATGGGAATTACCAGCAAACCGGCCAGATTTTAACAGAAAGGATCTAACAGATGGCTAGTACATCTCAAGCTTCAGGCTTCCTGCCTGTAAATGACCAGACCGGAGAGCTTCGGTTTTCCGGCCCCGGTTATGCTATTGCGTCCGGATACGCACAGAATATCTTCAAGGGCGATCCTGTGAAGTGGCACACTGATGGCACGATTCAGCTTGCTACCAGTGATGGCACACGCTCAGGTACAACCGATGGGGAAAACCTGCTGGGTATCTTCCAAGGGGTTCAGTATCGCAATGCACAGAATGCTATTGTGCAGTCGAACTACTGGCCTTCTGGTACTGTGGCCACAGCCATTCAGGCTTATGTCATTGTTCCGCGCAGCACTAAAATTCGGGTTCAGTTTGCTAATCCAAGCCCCGGCACTACCGTTCAGGGCTTTGTTAATGGCCAATGTGATTGGCGTCCGAATGAATCACCTGCTGGTTCTACTGTAACAGGTATTTCCAAAACGTACCTGACAGCAAAACAGGCAACCCGTGGTCAATTCATTATTGATAGCTTTGATCCCGGCACTCCACTTACCGATGCGTTCATTGATGCGTTCGTTTACATTAACGAACACGATTTGAGCGCTGCCGTAAATACCGTATCATAAGGAGAGCTACCTATGGTTATGTTGTCTTCTAATTTTCCAGACCTTACCGGAGGCCTAGTCCTTAAGACGTTCAAGGGTATCTATGAAGGTACAGAACTTGAATGGAAAAAGGTATTCAAAGAGCAGACTGGTATGCGGAATGCGCTGCATCGCGAAACCATGATGTATGGTTTTGATGTTGCGCGTGAGAAATTGCCCGGTTCCGCGACAATTTCCGATGATGGCGGCACTGAACTGACATACGAACATCTTTATGTGACGTATGCCTTGCAGAGCGCCCTCACCCAAGAATTGATCGAGGATGGCGATCTTCCGTCTATGACTAAAACATATTCGGAACACATCACCCGGTCATTGCTAGAGGCGCAAGAAATCAAGTGTGCTGATTATCTGAATCGTGCATTTGATGGCGCATTCCCGATTGGTGATGGCCAAGCACTTTGCAGTGCAAACCATCCTCAATTTGCTGGCGTTCAAAGCAATCTTCTGACGGCTGCGACCTTGGCGCAAACGTCGCTGGAGGCGGCTACTGCTCAGGTTTGGGGTGCGCGTGACTTCCGTGGCAAGATCATTGGGTTGAAATCCGATACGTTGGTTTGTTCCAAGGACAACTACCTGAACGGCGTTGTTCTGATGGAAAACACGCTACGTGCTGGCACCACCAACAACGATGTGTCTCCACTTAGATATGTATCTGACTTCAAAAACGGTGTTGTTAAAATGACCCGTTTGACCAGTTCGGCATTGGTGTCGCCGTGGTTCATTGTCACAAATGCGCCGCACGGTCTTTCGTTCTTCTGGCATCCTGATGGAAAGCCACGTCTGGCCAATGATGGTTCGTTTGAGGCCGACACCATGAAGATTAAGGGCCGCGAACGGTTTGCCGTCGGTGCCACGAACTATCGGGGTGTCTTTGGTAATGCGGGGGTTTAATCATGTCCTCGTATTTCCAAAATGGCATTACTGCCGGTAGCAATCCGAGTAGGGGCGCGTCGACAGATTTTGGCGTTGCCGTGCTGATGAAGTCTGTCGAGGTTACAACCTTGGCGGACGGTTCAGCGGTAAGTGGAACAATCACACTTCCAGCCAACAGCAGCATTGTTGATTACAAGGTTGATCGTGTTGTTGCCCCTTCTGTGGGCGGCGGCACGGCGACAACCTTGCCTGTTACTGTTGGAACGGCAGCGGCTAGCACGCAGTATATGAACAGCGTTGACCTGTTCAGTACTGCGCGGGCAGCGCCAACGCTTAGCGCGGCGCAAGTGCTGGCGCTCTCTAATATTGGTAGCAATACCAATGTTGTTGTGACCGTTGATCCGAACGGCACTATTTTGACAACGCAGGCGCGTGTTCGTCTGACTGTTCAGTATGTTCCTTCGGTGTAATTCAGGGGGGCGGGGGAAACCCCGCCTTCTTTCCTTTATGAGATAAAAAGAGGCTATGCCATGTCTATCTTTACAACATCTGGTTTTATCGGGTTTTTTGAAGATGTGGCGTCCGCCGCTCGAACCGCGACATTTACCAGTGACGCCTTTGTCAATGATGCCGGTAATTCGTTTGTTTCAAATGTTGTTGTGACTGCTGTTTCCGGAACAACTCCAACACTTGATGTTGTATTGCAGGAATCCACGGACGGCGGCACAAACTGGATTGACAGGTACCATTTCCCGCGTATTTCCGCGACTACGATTTTGCGCACACCCAAACTTCAGCGTAACGGCATCGCAATGCGGTATGTTTGTACAATCGCCGGGACAACGCCGTCTTTCACATTCCGCATCACCCGAAACGTGTCAACAGATCAGGGGTCATTGATTCGTCAATTTATTGACAGAACGATCAATGTTAATTCGTTAAACAGCACAACTGCTGCGTTTGACGTATCGAACTGCATGAATTTGCAGCTTGTTGCAAACAGGGCCACAGGTGGTTCTTCAGCGCCTTCGATTACCATGCAGGGCAGTGTTGATAATCAGGCAACATGGTTCAATATTGGTTCTGCCGTAACGCCGCCCAACCCCGGTTCTGCTGCTGTCGTGCAGAGCAACTACAACATTACGCATATTCGTGGTATTGTTTCTTCAGCGGGCACTGGCGCGGTGCTGGGGGCAAACGGCATTCTACTGAAGGGATTCTGACATGGCTAAAAAGAAGGTTATCAAGGAATCTGAACCCTCATGGTCTGAATGGTATGAAACAGGCTCTGTGCTTGCCGATGGTAAAAAACACGTATCGCTTCAGCGTGATATGGTAGGGCAGGATGAGAGTGGGCAGGATATTGTCTTGCGTTTTGAGGTCAAGACAGAGGTGCGTGATGGCGGGTAAGAAGACACCAGCTTGGCAGCGCAAGGAAGGTAAAGACCCGAAAGGTGGTCTAAACGCCAAGGGACGCGCATCGTACAACAAGGACAATCCCGGAAAGCCGGGATTAAAACCACCGGCACCGAATCCCAAGACGGAAAAAGATGCAAAACGGCGGAAATCGTTCTGCGCCCGTATGAGCGGAATGCCCGGCCCCATGAAGGATGAAAAAGGGAAGCCAACTCGGAAGGCCCTTTCTCTGAAAGCATGGAATTGTTAATATCAACCTTGAGGGTTTAACATGAAAAAAGATTGCGGAAGCGGAAAAATGAAAAAAGGGTATGCAAAGGGTGGGGCTGTAAAGTCCGATGCCAAGATGCCCATGCACAAAAAGATGGCGATGGGCATGAAGCCTAAAGCTGGCAAGAAGAAGTGATGAACGATGGCGTTTTCCGGCAATGTTTCGCAGTATGGCTTTGATGCACGGAAGGTAATTGAGGCCGCTTATCGGCGGTGCAGATTGCCTCCGCAGGCCATACCTGTTGAATCGGCTCAGGATGCGCTAGACGAGCTTTACTTGTTTTTGAGTGAACTTGGGAATGGCAAAACGCTGTCTTGGGCTGTTGACAAGCAGGTTTTGCCATTTTACCAAAATAACCCTGTGATTGATTTGCCTCCCGGCACGCTGGATGTTTTGTCTGTTGCGTATCGGACTGTAGGTATCCAGAGTGGGACAGTAACGACCACAACGACAAGTTACAAATTGAGGATGTTGTCCGCAACCTATGTTGCGACTGTCGGAATTAAGTGGTCTGGTGCAAGCACAAACTTAACCTTGGCTGTAAGCAATGATGATGCAACATATACAACGGTTGCGACATGGACTGGCACGGCTTCGGCTGGGGATATTGTTTGGGTTGATATTGATGTGCCGGTTTCTGCAACATATTTTCGGGTAACTGGTGCTGGCACACTGTCATATAGCTGGGTCAAGATTGGCGCAAACCCGAATGAAATTGTGATTGGACGCATCAACAGGGACAATTATTTCAGCTTGGCGCAAAAGGGGCAGCAGGGGCAGCCCGTTCAATATTGGTACCAGCGGGATATTCCGCAGCCGGTGCTGCATGTGTGGCCTGTTGCAACAGAAACCGTTGAACAGCAGCAGCAATGTATCGTGTGGCGTCACCGTCATGTGATGGATACGGACAATCTGAGGAACGATGTTGAGGTGCCGCAGCGCTGGTTGCAGGCCATTATTGACGGTCTGGCCTATCGTCTAGCCATGACAACGCCAAGTGTTGATATGAGTGTTGTTCCCTTACTGGCGCAACAGGCACAGATGTCACTTCAGAATGCACGAGATGGTGATAACGATGGTAGCCCGTTGCAGTTTCGCTTTTTTGGGAGGCCGCTCTAATGCCACGCAGATTTAGCGTCCGTGGTAGGGCAAGTTATGGACTGGCACGCTGTGATAGATGCGGTTTTAACTATCGCATAGGCGACATTAAACCAGATGGTAATGTGCCGGGATTAATGGTTTGCAACGATTGCTGGGATCCCATTGATGGCAACAAGCTACCGATGAAGCCAGCGGATGACATAACATTGCCGTTTGTGCGGCCAGATAATTGATGGGGTGATGTATGGCACAAAGTGGGTATACGCCAATTCAGCTCTACCGCACAACAACTGGTGGTGCCGCGCCGGTTGCTGGCAATCTTGCGGCTGGTGAGCTTGCAATAAATTACAACGATGCCGACATGGCGCTTTATGCTGAAAACGCCAGTGGTGTTGTAAAACGTGTCATAAACAACCCTGCTGGTCTGAAGTACCCGACATCTGATGGTTCTGCGAATCAGGTTGTGGCAACAGATGGCGCGGGTAATCTATCTTTTGCCACCGTCTCATTCGGGAACGCAACGCGCCTTACCAGCAACACGACTGTTGCGGCGGGCGCTGTGGTGTTGGCGGATAGCAACGGCGGTGCGTTTACCGTAACATTGCCAGCAACACCAGCGAGCGGCAATCAGGTGGTTGTCACACGGCGCGGTGGCAATGACGTAACGATTGGCCGGAACGGCAGTACCATTGAGGGTGCGGCTTCTGATTGGGTGCTTGCCGAAGATCGTTTGTCTGTTTCTTTCATATTTGACGGTACGACATGGCGGCGGTTTCATAGGCAATGGGATGTTGTGACCGACAAGGGAACAGTCACCAGCGGCACAACAACTTTTAACTTTGCAAATGGCAAGAAGCAGAAAGTAACTGTTGGTGGAAATGTTACCTTTGCATTTTCTGGCGCTGGTGGGAACGAGTATTCAGAATTGTTCTTACAGGTTGTGAATGGTGGTGCTTACACTATCACATGGCCAACGGTAACATGGATTGTTGGTGACGGTACGACATCATCATCATTCAGCGCTATGGGTGTTGTGTTGCAATCATCCGGAACAAACCATGTCTATATCTGGACATATGACGGCAGCACCTATTTTGGGAAGGCTATCTGATGAACCCGGCGATATTCAGTGTTGCACCGGTTGCGGTAAGCTGGTCTGAGCAGGAAATAGCAGGCTCTGGTGATACGCTGAACGCGGTGGTTTA
>Ga0222714_10002318_pt1 | contig 20296 bp, 40 predicted proteins | sample C33_3DmetaG_FD_165048 | JGI IMG/M metagenome (GOLD analysis project Ga0222714, IMG submission 165048) | Estuarine water microbial communities from San Francisco Bay, California, United States - C33_3D | ecosystem: Environmental > Aquatic > Marine > Unclassified | place: USA: California...
TCTAAGCTTACAGCCAGGGGGAGACACTGTAAAGACTATTCACCAAGACGGAAAGATTTTCGTTTATGATAAGGTGAAGAGACCTGGGGCTTACATCAAGAACATCAGCATGTATCCCAAGAACACAGAACACGGACCCATCGTTGAAATCCTAATCAATGACACTTCGGTTTGGACCAGCGGTTCCGGAAGAGAGCCTTGGGAAATCTAAAAAAAGAAATCACGCATGAAACAGAGTTTAATAAAAATATTGAAGAAGCTATCAGAGGGAACAATAAATTCCGGCGGAGCCATCGCAGTAGCGGTTATCCTAGGTGTATTGGTCTTAGCAGCATTTGCATTAATTCCGATGTTGCTTATCTGGGGTTTACAACTAATGGGATTCGCGGTTGAGACTTCATTCTCAAGCTACATAGGTTCGGTCTTAATCCTAACTTATCTAAGCTACGCAAGAATCGGAGTAAATAAATCAGGAGGTAAAGAAAAAGAAGACTAATATGAAAACGCAAGAGCTACACAGGAATCAAAGCAATCTAGTAAACGATATCATGATGAGAGATTCGTTACAGAACTTCATAAGCTCTGCGGACATTAACGTGTTAGTCGGTCTTGGATACTTAATGCTTGACAAAGATTGGAAAGCGGAAAAGTTGGAGATGGATTTAGGATCCGAGGCTATCGAGACTCTTTTAGATGAAACCGAGAACATGGATTACGGTAAGCTTAAAGGAGTATACGAACATCTAAAATCTCAGAAATTGGTTAGGTAATTTGTTTGTTTGGTTAACAAAACGATTAACCCTCGACTCAAAAGGTCGGGGGTTTTTTGTTGTTACGTTTTTAGCAACTTTCTGCTAATTTTTAGCCCGGGAACGTTGACAGCGGTTCCGATGCAGCACCAGAAACTTTTTCAAGTTTTCCGACTATAACATATGTATAAAATCTATAAGTTTATGAGTAACAAAAAGGCAACAGCTGGTAAAATCAGCTACGAACAAAAAATGGAAGTTATCGCTTCTAAGATTCGCAGAGGCGACCAATCAAGGATCTGCGCTAAAACTGGATATGCTTCAAGCACAGTTAGCGAAGTTCTTTCAGGTAAGTATAACAACACGACAATCGTGAATTATGCTTTCAAAATGACCAACCCACGTAAAGCGGTTAAAGCTTAATAGTTAAGTAATAACATCTTGAAAAATCCTAAGAATTTTCTTAGGATTTTTTTGTGTATTTATTTTTTTATCTCAGCCCTGTTTCTTATCTTTGCTATATCAAATCATACAACATGGCAGCAGAAGAAAAATATGTGCTAATAGCTAAACCCCTGTCGTAGAAAGGTTTACGATTTCGGAAGAGGATGAAGAGTTTAAGGATGAGTTTGATGACTTTGACGAATACCGAGACTATGTACTAGAAGAGGCCGCTGCGGAATTGTGTCAGAAGTTTGCTGAAGTTCTTATTGTTACTGAAGAAGAGTTTAACCAAATCAAAAATCTATAAAAAATGGGACGTTACTATCAAGGAGACATAGAAGGCAAATTCTGGTTCGGAGTACAAGACTCGACAGATGCTAATCATTTCGGAGGTGATGAATACGAAATCATTGACGAAGAAACTGAAGATGTTTATGAGTTAGGGTACTCTTTCAGTATGGACGATATCGAGACAATCAATGAGGGAATTGCAACATGCATCAAAGACCTTGGAGAGTATAAAGAAAAATTCGATGAGTTCTTTGATAACACAACAAGTTACAATCCAGATGAGCTTGCTAGACACATTGGGGTCACTAAGGAAAAGTACAGAGACCTCATTGAGTCTTATGCCAGATTGCAGTTAGGTAATCAGATTAAGGTGTGTGTTTGGGAAAGGGGTGAATGTAACTTCACCGCAGAATTATAGCCAATTTATTTTTTTATCCCGGCTGGGAATCTTATCTTTGCAACATAAACCAAAACCAACCTTATGAAAAGTATTAAAGTCAGATTCAATTTAGGAGCAGGTGAGAACTTCATGAAATGGAAGATCGAAAGACCTGACGGAGAGATCTCCTATCATTCACCGGAAGATGTCCAACTCGTAATGCACAAATGTGTGTTGAAAAATCAAAAGGCTACCGCACTTAAGATATTCGAAGGAGCTAACAAAACAGTTTGCTCTTGGATACTTTGCGAAAGTATAGAAATCTTGACCAATGGAGTTTGTCCGAAAGTTCAAGATTCCGACAGGGTTTCTTATAACCCAAGATTATCCCCAAACTGGATCCACCGTGGATTTGTTGCAGATGGAATGAGAATTCATAAGTTGGTAAGTTGGGGTAACAAAGTGTACATTAAAACCAAGTAATCATGGATAATAAAAAAGTTCTGGAAAGATATCCGACGGCGATAGCCGTAGAATATAAAACACAATTCGATGTTGGGTTCGTTGGAAAGGATGTTAGCTTCTTTATTATCCAAGAGAGTAAGGATGCTAAGTATGCCTTAGGGTTTGGGCGAACAGAAAAGAGTGCCTGGGAGATGGCAACGATTTGGTTAAAGAATGATATGTCTTTCATTAAGGATTATAAAGGGTATCCGATTGAAGACGCCAAATTAGAAATGGAATAATTTCTAAAATATTTTTTTATCCCAACCCGGTATCTTATATTTGCATAGTTAACCAATTAAAACAATTATCACCATGGCAACACGCTCAAGAATCGCAATCGAAGACCAAGACGGAACAGTACGTTCAATCTATTGTCACTGGGATGGCTATCCATCTCACCACGGTCCAATTCTATTAGAGAATTACACAACACAAGAAAAAGTTGAATCGCTAATCGCATTAGGATCAATTTCTTCTTTAGCACCAGAAACAGAAATTCCGGAAGGTGTTAAGCACAATTTCGAAAATGCAACGGAAGGTATCGTGGTAGCTTATCATCGTGACAGAGGCGAAGACCTATCAATTCAACATCACGGAAGCGTGAATGGCTTTGTAAAAAGTGACGTTGAAGAATACGGATACATTTTCACTGCAGCGGGAGAATGGCTATTCGTAAATGGCCACCAAGGTGCATATGACCGCGAGGCAGTCTTATTAGAGAAAATCGTTGAAAGAGAAGTTGAATAGGTTGGTTGGTTAAAGGGATTTACTATTCAATCCCGGACCCAAGTTCGAAAGGACTTGGGTTTTTTGTTGTGTTTAATAATTGGGAAAAGTTGTGACGGCTATGAAGAAACGTTGTCAACGTTCCCGTCCCGTAGATACGTGAAAAATTAAGCTAAGTTGTTTGCCCAACTTCCAACTTTAAGAGAAGCCCAATCTCTACCGAGATTTTTCTTTAGTTGACCAATGCTATCTTTTAGTAGTTTAATACCGTTTTCTGAGTTGGTGTAAGGATCTGACCATTTGCTTCCCATTGGAGTAACTGCTCCTCCGTATGTGCTATTTGGTTGCATAGCGAAAAGACCTTTGTAAGAAGCATTACCTGCTTTAGGATTGAATCCAGATTCTATGTTAGCAACTGTAATAGCGAAGTCGAATGGAACTCCGTGCTTAGCAGATGCTTTAGTGATAGCATCTTTAACAACTTTATTCTTTGGTTCGTTGATAGCAGTTTTAGCTTGAGCTTGTTTGCTAAACCATTTCTCTTTCCACGTATTAAGAAATAGAGCAGCCGCCGTTCTCTGATCTCCTTTATTCAAAGCTGCAATAATATCTGCTCTAACCTGTGGCTTATCCGAGGGAACGTTGCCTATCAAGTTTGAATACTTGAGTCCGTTTTTAGTCTTAAGTGTATCTGGAGCCATTTTTCCAGTTCCGTTAAGAGCTCTGATTATACCAGCCGCTCCTGCAACTCCCTGTTGATGTTGGATGTATAGAGTGAAATCGTCGTTCCCTGGTACTGCATTATAGTTAGATGTTGGTGTGTATGTACCATCTCCTGAGGAATCGGAATCGGTACCTTCGGTATCGCTACTTCCCTCTTCATCTCCGAATATGTCTAGTTGACCGTTGAATACTGCAGCCAGGAAAGGTGCTAATCCTTTTTGGTCTTCATTAAGGGTGAACTGTTCAAATGTTTTTAATCTTTCCATGGTGAGTATTTTATATTAAGTATATATCGGAAATATTTTTTTATCCCGGTTTGGTTTATTATGTTTGCAATATAAAACCAATCAACTATGTGGGATCCAAAATTTATTCAGTGCGGTGTAGTCAGAGTGGAGTACACCCGTGTAAGGGTTTATAAAGATCGATACAATTCTATTGTCATCGAAACTGGAACCCCGGTTCAAATGGCTTTATGGAGTGGAGACATTCTAAACGTTTACCTAGGTAACGGTAAGGTTAGACGTTATAAGGACAGGGTTAATTATTCAACAATGGGTTAAAAAGGTTTAAATTTATTTTTTTATCCCAACTAGATATCTTATCTTTGCGACATAACCAATCAAAACAATATACCTATGGCTTACAAAGAACCGAACGGACTAAGAAAACCAATGAGCGACGAGGCTAAGGCTCGTATCGCAGAAGCAGTAAGATTAGCTGCTGCTAAAAAGAGAGAAGAGCAAGGTCTTCCACCTCTATCCCAAGTGGGCTCACACGTGCCACCGCCAGCATTTATCGAGAAGCCTCTGGAGTTGGTTCGTATGAGCGGACAACACTTCTCACCGGATCTATTCATTCCTATGAAGACGGGTAAGCCGGTAGACCTTATGTTCACCTCAGAAGGAGGAATACCTAAGGCTTGTAACTTCATGCTGATCGGCGATCCCGGTGTAGGTAAATCCACGGTGTCTTTAGACATTCTCTCCGACTTGGCAGCAAACGGCTACCGTGTGTTATTCATCTCGGCGGAAATGACCAGGATCGATCTTTACGGATACGTTCAGCGCTATCCTAAGTTTGGCGAAGTTGATATTCTCTTCACGGGAGAATATTGCGACAGCAACCCAAAGACGGTAATCGAGAGTGCTTTAAAGCCAGGTTACGACGTTGTTCTAATCGACTCTTTTGCTGAGGTTCAGGAGGATATCAAAGAGGTGTTAAAGCTCTCAACCGCCGGTTCTGAGAAATGGCTGATCGACCTAATGATCTCTCACAACCTTGGTGGAAACGATAGGAAATCCCATACGACCTTTATCGCTATCCAACAGGTTACGAAAGGAGGTGTTTTCGTCGGTTCTAACAAGCTTAAACACAATACCACTGGTATGCTTGAGTTACGCTATGATCAAGCAACAGGCAGCCAGTATATGATGTTTAACAAGAACCGTAGAGGATCGGTGAATAAGCGAATGTTTTACTCACTGTCAGCAACGGGTGATGTTGAGTATGACGTGAAACGTTTCAACAACGACGAGAATGCCAGGGAGGCTTTAAGCCACGAGCGTACTCTAATCGAAAGTGAAGGAAACGCATTCGACACACTATTCGGTTTTGCTAAAGAAGACAACGACGGGTTATAAGAACCTGTCGTTTTATTTTTTTATCCCGAGAGTAAATCTTATTTTTGTAGAAACCAATAAAAACTAGCATATGCCAAAATTCGAAACATTATCCCAGAACATCTTCGACGAGAGGGCGAGGACAGCAATCAGCAAAACTCCTATCAGGAAAGAGATCAGCATCAAGGACGTTGAAATCATAAACGACACCACGTTGAAGTTGGAAGACCATCAGATCAAAATGAATAAAGATGCCTTTAAAGGTATCTGCAAGATCGTTGGTCTACCGGTTGGTTTTGACAAGACCTTCACTGCTTCATTCGGCGACAAAGCACGCCAACAGCTTATCAACAGGTTAAAGGTTGCAGTTCAAGCTAAGGGCAGCACAACACTCTCGTTGGTGGTAAACCCGGACACAAAGGAAATCATTAGCGTTCAGAAAGATCCACGCGATCTTATTTCAAATGCAACGTTCCTCGACACCACATCCAAAATCATCAACAAGTATGGTTTGGAAGTAAGCGACTTCTCAGTCAACAGCGACGGTGCAGTTGTGGTCAACACCGCTTCTCCAAAAAACGTTTGGGGTATCAACGGTCTCCAGGACGAGGAATTCTACGGTGGTATCTCATTCACCAACAGTCCCAACGGAGGCTTCATGGTAAGTCCATTCTTACACCGATTGGTTTGTGCAAACGGTATTGTCGGTAAGACATTTGAAGAGTCCTTGTCATTAGGACAAATGGATGGCTTCTCAATGGAGAAATTCTGGCAACAACTAAATCAGTTGGCAGAGCGTGGCTTCCGTCCTCAGAACTTCGAAAACCGTATCCGCCTTGCCATCAACACTCGTGCATCATTATTCGAGTTGGAGAATGCACACGACTGGATGAAATCATTATCTGATGCTGACAACAAAGAACTTGAAGCTTGGGCGCCATTGCACTCAACACGTGCTAAGTTCCACGCATCAAGCATTGACACCATCGCATTCACCACAGCACAAAAGAAAGGTGCTAAGACTGGTACATCGGTTTGGGATTTGATTAACGGTGTGACTCACTTCGCCACACACGACAACGGTTTTAAAATCGACGATTACGATAGACGTCGTCTTCAAGTGGAAGCATCACGTATGCTAACTAAGGATTTTGACATGGCTAACTTCGTGCCAAGTCCTTTCTAAATAAACGTTGCCCCGTTCGTAAAAGGTCTGCTTCCGAGCAGGCCTTTTTTTGTGGACCCAAAAACATAGTATGATGCTAACATACTCATGGCCACGAGCGGGAACGTGGGCCCTCGTGCGTAGGCGAAACTTTAACGGAAATAATGCTTGATAAATTTTTATTTCTAAATAAGTCTTCTTATATTTGATATATGGAACACGCAGCTATACTTAAAAAAGAACTACGCTCTAGGGTAAGCGGATCGACTATAGCGAAAGATACCATTGTTATCTATTGCGATAAGATGAATGCTGTTAAGACTGGTTATAAGAGCAACAAATCAGATCTGTGGATTGGAGTAAGAGAAAAGGATATTGAAATCATAGGATGGCAAAAGATTAAATAACAGAACGGGAATTCTGAAGACAACCCAGATCTTATTAGGTCTGGGTTTTTTGTTGTCCCAAACTTCGAACCGTCTGTCATTGAAACCGTTGTCAACGTTCCCGCGCTGCAGCTCCAGCCGCAGCATCGGATTTTATGCTGGAGAAAAAAATCCCTAATTTATTTTTTTTCCACGGTAGGACTTCTTACATTTGCCAGGTTATGAAAACTGTACAACTCACAATCCAAGAAATAAGAATGGCGACCAGACCAAATGTCTATAAGTCGAAGAAAACCTATACAAGAAAAACTAAGCACAAGAAAAAGTTTGAATAAATTTTTTTATCCCGGTTAGGAATCTTATTTTTGCATTGTAACCAATTAAAACAAACCAATATGTCTTCATTAAAGAAAATCACACACGAACAACTCAAAGAAAGATTACGCAGAGGCGTAGTTAAATTCTACTTCCACAAAGTTGGTGGAGAGCTTAGAATAGCAACAGGGACAAGAGACCTATCCCGCATTCCCGCTTCAGGCCAACCTAAAGGTGGTCAAGCACCGGATTCAGTAACAACCTTCTTCGATTTGGAAAAAAGTGCATGGCGTTCCATTTCGGTAACAAAAGAAGTTTGGGTTGATTAACAAAGAGCATCACAAGTGATAATCCCGGCCGTGTAAAGGTGCCGCCACCAAGAAATGGATTACTAAGACTCTCCAAATGGAGAGTCTTTTTTTTGTTTAATAGTTTAGCACAAACATTAAACAGATCTGCGAGGATCGGCGGAACCGGCGTCAACGTTCCCGCGCTGCAGCATCAGATTTATCGGTAGAGAATTTTCATCTAAAATATTTTTTTCCCGTGTTAGGATTTTTTAAATTAGCTAAGTAACCAATTAAACTAAGAAGGAATGGTGGATAAAGAAAAAATGAAGTTACTTGAAGCTGGGATACTAACGGTTCGACAAATGAGATTTTTGGATCGTTTTACAAATCACAGTGCTAAATGGATTTACGATTACAAAACTGGACTAGTAGATGTTAGAGGTGACGTTCTTCTACACAATGTGGTTTTAGTAGAGGGCGAGAAGGATGTTCAATTGGATTCATTCATTGGGGTAAAGTTTGGCGTTGTTTCAGGAGATTTCCTTTGTGGTAGTAATGCACTAACTTCTCTAGAAGGAGCACCACATACAGTAGGGGGAAGATTCGATTGCTCTTGCAACCCACTCACTTCTCTAGAAGGTTCACCACAATGGGTAGGTGAGGATTTCACTTGTTATGAAACCCACATCACTTCCCTAGAAGGAGGACCTAAGAGAGCTAAAAATTTCTATTGCTCTGATTGCCAACTCACTTCTCTCGAAGGAGCGCCAATTCTTGTGGAAAGGGAGTTTTCAGCTTCAGAAAATCCAGTTCCCGAAAAAGTCTTTAAGGATATAATTAGAGAGATGAAAAAGGGATATCAATATGAACATATCTTAAAGCTCAAGTGGAAAAGAATCCCAGCAGAATATAAGGTTCTGTTATATCGCTCACACTTTGATTGGATTGACAAGAAAGAAATGGAGGTTCTAAAAAGAGGAGTTGAAGGTCTAAATAGATTTAAAGCTATAGAGAAATTGATGTAGATAACTCCAAACACATTTTCGTAAAAGGTCAAACTTCGGTTTGGCCTTTTTTGTTGCCATCAGTTTCCCCGCATCAGAATCCACAGAAACGCTGTCAACGTTCCCGCGCTTTCTACCATACGGAGATATATAGAGAAAATAAAAAAATCAGATGAAAAATATTAGAGACTACGATTCATTCAGATCTAATGTAAACGAAAGCTTTTGGACAAGTTTATTCGGTAAGCCAACCGTTGATGATGCCGCTCAGGATTCTTTAAGAGGACAGGGTTGGAGTCATAGAGGTAAAGACGAAGACAACTACATTATGTTTGATGGTCAAAAGTTTTATCCAGAGCAAATACAATATGATGATGTACACTCAACTAAACCAATTCCAAGAGTTGAGAACGGAATGCTTATCGTAGCTAATCCTGCTTGGAATCTCTAGGGAAGAAACGCTGTCAACGTTCCCGCGCTGCAGCATCAGCATTTTATCCGCAGATAACCCCTGCGGATTTTTTGTGTATTTATTTTTTTATCTCAATCCGGAATCTTATCTTTGCATTAACCAAACAACTTAAGCAATATGGAAATCCTAAAACTTAGAGAAAACTTATTCCGCAGAGGAAATGACATCATTAGCTACGATACCGTGGTAGCACACATCGAAGACAATAAGCTAATTGAGCATGGACGATATAGCAGAACAACATCTAAGCATATCGGTTATGTTGCTCAACTATTCGGTTTATCTGTTGTTCATGCAAAGAACAGAGAGAAAGGTTTTTATAAATACGATATGGGCGAAGCTAAAATCAACATTCCCGGCGCTCTGTCCATGAAGACCTCAAAAGAGATAGCATCTATAATGGGACAGGGTTCAACGTTCCTGCAAGCGGTTGCAGCAATTGAAAAGATTCCACAAAAAGATTTGGTTATAATCGACCGCTACTTAAAGGATCTCGGGATTACAGAAGAACAGTTCTCTGTATTTAGAAGAGTGAACAGATTATCAAAAATGATCTAATTTATTTTTTTATCCCGGCAGGGAATCTTATCTTTGCAATGTAACCAAAACACCCAACCACATGGCATCAGAAACAGTATTAAAATTAGAATTAGGTCTCGAAGTCTATAGACTTGACGGGAATAAGGAATGGTCAATCTCAGGAAACGCTAAAAGAGCGATGACCGTTAAAGAGTTTGATAGCGCATATGACTTTGAGGAGTTTGTGCAGGAAAAGATTGATTGCAAAGGCATAGAGTTCGATTCGGAGTTCTGCCAGTTCTTTGCTTATGCAAAGACAAAGGCAAGGGCAATTAAGTTTGCAAACGACATCGATAAGTACTTTGCAAAAGTGAGAGCAATGCTCTAAAAATATTTTTTTCCCACGATACAATTTTTTACCTTTACATAAACCAAAATAAAAATCAGAACTATGAAAAAAATCTTAAAAATTACAGGAATCGTATTTGCATCCTTCATTGGATTAGCAATCATTGGAGCTATCGTAGGAGGAGAAACATCAGGCAGGAAACCTCTGGAAGCTAAGGCATCTGTCGAATTAAATGAACTCGATTCATTACAAGCTGCAATGGAGGCAGAGCAGAAAAAGAATACACTGTCACCAGGAGAGCTTTCTGATATTCTTAAAGTAAAAGGATTTACAGTGAAAAGAATATCAGGGAAAAATAAATATTCTGGGGATAAGACTAGGTTAGAAGTCAGATCCTTATATGAGCTATTTTCAGATATTGATAAAAAGGCTAAAAATGAGATGGCCTCCTCTGAAGATGTTAAAATAAATAAAGAAAACGTTCAGCAGTTTGCTAAAGGCGGACAAATAACTTTACATATAGAAAGAGGAACAATAGGAGCTGCAAATACCGAATATTTCTCATATGTCGTTAAGGATATCAACGAAAAGGAAATATGCAGGGGTGGATTTGGTGAAAGTATACCTGAGGTTCCTATAGGAGATGGTGGATGGTGGAACATAGCAACAAATACAATATCAGATAAAACAGGTAATAAATTTTACGTATACATTATAGACAGATTGTCAGATACACAATTTAAGTTCGAGGTAACAGCTAAGAGTTAAAAAGATTAATTTATTAAGTTTGGTTAGTTGGTCGAGAGCCTCTTCTTAGGAAGGGGCTTTTTTGTTGGACTAAACTTTCTCCGTGATGGTATCCGCAGCGCAGGAACGTTGACAGCGTTCTCTCCCCAACGTTGCGTGGAAATTCCAATTAAGATCTACAACCAATTTATTTTTTTATCTCGGCGAGATTAGTTACTTTAGCTAAGTAACCAATTAAAACATTTATCATGCAAAACAATTTAAGAGTAGTGTCAATCGAGGGGAGAGAATTTACTATCGAGGGGAATCGTGATATTATATACTACCAAGATTTCTTGACGACCCACGATTTGGAAAGTGAAGATTTCAAAAAAGCCCTTGTCAATTTTGTCAACAAATTTGTTAGGGACGTGATTTGGAAAACCAATTTTATCAAACAAGAATCACTGGATATTGAGGGTGTAAATAATCTACTATCGAAGATTGGTGGGATTGAAGATAACGACGAAGATACCTCCTATCACAGCTTCGAATGTGAGGTTCTCGAGCCGAAAGAAACCCTTATTGAAGCCCTTAAATTCATTCCACCAAATGTGAATGTCACCTCAATTAAGGATCTCAAAGAATTGGGTATTGAAGCACTAGACCTTTCAACCATAGAGTTGTTAAATGAAATGTTGATTAGAAGTAAATGTTAGTGTTTTATTTTTTTATCCCGACTGGGATTAGTACTTTAGCTAAGTAAACCAATTAAATCTTTAAACATGAAAACATCTAATTTTAGCATTGACGTTTCATTTACTGTTCCTGATAAATTTAATTCACCGGGATACTGGGATCTTTTCGAAGGGGAAGCCTTGGCTTCATATGAAGGTCCTGAAGTTTCGGAGGAAGAGATCTTGAAGCTAATCTCAGAAGGTGACTTTAGTAAATTTGAAATTGACGAGGAGGTCGAAGACGGGTTAGGATATCACTTGAATCTTAAGGACCTATCCAAAATTGCTAAAAAATGCAAAACAATTAAAGAGTTTGAGAAGAAATCCACAGAAGTTCTTTTTAAATCCTTTAAGAATAAACTCCTAAAAGTTTCAGATATTCTTGACGATGGCGAGGACACAGTGGAAGAACTCAGATCCTCCTATGAAGTTTCCATTTACATTCCCGATTTGAATTAAATTTTTAACCCATGAAAAACTATTCAGAAGCCCAATGGAAAATGGACAAGTTCATGTCAGACAATGCTGACCTGGAGGAGTACTATGACATTCTCGATTCGGAAGATGAAGAATCCTTAGTCGAGTTCATAGAGGTTAATTGCGTGGACGAGGACAGGATGCACCGTTACTTCCCTAAAGGAGGAACTGTTCAAGGGTTTGCTAAACACCTATTAGGAACCCAGTAAACATACTATGTCCGTAACATACTCCGCCCGCGCGATGTTTATTTAGCTTTATTTTTTTATCCCGGGTCTACATCTTATATTTGCATTATAACAAACAAACAAATGAAAAAAGGGGACATATATTTAGGACGTGAAATACTTCACACAGAAACCTTTCCGCCCGCGGGAACATTCAAAGCATTCTATGCTGCTGAGAACAGGTTGAAGGAGTTAGGATATACTGTAGGTTCTATGTGTAGAGATGAACCTATTGGATTTGCGGATGCAGACAAATACGGCTATGTTTCCAAATGGTATAACATAGACCGAGAAGATAAGGGTAAATTGGATGGAGTGATGGTAAGCAACGATTTCAGAGAAGGCGGAGCTACCATAGTATTCTTCACTCCTCCGAAATACTAATTGGTTAAGTTGGTTAAGTTGGTTAAGGGTCAAACTTCGGTTTGGCCTTTTTTGTTGCCATCAGTTTCACCTCATCAGAATCCGCAGAAACGCTGTCAACGTTCCCGCGCTGCAGCTCCAGCCGCAGCATCGGATTTTATGCTGGAGGGAAAGTTGGAAGTTTATTTTTTTCTCCCGATCCTGTTTCTTATCTTTGCATTCTAAACCACATACACATGAAAGCAAACTTTTCACAAGCACAAGAAAAAATATCAAAAGAGGTAACAGAATTCCTAAATGATTACGGGGTATCATCCGGCGTTCCGATGGATCTCTTGCTGGACAGAGAATCAAGAGAACACATTATATCGATCGGAACTTCAATCATGATGAACAAGATGGGATTTAATACTAATCCGGGATCTTTTGTTCAAGCAGTTTTGAACGATAGCTTATCTGGAGCGTTTGCAAAAGCAGATTCAGTTAATCAACGATGCCTGAGATTCTATGCCACTATGATGTATTCATTGCACGTAGATATTTCACCTGAATAAATTTTTTTATCCCGGTCTAGGTTCTTACATTTGCTCTATCACTAACCAATAAAACAAACACACCATGGGATTTTTTAGCTGGAACACATGCGATACAGGAGAATCAATCGCAAACAACTGTTCAACACGACCAACATTCACCGTCCACATGATTACTCCAGATGGACGAGTATTTACCGAACCTGATTATGAGGGTTACGGGGTATTTGGAGGAAAAGATTTTCTTGAACTCCTAGCAGAGTTAAACGGACTTCCTTCCGACCGAGATGCAGGAATCGATCTCACGTTCAAGGACAATCCAAGCGGGGACAACACACCAGGTGTGATTTACCCTAAGTTGGTAGAGATCTTGGAGGACGATGTGGTAGCTCAGTACAACAGCTTACCAAACCCGGAGTCCTGCGAAGCTCAAGGTTTCTTCTATGGTCCGGATGAGGATGAGGAAGAGGAAGAGTGGGAAGAAGAGGAAGAGTGGGAAGAAGAGGAAGAAGATTACGATGACGAAGAATAAAGGCTAGGTTGGTTAATTGGTCAAAGAGAGGACTTCGGTCCTCTTTTTTTGTGCTCTAATATTTTTCATCTAGTACGAATCCGAAAAACGTTGTCAACGTTCCCGCGCCACGTCTCCATCCGAGCTATTATTATATAGAGTTAGATAATCGGAATTTATTTTTTTATCCCGACTATAAACGTTATCTTTGAGATAACCAATAAAACAAAAAAGCCATGCAACACTTAACTGCCAAAAACCTCGACGGAAAAAGAATTAAAATGATCTCTATGGATGACCCAGATCCAATCGAGCCAGGAACAATGGGTACCGTTATCAAAATCGACGGTGCAGGTCAGATTCAAGTTAAATGGGATAACGGACGAAACCTTTCCGTCATTCCTGAAGAAGATCGATTCGAAATATTAGACTAAGAAAACATTATCATGTGTGTTTGATAAAGGGTTGGTTACCCGTTAAAGACAGGCTTCGGTCTGTCTTTTTTTTGCCCCAAGATTTTTAAATAAGGAAAGTAAGGCAAAGCTGCGGGAACGTTGACAGCGTTCTTCGGATTCGGATACAATCGGTTGCAGTCGGAATTTATTTTTTTATCCAAACCCTGCACCTTATATTTGAGTTATGGAAAACACAAATAAACCCAAATGTAAACACGAGAAAACCTATGTTGCAGTTCGTCACGAATCAGGAATTAAAATAGTTAAGTGCTGTGATTGTGGGGTAAGACTTGAATAAAATAATTTAGTGTTTTATTTTTTTATCCCGACCTGGTTTCTTATTTTTGCTATGTAACCAAAACAAACCACACCATGAAAAAACTTATCGTTTACCGATTATTCGACCCGTCCTACGGACCAAAGGGAAATCCTAAAACCCTATCAATTTCACTCCGTCCCGACAACACACTTTCCTATGTGTTCTATGGAGGATGGCAACCAGGAGGAGGAATGGGTTTCAGTTTATCAAACCTACAACTCCAGCGTTCCCTCCCTGAAGGGATTCGAGCATTCAAAAAAGTTGAGGACCTTGACAAAGAGATTCAATCCATACTAGAAACTGGGGTTGGCTCAAGAAGGGTAAGTTCATTTGAAATCCTAAATGACCTCTAATTTATTTTTTTATCCCGACTAGGAATCTTATCTTTGCATTACACCAAAACCAATTAATCATGACCAACGAACAATCAGCAATTTTCAGAAAGGTATTAGACAGCAACTGGGAAGTTAAAGAATTATCCGAAGCCGGTAAATGGGCCGAAGCTCTGGAAAAGAGCAAAGAGCATCACGCTGCTGTTAAAGAGCTAAAGGAATCCATGGGCGAGAAAGAATACAATGACTTTATCGAAACTGGAAGAAAAATGTTTGCACCCGTGGGTGGATATGACGAAGACGAGGATTAACCATGGCAACAATAGCAACAACGAAAGAAGAGTGGTGGAGCTTGGTCAGAAAGGACTTAGCTAATTGGAACTCCAAATCCCATCCTGATGACAGGATGGGATTACAGGATTGGGTAGGCGAAATAGGTGTATGTTATGGGTGGAGACCTTTCCATGATGTATATGGAGATTGGGACATTAAAAGGGTTTAGGAAATATCCCACGTTTTATTTTTTTATCTGGAACCGGATTCTTATTTTTATCTCATCAAAAAAATACCTATGAGCAAAATCACCTACACCTTCATGTTGGCTACAAGGGAAGCCACAGAGACAATCAAGAAAATGATTGGGAATAAGTTTCAGGTATCAGAGACATACACAAGCGGACCAGCTTATTGCTTGGATGTTGAAGGAACATTAGATGAGGTTGAGAAGTTTCATAAAGACAATGAGAACGTTCTGGATGAGATGGGAATAGAGTTTGACTCTTCCCTAGTTGACCTCTAAAAAATCCAGGTTTTATTTTTTTATCTGGAACCAAATACTTATCTTTGCTATGTAACCAATTAACAACAACGTCATGCCAAACAACCGAAACGAAGAAAGAAGAAAAGAATTTTTGGAAATGCAAGAAGCATTCAGAAATCTTCTAGAGAACCTAAAGAAAGCACATCAACGAATGGTAGATGAAAGAAAGGCTTTCGAGGTTATCGAAAACGAAACAGTAAGATTGGTAGTATGCAAAAACTAGGCCTGCTCTAAACATAGTATGTCACTAACATACTCATGCCCGCGAGAGTTAAAAAGAAAGATATGAAAACTGTAGATAGGAAATCTCTTTACGATATAGAAGATTATAAACTAATCTTCGAAACAGAATCCCACCACGAGCATCTGGTGATAGAGGATGAGATGGGTACACTGAGATGGAAATCAGATCCCTCGGTCCGAGAGATACTAGACAGGGTTAATCTCAATGACATCTGGATGTTATTCATGAAGATGGGGTTAACAAAGAACAGTGAGGAAGTCAGAAAGCTTTATCGAGATATGGGTTACTCGCTATCTGGATATTGGGAAGTTTTCTACTGGGAGATGAACAACGAGGATGCGAAGAAATACAAACCCAAAAGGAAGAAGATAGCGTAGGAACACGTCCAGCGTTCCCGCGGATAGACGCTTTGGATTTAATCCAGAAATATCAGGCGGTTTTATTGGTTAGGTTGGTTACCTAAGTTTACCCGGGTTTATTAAAAAAGCCCGGGCTAAATTTTTTTATCCCGGGTTAAGGTCTTATATTTGCTCTAACCAATTAACAAACACCATGAGAAAACCAATTATCCGCTCGAACGTTAATCCACTCGCACTACCCCACCTTTTCTTTGCCGGTCGTGCAGTACTCACCTTCCGCAACACCGAGAAGGAAACTCACATGACCGTAAAGGTTAAGCAGGCCACAGACAAGAACGACCGCAAAATCAAGTTGCCGATCTTCTTCGTTTCAGTTAGCCTTTTGGGCGATCGCCAAACCGGCTACGTTTTCGCCGGAACCATTTTCAAGGACACCATGATTTGCAAACTCCACCGCGACGTTCCAAGCGATAGCCAACTCGGTAAGGTTATGCTATTCATCATGAACGCTCTCGAGAATCCTCAGATCCTCCGCGACAAGAAGGTTTCGCTATTGCACGAAGGACGCTGCTGCCGATGCTCACTCCCGCTAACACATCCCGAATCTATTAACACCGGCTTCGGTCCCGATTGCCTGCAAATGGTTCTCGCCCAAACCCAACTCAAAGTCGATGACCTATTCTTCAAACAAGAATAGGTTGTTGATTCATAGATATAAAAGGCAGATTTCGGTCTGCCTTTTTTTGTGGGGTTTCATTATGCTGCTCTTTCATGCTGCGGGGTGGGAACGTTGACCGCATTTTCCAATCCCCAACATCTTACAAAAACTCTCAGGATTTCTTGGATTTTTCCACGTATGCTCTATGCTAAAACCGTTGTCAACGTTCCCGCGCTATTTTCCAGGGGATACGTGGAATTACCCTAAGATTGGAAACATGGATAGATATGGTGTGTAAAGATATACGCATGAAAAGATTATTGTACGTATTACCTTTCTTTCTCGTTTCTTGTGAGAAAGAAATTATAGAACCTGCTAAGTACATAGAAGATTACTTTGGAAAGCCGGCCGTAGTTGAAAAGGTGAATAAGAAGCCAAATAAGCTTCGTCTAAGAAAAAGAAAGAGAAAGTATGAAAAGATTAATAAACCTTCCTATGCTGTTAGCAATAGGAGTTATAAGTATAGTAGCAGCAGGTATGTTGGGAATGATAGTTGTAGGGTTCGGAATCTTGGACTGGATGCTAACATCTCTCACTAGAAAGAGAAAACATTGCATGTAGTTGCATCACGACAAAACCGTTGTCAACGTTCCCGACCATAGGTACATCTGGAATACTTTTGGAATACTTCTGGAATACTTCTGGATAAATCCTGGATACATCTGGATACAATAGGTAACAACTGGAAAAGCCGCGGGAACGTTGACCACGTTTCAATGACCTGTTTACCTGTTAACACCTGTTGACAGGAACTTGAACCTTTTTGAACCAGGATCATTTTTATTTTTATTCCCCGGTCTGAATACTTATATTTGAGTAACCAATTAAATCATTTACCATGTATACTTTAGATTGTGATTACTACACAAAGTCATTCATGACCCTTGATGAATTACTTCATGATGTTATTGATTCTGGCATGGACCCGAATTATACAATCCTCCGCAACAATGTACCCACTGGAGAAACCGTGTGGGATTTGCTTCAACCCGGTCTTTAAAAAAATCCGATAATAAATTTTTTTACCCCGGTAGGATTCCTTACCTTTACATCATAACCAACTAAATAATTAAACCATGAAAAACCTTTTAAACTTTCTCGGATTCGTTGCCTGCATGCTAATCGGATTCTTTACTGCAACAGGAGATGTCCAGACCTTCATCCACTTCGCAGGACCACTCAATGAAATGGCCTTTTGTTTCTTAGCCTTCGGTATGGCGGGAATCTTCATGATGTCCGCGATCCTGCCCGACAGCTCTAGAGCCAAAGAGGCCAGGGGATTGGATGAAAAAAATAGGTTCTAAATTTTTTAACCCCGGTCGGAAATCTTATATTTGCTATGTAACCAAATAATAAAAAGACCATGAGCAACAACCAACTTCCCCCAATCAGCCCCAGCGATTTCTGGGCAACCCAAATGGGCAACAAACCCCAACCAGCAACTCCCCACCAAGCGTGCGGCAATGGCTTCCCTCAAGGGCCAGCGTTCCACCACCCAGATCCAGAGGATGAGTGGAGAGATGGAAACGGGTACTAACCCACACATTTCTTGAAAACATCTAAGGGCCCTCGCAAGGGGCCTTTTTTGTTGCGGTAGCTTTCGCTAAGCATCTAATCCGAAGAACGCTGTCAACGTTCCCGCGGATGTACACCTATGGAACCCCAACAGGAACCTATAGGTAGCTGGGGTTTTCTGATGGAGTAATCCGAGAACCGCCGGCCAAAGAAAGTAGTGTTTTATTTTTTTACCTCGAAGCATTTTCTTACATTTGCTTCAACCAATTAAACAACATCCCATGAGAGATATCTTAAGAGTAATCGTATTCCCTTTCTTTGTACTATACAGCATCATTCAAGCTCTAGTAGCAAAACCATTGCACTTCAGTTACTCAAAGCACAGAGGTCTAGAGATCGGCATCGTTCCGCTGACAGTAATCATTGTAATTTTTAATCTCATATTCTAATGAGAGTAATGGTTATATTTGGAGAGAACTCCGCCGATCTAACCTACAAGGTCAATGAGTGGTTGAATCTGAACAGCGACAAGGTGATCGCCTCCATCAGTCCCGCCATGCCTAGATATAAGGAAGGAGCTCTTATCACAATCATCTATCAGGACAAGGAAAAGATTTTCGAAAAGGTTGAGTAATATTTTTTTTCCTGGATAAGGAATCTTATATTTGCTATGTAACCAATTAACAACAACCATGAAAACAAACACCTTAGAAATCGCATTCAAAGTTTGGGCGTTAGGCCTAGGAGTAATCGCAATCACTGCCATCACATTTGGCTTTTACAAGCTTGCAGTAGGAGAGTACTGCAGCACGGCGAGCTTCATGTTCTAACGAGGACTTGGTAGCTCAAATCGGAAGCCCTAGGAAACTAGGGCTTTTTTTGTGGGCTAACTTTTTGCTGGAAGCTAGCAAGCAGCTGTGAAACCGTTGTCAACGTTCCCAAGCGTTTTAGGCGAAGAAACTTTAAGTTTTGGCTTTCGCCCTTTTTCCCCCTTTCCGCCTTCTAGCTATAGCTGGCAAGGGTTTCTGGTGTGCTAGCGGGCTACACCATAAAACCGTTGCCGACGTTCCTGTCCTTTCTTACTATATTTTTTTAGTTTAGCTGCTTCCCAGAAACGTGGGCCCCTCCGGATATGTGGAGGGGGGTAAAAAACGGGGGTCCTCTATATAGGCTAAAGCCCCCTCGCATATAGGGTATCTATATAGGGGTGGGACCGCTGAGCTGGGGGACCCATATCTTGGGGGAGGGACTTAGAATCCCTTTTAGGGGACCCTTACAGGGGTCCTTTTGAGGGGGCCTCGCATAGGAGGGATCTGTAGGGCAAGCCAAACGCCTGGCAAAATCCCAGAAGGGTTTGGGTAACCAAGATGTATTGGTGTTTGGCAACTAAGACAACCCTGTCTTTACTGGAGTAGATCCGAAACCAAATAAACCTCCTTCAGTATGAATGGTATCTAAACCCACGTATCATGGACACAAGAACTGTCTACTACACACCACCCACAAAAAGTTATCGGGTACTTTACAGCACCACATCTTCAGGTGCAGCTGGGATAGGCTATGGGCCAACCCTCGAAGGAGTAAAAGGCATGGTGAAAAAATGGAAATCGACCTATGGGGACTCAGCCCTCTGGGCTATTCAGGAGGGTCGGGATGGTCAATGGACCACCATAGAAAACATTGGGTACTTTAGTGCTTGATTACGTATAGTGATGTTCCGTCTCTTAGAGAACCCTTAGGTGATGTCTATGATCATCGTGGTTCTCTTGTTCCAAGAGACGCCATCGTTAGGCCATCCACCTCCGTTATTTCCAGCTACCAGGACATCCATGAAAGGTCCGGTATTAGGTCCGGCGGGAACTAGATCCCATGCTCCCACAGAGCTGCTGTAGTCAAGTCTAGCTGTTCCACCACCCACATTATCCGTGTCAACAGCTGCTGCTATGTTCATAGGCATATTTGAAGCACCTCCTCCCATAGAGCTGATGTCACCAACTAACAAATATCCATTCGATCCAT
>Ga0222714_10002319_pt1 | contig 20296 bp, 23 predicted proteins | sample C33_3DmetaG_FD_165048 | JGI IMG/M metagenome (GOLD analysis project Ga0222714, IMG submission 165048) | Estuarine water microbial communities from San Francisco Bay, California, United States - C33_3D | ecosystem: Environmental > Aquatic > Marine > Unclassified | place: USA: California...
ACGGTAAAAGTAAGGGTGATTTGGAGATTACTACAGAAGAGAAAAGAGCATACCAAGAAACTATGGATGAATTTGTAAATGAAGTATCCGAGATGGTTGATTTTTATCCTATGAATGTTTATCCGAGCTCTGTTGAGTGGAGTGGTAAAGTAATCGACCAAGATTTGGAATTCTTCTTCTCAATCGGAGAAACTAACGGTGTTTACATCAACGGAACAATGATTCGTGTTGATGATGACTTCATGGATTTTATTGAAAAATTGAAAATCTATTACAACAAGTTCAAAACTAAATGGGCTAAAGTATTAGGGACTCGTAAAAAGACACAAACAGATGATGAAGAATAAAATCAATAAAGAGGTTGTACTTGGTTATTTGAAAAAGATTGTGGGGGTGTGGGATAACCCCCTTTTATCTAAACCTAAAAATATCTTTGCTTGGGTAGGGGTATTCACCACTTTATACTTAGTATTCTTTTTTTCATTTACACGACCACAGGAAATCAAAGAATCTCAGGAAAAATTCAATCAGTATGAAAAAGAAATAAAAGGTTTCGACAAACAAATTTCAAAGTTAGAAAAGGAAAGAATTGTATTGGAATCTGAGGTAACAAAGTTAGAGACAGAATTGGAAGATATGTCTAATAAAGCAAATAAAAACAAACAAAAATATGAAAGGGAAGTTAGGTATATTTCTAATTTGTCTCACAATGAGCTTAGCAAGTTATTCGCAGACACTTTCAAAGAACCAAAATGATTGTTTAGTTCCATGTAATGCTGTGAAAAATGCATTACTTTTGAATGAAAAACACACATTGGTATTGGGTGAACTTAAAATCAAATCAGATTCTATTACAGTCCTTACAAAGATTGTTGGTAAGAAAGATGAGATTATTGTGAATCTTACAACACAAAGCGAAACTAAAGACAGTATAATTGACAACTACAAAAATATTGTGGGGGAAAAAGATGTCCAACTTAGTTCTTATAAAGATGAAGTAAAAAAACAAAAAACCCAAAAATTTGTAGCTTGGGGTGTTACCGCTGCATCAGTTGTCTTAACTGTGTTGAGGTTATTGTAATTTAAGATATTTATAAACATGGCATTGACTCAAACTGATAAAAATGAAATCCAATCCTTGATTAAAAAAGAAATCAAGGATTTTATTGGTGCTAGTACTACAAGACAGTTTGAAGATAAAGTCTTGGATTTAGTTATCAAAGACCTCAAAAGAGGTAAGACCGAAAAAGAAATAAAAGATTTGGTCATAAAATTGTTCACAGAATTCTATGGTATGATGTACCAACAAAGAAGTATGTGGCAAAGTAGATTAAGAAGTGCGTAATGAATAATGTGACCTCAAATATTGTAAAGAATGTTGAAAAGGAGATGAGAAAAGTTTCCATCAATGACCCATCTATGGACACGGCAGTTCAAATAAATAAATTCAAGGATGATGTAACTGAAGAGGAAACATCTGAAGAAATGAAAGATGGTGAAACTACTGAGGCAACATCAAGTTCATCAGCCGGTGCTTATGTTACAAATGCGTGGGTTGCACCGAACAAAAAGAATTGGAGAGGGGCTTCTAAACCTCAAATCCCTGGTGGTAAATTTGTACAAATAAAGAAAAAGTGTTCAACATTTCCATACTGTAATCAAGGAGATATTAATGCTTTGAAAATATATGAAAATGAGACTGTAAAAAATGCAATCTCTAACTTGAGTACTAAGTTAGGTTTGAATGAGAACGTCATAAAGGCGATAATTCAGCATGAATTGGAGCAAAAAAAGAATAAAAGGGTTGAATAAACTATTTATTGTAAAATAATTTTGAAATGGACAAACTTCAAAAAAACATTAATAAAATGGTTTCTAATATCTTGAGTGAGATTTTAGAAGAAAGAGCAACTGGAGTTATCCAAGAAGCAAAAAAACACATGGACGAAAAGTTACAAGGTGGACAAAAGAAATTGGATGTTGCAGAACCGAAAGGAAAATTAACTAAAGCCGATTTTCAGAAATTGCGTGACATGAAAGAAGAATCATATGGTGATACTGAATTAGATACTGTAAAACCTTATGGTGATTTCGATATTACTAAACCAAAAGTTGGTAAAGTAAAAAATGTTGGTGACAAGTATGAAAAAGAAGTTTCAAAAGAATTCAACGAGCAAATGAAAAAGGGTAGATATTCAAAAGAAGATTTGGATGATTTCGTAAGAAATGTTATGAAAGGAATGGGTTGGGATAAAGGTCCTGAAGATAGAGATGAATTTGATGGTAGAAAATCCAAAGTAATTGGTGTTTATTCTGACATCAATAAACAACGTAACGAGGAAATGGAAGAGGGTGAAGAAACTCTTGAAGGAAATGAATTTACTGCGGCTTTGGCAAAAGCTAAGGAAGAAGGTAAAGATTCTTTTGAGGTTGATGGAAAAACTTATCCTGTGAAAGAGAATAAAAAGTCTACTTTGACATTATCAGAAGAAGAGTTGATTGATTTGATTGAAAAGATTGTTGCAGAACAGACTGAAGTAAAAGATACTAATAAATCTTTGAAGGCTTCTGCTACTGAAAACGAAGATTACATTAAGTCAGTAACCAAGAAGATGAAGAATTACTTGAAGACTGGTTCTAAAGGTGAGTATGAGATGAATCCTAAAATTTTCCCTAAAGGAAATGGTGAATTGGCTAAGATGGATAAAAAAGCTTATGTACCTTCTAAGGCGGTTGAAGAATATGAAGATGCGTTCAGTTATCCTGGTCAAACAAATCTTAGGTATGATGAAATCCAACCTAATGACGAGGTTATCGAAAAGTACTTAGAGGGTGATTCATCAACAGGTAACTCACAAGAAGCTGGTAACGCAGTTGCTTCTGACACAGGTAAGAAGTTCATGAAAAACTATAAAGAAAATCTTTATGGTGCTGAACAAGCGGATGCTTCTTATAAGAGACAACCACAACCTGTTGATATTGCGGGTGAAGTTACATCTAATGGTGATTTGAAATCTAAGAGAGGTAAAAAAACAAGTGCACAAAAAGCACAAGATATTTTGAATCAATTGGAATCTGTTGACGAAAAAACTTCTGAAGTTTTGAATGAAGAGATGTCTAAAATGAAGCACCTCCTTTCTTACAATAAGAAAACACAATAAGATACAATTTTTATAAACTTTTTATATATTCTCCATAGGAACAAACATTTCTATGGAGAAATTTTATGCTTGGATGATGAAACCCATCAACAAAGAAGATGTTGAAACTTGGTTTAACATTAACGGAATGATTTATGAAAAAAGGGAGTTGTTTGCTGATTTCTCCTATAGTCTCTATAACCTTATACGTAATACCTATTTAGGTAATGAACCTGAGGATAGTTCAGAGACTAGAGTTATTCTTTCAGAAGAAGAAAAACATTCACATTTCGATTGGTGTTGGAATAGGACAATTGAAAATTATTCAAAGGAAAACATTAACTTCAAACTTGATGGTGAACATAAAGAATTCTATAAAAATTTCTTTATTGAGTTGTTTTATTTTGCCGAGAATAAATCAATCTCGGAAAATATATACAAATTTTATGATGAGTTATTCAATGAAAAAAAGGCGTTTACTAAGTCTGATTTAGATATGCTGACTGACATTTATAAAAAGTTGAATAAAAATCTAAAATAAAAAACCTTTATTCTATTTACTCCCAGCAAGAAAAATTTATGTTTCTCTAAAATTACTGTATTATGGAAACATTAGAATTATTGAAATCAAAGATGGAAGAGTTGTCTATGGACACTTCTAAATTCTTCAAAGGTAATAAGAGTGCTGGTACAAGAGCTCGTAAATTATCTCAGGAGATGAAGGCACTTCTACAACAATTGAGAACTGAAATCTTGGACCACAAAAAGGCTGAATAATGTCGATTGAATCGATTTACTTATTTCTGTTTTTTTTCTCGTCTTTAGTGGTTCTTAGAACCCTAATAAAATTTATACATTCCCTAACACAAAATATTGTGATGAATATGAGTGTTAGGGAATTATTCCTAAATGGTATTGTTTTATCATACCTTCTAACCTATATATTATCATGACATTTTACAACGTTATATCTTTTTTATTCCCTTATTTGTATTCAATTAAGAAGTTGAAGAACTATCTAAGTATTGAGATGATATTTCCAAAAAATTGGGAATTTCCATCTAAAATTCTTGAGAAAGTTCAAGCAGAACAAAATGAAAAATATAATGGAGAGGGATACTTTTTAATTTTTGTATCCGAGTTAGATGAACAGAAATTGAATAATTTATTAGATTCTATTGCTGATTTGATTACTTTCAATTTAGAAAAACAAGAAAAAGAAATGATTCTTAGGGAAAAAGTTCAGGAATTGAAGGAAATTTTCAAAATGAAAAGTTTGGATGAAGTCAAAAATATTGAAATAAAATTCCCCGAATTTAATGAAATTGATGATTTGTTAGATGAAGAAGAAGAAATATGATAAGGATTGGTTAGAGTCTCAATACAAAAAAGATGAGCATGAATTGAATCTCTATAAAATGGAGATAATTAATTCTATAAAAAAATTGAATAAAGAAGAAATATTCCAAAAAAATAAAGTTAGTATATGGACGAGAATAAAAAGGACTTTGGGATTCTGAGTGATTTAGCTGATGTTGCAGATAAATTACAAGTACTACATAGTGGTAGGGTTGCAATTATATTTGAGCTGGACCGTTATGACTATGATAAAGCAATCAGAATGTTTGACCGAGTAGATAGAAAAAGTGATTCATTCAAAATTGATATATCAGGTGTTGAATTCATTTATGTTCTCAAACCTGAGGAATAAGTAGTTTCCTTTCTATACAGAAATTTCTTATTAAATCCTTTAGATTCCAAAAAATCATATAAGTACTTTTTTTGTTCTTTCATTGTATCTAAGACAAACATACAATCACCCCTTCTTAGATTTACAAATCTTTTGGTAAGTTGTTCAATCAATCTGAAAGTATCTGATTCACATTTCAATACAAACAAATTTATGGAATCATCGTTTTGAACGATGATTTTATTATTTAATTTGGACACCAATTTTATACCCTCTTTTGGTAGGTACTTGTTTATGAACGTCTCAATCGATATTTTATTACCTGTTTGATAATCTTTTATTTTCTCAGGTTCTTTGTATGATGATATTCTGATGATATTGAATTCAGAATTATCAAACTCCAACTTTATGTTACGTCCCATTTCATCTTTTGTGTAAATTGGGAAGAGAGTGTCACCTTTTTTTTCTAGTAGTGCTACTTCATAAGAACATGGTTTACCATTCTCGGTTTGAATCTCGAAAGTTATGTCATCGTTTTTTTTCAGTAAATCCTCATAAAACTCTAAGGCTCGTTTGGATGTACTGAATTTATTGATTATTTTTTTCTGAGTTTTATTTTTGAAAACAACTACTTGGTAATCCATGAAAAATTATTACGATATTTTGGGGATAAGTAAAGATGCGTCCTCTGATGATATCAAAAAAGCTTATCGAAACCTCAGTAAGAAATATCATCCAGATGTAAATCCGGATGGTGAAGAACAATTCAAAGAGGTTGCTGAAGCTTATGATATACTAAGTGATGTTCAGAAAAAACAAGTTTATGATAGGGGTGGTGACCCTAACGGACGGAATCCTTTTGGAGGTGGTGGAGATGTGGACTTTGAAGATTTCTTGAAAAATATGGGATTCGGTGGTAATCCATTTACAAATGGAGGTGGTCAGTTCAGAAGAAAACCAAATGCCCCTGATAAAATTATTACCATAGATGTTACACCATTAGAATCTTATAAGTCTGTTTCTAAAGAAATTAATTACCAAAGACAATCCGCTTGTAGTGGATGTAGTGGAAGTGGTGGTGACAAACAAACATGTAATACCTGTGGTGGTAGTGGACAAGTAGTACAACAAGTTGGTAATGGAATGTTCCAACAGATAATCCAATCTGCATGTCCTACATGTCAAGGAAAAGGGTATTTTATTATCAAAGCTTGTTACGAGTGTCAAGGTAGAGGTACAAAACCTGAAATCAAAACAATAAATGTGAATCTACATCATGGTGTTGACGATGGTGAGTTCTATAGATTAGATGGTGCTGGTGATTATTACTCCTCAGGGTATGGAAATCTTCTTTTGAAGGTAAGATTGGTCAGGGAACCTAACTGGGAAAAGGTTGGGAATGATTTGGTTTTCTATAATGTGGTAAATGAAGAGAATATGTATGAGGATAAATTTACAGTTCCTCACCCTGATGGAAATTTATCTATCAATTACCCCGAAGTGTTAGATTCATCCCAACCACTGAGAGTTCGAGGAAAAGGATATAAAAAGGAGAGGGTGGGGGATTTATATATTCGTAATATATTCAAACTCAGAAGAGAGAATTTACCCAAGAAATAAGTTCTGAGATTAATATATAATTTCCGTAAATTGCGGTGACTAAAAGTTCGATACCCAAGAACATCATCCAGTTCAATTTAATTTGTGCTTTCTTTTTACAATCTTGACAAGCCATAGTATTTATATGTTATGAGGTCAAATATCCAAAGGATTATAAAAGAATATATTTCAATTACACAAGAAAGTAAATTGGTTGAAGGTTCCAAAAGAACTGAACTACATCCAAGAACAATGTGGGACTTGAATCATATTACAGATGTGGTTTGGTCAGCATCTAAGAAAAAGAATGATGACCCACCATTGAAAGGAACAATCTATGTGGAAGACCCTACAGGTGCTGGTACTGATATTCCTGTATATTATTTATCGGACTTCGAAAATCAGGGTGCTGTTTTTGAGATAGACCCATCAAAACCAAGAAATTTATATAATTTATTTGTTGTTTTGAATCCTGGTGAATCGGCAGTTGAATCCAAAAAAAGTGTTTATAATACTTTATACCATGAGATTCAACATTTGATGGATTTACACACAACCCATTATCTTACAGACAAAGAAAAAACAAAATATGATTCAGATGTTGACGAAAAATATTATGGTCACGATTTTGAATTTAGAGCCTACACCAATGAGTTCCTTCAAGGACTTGAGAATGAATATATGGAGTTAGTTGGTAAACACGAAAAAGAAGAGTTGTTTAAAAGCTTGGCCTCTGTTTTGGAATATTTTGGTAAATCAGGTGAGGCGGATAAAATTGCTGGAGACGCAATTTACAACATTACTTCTGAAATGAGAAGTGATGGTGATTTACCACACTCAATCAAAGTTCTAAGTTTACTAAAAAGATTCAATCCAAAGAGATGGAATCAATTTTTGAAAATGTTGTATAGTACTATTTTAGATATCAAAGGTAAGATTGCTGAAAAATACGAGTCAGAAATGACGGAGGGTTATGAAAAACCACGAAAGATGAGTAAATCGTATTGTCAATCCACATCATGTAAAGACATGGGTTTCAGTCAAAAAGCCTCATGTAGACCTTATAAGGATTGCTATTAATTATAACGATTCTCTGAAGCACTTACCTTCAAACCATCTTTATAAACAATTTGAAAGGTTATTCTTCCTTGTAAATCGTAAATGAACCATGTTCCATTACGTTTTCCATCTTTGAATTTGGCTACCATTTGTTTTTTTCCATTTGGAAAAAATGAGGTCCACGTTCCGTACATCTTCCCGTTATAATAATAACCTCTTTCTAAAATATTACCACTCTTATCTTGGAGGGTATATTCAATAACACCATCACCATCGTTGTCGGTGTATATACTTTGTTGCCCATAAGTTGAGAATCCTAAGACAACCAATAAACATAAAATAATTTTCTTCATTACAATATTGTAAAATCTATGTAAAGTTTATGCTATCTAACATTTATAAATATAGTAAAATTTTCACATAATGAAGATTTCTAATGTTAAATTTTTATGGTAAGTTATCAGTCAGTTATTAAATTCATTTTTGATGTCTTATCTCAGAACTGTAGATAACTATTGGAGAAATAAATGTTATGAGAAATCTATTACCACTTTTGTTCTTTGGATTAGTAGTTGTGTCGTGTGACCCAACCCCTGAACCAGAACCACAACCAACTGAAAATAAACTTGTCAATCAAAAGATTATACAAAATACCACTTGGTATTCTGACACTGTATATCAATTAGGTGGAAGAATATCTGTTACTGATGGTGCAACGCTTACAATCCAAGCGGGTACAATTATAAAAGGTGAAGCGGGAACAGGTTCTAATGCCACAGCATTGGTAATCTCTAAAGGTTCTAAAATAATTGCTGAAGGTACACCCTCACTTCCAATCATCTTTACAAGTATCGCAGATGAGATTTCTGTCGAAGATGTACAGATGGGTGATTTTCAATCACCAAATTTAGACCCGACAGTAAATGGTTTATGGGGTGGTGTTCTTATCTTGGGTAATGCTCCAATATCTGCATCAAATACTCAAGGAGATGTTTCAGAAGTTCAGATAGAAGGAATTCCAACATCAGACCCAACTGGTTTATATGGTGGAACAAACCCAACTGATAATTCAGGTGTGTTCAAATATGTTTCAATCAGACATGGTGGAGCGAACATTGGTTCAGGAAATGAAATCAACGGTTTGACTTTAGGTGGTGTTGGTAATGGTACCATTATTGAAAACGTTGAAGTGGTTGCTAACCAAGACGACGGTTTTGAATGTTTTGGTGGAACGGTAAACTTGAAGAATATTGTATCATGGAACGTTGGTGACGATGGATTTGACACAGACCAAAGCTGGGCTGGTACTTTAGATAACTTTGTTATTATTTCACCTGCAGGACATTGTTTCGAGTTAGATGGGCCTGAAGGCACATTCGCAGCAGGACATGTCATAAAAAATGGTGATGTTATAATTGGTATCGGACAAGACATCATCAACGTTGATGACAACTCAATTGTTGATTTACAAAATATATTCTTCACTGATTTTCAGTCAGTATCAAACAAAATCAATCGTGTTACAGCACCTTTGGTAACTTTTACTAATATTATCTTAGATGTTACAGATGTGATTCAGTACGTGAATGGAACTGTTCCTACAGGTGTAATTGCTGGTAATACTCCACAAGCTGATAAATCAGTATTCAGTTGGACTTGGGCTTCTATTGCTGGCCAACTGTAAAAAAACATATTTCTTATGATAAGAGGGGACATTTGTCCCCTTTTTTTGTTTTTTAATTTGCTTTTTCGTATTTTTGTTCTTATTATTAGTAAAAAAGAGTACTATGCTAAGTTATATTGGTGGAAAAAGTAAAATAGGTAAGTGGATTGTTGATGAATATCCTAAGGACATGGAAACCTATTTGGAGACATTCGGAGGGATGTTTTGGTGTTATTATAACATGGATATCCAAAAATATCCTAACCTAAAGAAAATTGTTTATAATGATTTTAATCCCCTAAATTATAATCTGTTCAAATGTTTGGAGAACCCAACAGAGTTACTCAGGGCAATCAATTCAATTCCCTGTCAACAGAGGGGGGAAACCAATACACCAGTGTTGTATAAAACATTATTTAAAAATTTCCAACAAGATTTGTTCAGTGGTGAACTTACCATTACTTCTCCTGACTATATGATTGCCGCTCAGTACGTTTATATTTTGACTCAAGTGTTTTCGGGTTCTAAACCTGAGTCGAGTGGTTATATTGATTTGAAAGGTAAGTATAAATCAAAATATCTCACTTTCAGAGATAAGTTGATGTCACCAATTTGGACAGAGAAATTTTTGAAAATTACGGATGTTGAAAACTTAGACTTCCAACAAGTGATTGAAAAGTATGATTCGGATAACACTTATATCTATTTAGACCCACCATATTGGAAAACCGAGAATTATTACTCCAACCATGATTTTGACCGTAAGGACCATGAGCGTTTGGCCAACGTTCTTCATAATATAAAGGGTAAGTTTTCGTTGTCTTATTATGATTTCGAATTGTTACATGAATGGTTTCCTGAAACCGATTACCGTTGGATATCTAAAGATTTTGCAAAGGCGGCGTCAGCTAGTAAAGGTAAAACCCAAAACAAGGGTACAGAACTTTTGATTATGAATTATTAGAAAAACTGAAAAACCTGAATATTTATAAATAAATTCACGAAAAAATGAAATTTACTACGATACTCAAGAATGTAATTTTAGAACAATCTCGAATGGAGGTTTTGGCAGATAAATTAACAAAACCCCAAGGTGAAAAGAAAAAGATAATTATGACTCCTGAAGAGTTGTTTGCTTTGGTTGTTGCTGACCCTGAATCAAAAATAGTTGATGGGGTGGATATTGATAATTTTGATGGTGATTTCAATAAAGTGAAAAAAGTTGGACCTTATACTCAATGGTTAATTAAACAGTACCTTTCTATTGTTCCAAGTGTGAATGGTGAAGTAATCCCTAAAGAGGATGAAAAAGAGTATAAGTCGGTTCTGAAAAAAATACGTGGACAATTTTGGGAGGACTTGTATAAGACCACTGAAGATTTAAAAAAATTCCACAGACATAAAAACAAGTTACCTCAAGAACTTCGTGATATTAATAAGTTGACTATTGAAACATTATTTGATAATGTCAAAGATTTCAGTTTAGAAAAAGAAAAAGCAACAAAAGAAGACCGCAAAGAAGCTTCTAAAACATTTATGTTCCCTGGTTCTGATTTGATTTATGACGGTCCTAACTGGGTAGTTACTAAAGTCACAGATAAAGGACAAGCGGGTAAAGAGGCGGCATGTTTCTTTGGTGGTTTTAACCAAGAGACTCGTTGGTGTACTTCAGCACCTGGTTTGAATTGGTTTGACAGATATATCAAGGATGGTCCTTTGTATCAAGTATTCAAGAAAGGTGGAGAAACTGCTGATAAGACTGGTTTGCCTAAAGAAAGATACCAATTCCATTTTCCTTCGGGACAATTCATGGATATCAACGACAGACAAATTAATTTAGTTGAATTTTTGAAAGATAGGGCTCCTGAATTAAAAGAAGTCTTCAAACCTGAATTTGCAAAAGGTTTAACCAAACATGATGGTAAAGAACTACACATGGAATACCCTAATGATTCAAGTTCAAAGTTTGTTGCACTTTATGGTTGGGATGATTTCTTCAAATCAATCAACCAAGGATTGGAATCCTTCGATTTCTCAAATAAGAGTAGACAACCTTTGACTATGAAGTTCCCAAAAGAATTGGGTAATTTGAAAAATCTTCAAACATTTTTTGTTGAAGATGCTATTGATGAAGTTCCCGAAGAATTGAAAAATTTGAAAAATTTGGAATTCTTATCACTTCCAAACAATAGAAACTTGAAGGAGTTACCAGAATGGATTGCTGATTTACCAAATCTTATTGCAATTTCTGTAAAAGGTACTCCTAGTGATTTGAAAATTCCTGAGAGATTACGTAAAACGTTCACTCAGAATGGTGGTAAAGTGTGGTTTGTACATAATGACTAATCATGAATGTAGACGCTGAAATCTACTTAAAAAATCTTTTTGGATTCTTTGAAAACAATCCCGACCAATTGAAAAGTCTAATTGGTGAGTTGGATAAGGATAAGTTTTTCTCAAAAGTTAGGGATAAAGTTTATTCACATGTTGATGAGGACAAGGAGGAATTTGTTCTAACAAAAAAAGAAATGATTGATATCATCAAAGATTTGTATGATGAGTCGTCAAAATTGACCAAAGAAATAAGTTTTGAAATTGAGGCTCAATTTATGAAAACAGAATTTGGTTTATTTAGTTTGAATTGATGTTATAATTATGTAACAAATTCAACTTTATGTATTTCAAAAATAACTTCTACTCTGATGGTATTGACAAGTTTGTTGTCATTACTGTTGCCACTGAAGAAAATGAGAATCTTGCTCGTTTTAGAAAATCATGTTCACATTATAACGTTCCTTATATTGTTTTAGGTCTTGGTGATGACTGGAACAGTGGTCAGGCTGAAGATGGGGTGCTATTAGAACCTGGAGGAGCTCAAAAAATTATTTATTTACGAGATGAATTAAAAAGTTGGCCTGATTTAAAAGACCATATCGTACTTTTTTCAGATTCTTATGATGTGGTTTTCTCTGCACCCCCCAAAGAAATAATTGATAAGTTCAGAGATATGAGGTCAGAAATTGTCTTCAGTACTGAGAAAACATGTTGGCCCGATGAAAGTAAATCTGATGAATATCCAATCGTAGAGGGAGAATATAAATTTTTAAATTCAGGTGGTTTTATTGGTTATGCAAATAAAATTTTGGAAATCATTGATACTGAAATCTCAATCGAAGATGATGACCAATTGTTTTATACAAATATATTTTTGAAAAATGCTGAAGACACCACGATTATTGAACCTAAGGAATATCCTACACCAGAAGATAATAAATGGGGTGTACAATGGGATGGTTCAAACATCGGTTCAATGAGTCAAAGATTTTTGGATGATGAAATTGTAAGTTATTTAAAAACAAATTATCCCTCTGATGCAAAAGTTATTGATTTGGGATGTGGTGATGGTAAATGGGCGTTTGCTCTTGGTGAACACTTTAAAAATATTCATGGGGTTGAGTCATATCTAAACTATGTAAATTCACTAAATCTCCAAGAGATATATTCCAAAATTCATTTTGATAATTTTCTAAACATTGATTTTGAATATTATGATGTTGTTATAATGGGGGATGTTCTTCATCATCTTTCAAAGAATGATGCAATTGAGTTCTTTGATAAAATAAAAGACAAAGTTGGTGAAATAATCATAACAGTTCCATTCGGGATGACCGACACTTCAGCGTCTGAAAACATATTCGAAGATGTGAAACAACCTGATTTGTCCCCCAAAGTAATATTGGACCGTTATCCAATGTTGGAATTGATGAATTGGACTCAACAATCTTCTTCTGAGAATGTTTCAGGTTCAGGTTGGTTTAGATATCGTAGAACCAAAAAAGATTCCCATTACATTCGTTTGGATTACAATCAGAAGATTTTTCAAACTTTGAATCAAGCTATCAATGATGTGGAGCAAGATGAAGATGGTAGGTTCGTCAATAAAGTATTCAATACCAAACCTTGTGTTATACACGCAAATGGACCTAGTTGGGTAAAGAAATTCCTAAAAGAGAAAAGTTTTTATATGTTTGGGGAATATGATGGTAACTTAGGTTCCATCAATCTTATCACCAAGATGCATTTACCTACTGATAAGAAGATTTATTTCTCGGTTTTCTTACATCAAGATTTGAATGATATCAATCAAGTTTTTGACCATATAAGGTTCTTAGATTATCCCAAGAAAAATATGATTGTTCATTTGGTTTACGATAAAGAGGAAGATTTATATAAGATTGATAAGTTTATTTCAAAATACGGTAATGAATACAACGAAGTTATTGTAACCAAGAATGGGGTTATGATGGATTCACGTAAAGCCATCATCTATTCGGCTATCGGTAAATGTGATTTCTTATTTATGTTGGATTCAAATTATATTTTCCGAAACAACAAATCTATTCAGTTATTGGTGGAAAAAGATTTGGGTCTATTGGCACCTATGATTAGGGAAGAGGGAACTGAGTGGGTAAACTTTACAGGTTTCCCTGACTTTTTCCATGAAAGAATGAAAAACTATGAATCCAAAACGGTTTTTGTGGTGGACTACATAACGGGTATTATAGTTCTCAATCAAGATATTTTGGAACAAGCTCTAACTTTCTTTGAACCAATTGAGGACCAGGAGTTTGCTGACGAGGATTGGGATGTGTTATTTTGTAACAATGCCACTAAGAATAAACAAATCATGTATGTGTGTAACATGAATTTTTATGGAAGTATTATAAATTAATTTTGTAGTTCAAAAAATATTTCTATCTTTGTAGTGAACAATAAAATAAATCAGTCTCATGGCAAAAGTATCCAACACTTCAAGCAAACTCGAAAAACCCAAAGTATCACGTCCTGGTGTACACTCCAAGACAAAGACCTCAAGTCATAAGGCGTCTCGCAATTACAAAAAGTCTTATCGTGGTCAAGGTCGGTCATAGTAACTTTATGATGTTGGCTGAGCATTTGACTGCAAAGCTAGGTGTGTTCCCCCTCTCTGTATATGAGTTGGGGGAACTTCCCGTTAACATGTTTTCAGAGATTTCCAAGTTGAAGTCGTTATTCACTCACAATAAGGGTGAGGAAGTTATTGAGGGACTCTATCAAACTCCTTTTGAAGGGTATATTTATATTCAGAAGGTGAGTGTACATTTTTGTGAAATCAAAATTTTATATCAGCCCGAACAGATTGACGAAGTCAAATTTTTTATAAACAGATTATATAAGTTAAATGATACAAGAGCTTAATTCCAAACAAGTCTTAGAAAAAATCGAATCAGGTGAAGAGTTCGTATTAGATTTCTATGCTTCTTGGTGTGGTCCATGTAAGATGTTGATGCATATCTTGGAGACATCAGGAGATAAAATGGGGGTTCCCGTTTACAAATACAACATTGATAGTGACAGAAATTTCACTTTAAAACAAAATGTTCGTAGTGTACCTACGTTGAAACATTATGGTGGGGGAGATGTCAAGAAGACTCATGTTGGTATTTTACAGGAATCTCAATTCTCAAAATTTCTTAACTAATGTCTAATCATCTTGTTTTATTTTCGATGAAGGGGTGTCCTTATTGTCACGAAATCAAAGAAATGTTTGAGCGTGAGGGTATTTCTTATTTTGATGCGGATATCGATAAACACAAAGAAGAGTATGATTTGTTTGTGGAAGTAACGAATAATGATTTGATTCCTGCGTTTATGATTGTTGATGAAGAGGAAAAATCTAAGGCTTTATTTTATGCTCCTGACCGTGATTTCCAGACCTTAGACGAGGCAATGGAGATTATAAAAAAAGTTTTATAAAAAAATTACATTTTACTTTTTGTAAAATGAAGTGATTTTGTCATTACAAAGTATTTATTGTTTGTAATTACAAAACATGGCGAAGAATATTCAAATTAAACCGAGTCCCGCCTCGGAAAAACCATTCATACTTTTTGTAAATAGCCCTGCTCCACCTATTAAGTTAGTGGTGGAAGATAATGGAACGCTTTCTTTTTCTTCGTCAACATCTTCGCAAATTGTTCAACTCAATACCACTACGGTTGATTTGAAAGGTTCCTATGCTCGTTTGCAAAAGGGTATGAAATTCAAGGGTACTTCTTCGATTGACCCAATTAATAAAACATGGGTTGGTTCTGCTACCAACGTAAAAGGTCCTGTTGGACCTGGAGGTGAAAAGGGTGAAGGTTTGCAGGGACCTGGAGGTCCTACAGGGGATTCATCTCCTGGTAGTAAAGGTATTACTGGCCCTGCCGACCCAGGTCCGATTGGACCACAAGGAGTTCAACCAGACCCTGGTGCTAAAGGTATAAAGGGTATCAAAGGTTCTAAAGGTATCAAAGGTACTAAGGGTCCTATCGCCGCTGCAGGTGGCGGTGGAGATAAAGGACCTGCGGGTCTAAAAGGTATTAAAGGTACTAAGGGGGTTCAGGGTCCAGGAGGTCCTGGTGGTGAAAAAGGTTCACAGGGTAACTCTCCTCAGGGTTCGAAAGGTCCACAAGGTACTTCGCCAAAAGGTCCAAAAGGAAACGTTGGACCATCACCCCAAGGTGTAAAAGGTGTAAAAGGAATTAAAGGTAATAAAGGAGCACAAGGTCCTGTTGGTGACTCTACTCAAGGTTCAGGTGGACCTGGTGGTGATTCTACAAAAGGTTCAAGAGGACTTGAAGGTCCAACAAACCAAGGACCTATTGGACCACAAGGTATTGCTCCTGACCAAGGAACAAAAGGTAATAAAGGACCAACAGCTCCAAAGGGTGTCAAAGGTAACAAAGGACCTTCGGCTCCTGCATCCGACCCAGGAGGTAAAGGACCTGCAGGTGCTAAAGGTATCAAAGGTGTTAAAGGACCACAAGGTGGTGGTGGACCTGGAGGACAGAAAGGTGGTCAAGGTAATTCACCGCAAGGACCTAAAGGACCTCAGGGTAACTCACCAAAAGGACCCAAAGGTGCTGTAGGACCGTCTCCACAAGGTGTGAAAGGTATCAAGGGTATTAAGGGTATCAAAGGTATCAAAGGAAATGTGGGTGCATCTACACAAGGTTCGGGTGGACCTGGTGGTGATTCTACAAAAGGTTCAAGAGGACCTGAAGGTCCCACAAACCAAGGACCGATTGGTCCAACAGGTTCTCAACCTACTCAAGGAACTAAAGGTAACAAAGGACCAACTGCTCCGAAAGGTATCAAAGGTAATAAAGGACCAACTGCGCCAGCATCCAGCCCAGGAGGTAAAGGACCTGCAGGTGCTAAAGGTATCAAAGGTGTTAAAGGACCACAAGGTGGTGGTGGACCTGGAGGACAGAAAGGTAATCAAGGTAATTCACCACAAGGACCTAAAGGACCACAGGGTAACTCACCAAAAGGGCCTAAAGGTAATGTTGGGCCGTCTCCACAAGGTGTCAAAGGTATCAAAGGTATTAAGGGTATCAAGGGTATCAAAGGAAATGTGGGAGCATCTACTCAAGGTTCAGGTGGACCTGTTGGTGATTCCACAAAAGGCTCAAGAGGACCTGAAGGTCCAACAAACCAAGGACCTATTGGACCTCAAGGTAATGCACCTGGTCAAGCGACAAAAGGTAATAAAGGGCCAACTGCTCCGAAAGGTATCAAAGGTAATAAAGGACCTTCAGCGCCAGCATCCAGCCCAGGAGGTAAAGGGCCTGCAGGTGCTAAAGGTATCAAAGGTGTCAAAGGACCACAAGGTGGTGGTGGTCCGACAGGACCAAAGGGAAACCAAGGAAATTCGCCACAAGGACCTAAAGGACCTCAGGGTAACTCACCAAAGGGGCCGAAGGGGGCTATTGGTAATTCACCACAAGGTGTTAAAGGTATAAAAGGTCTCAAAGGACAAAAGGGAGCTCAAGGACCTGTAGGGGCTTCATCACAAGGTTCGGGTGGACCTGGTGGTGATTCTACAAAAGGTTCAAGAGGACTTGAAGGTCCCGCAAATCCTGGACCTATTGGACCTCAGGGTAATGCCCCTGGTCAAGCGACAAAAGGTAATAAAGGACCAACTGCTCCGAAAGGTATCAAAGGTAATAAAGGACCTTCAGCTGGAGCATCCAGCCCAGGAGGTAAAGGACCTGCAGGGGCTAAAGGTATCAAAGGTAATATAGGTCCAACAGGTTCCGTTGGACCCACAGGGGTAAAGGGAAACCAAGGAAATTCGCCACAAGGAAATAAAGGACCTCAAGGTAGTTCAATTAAAGGTCTTAAGGGTAATATTGGAAATAGTCCTCAAGGACCTAAAGGACCAAAAGGACCGGCTGGACCCACTGCAGACGTGGGTGTACCAGGACCAACTGGAGGAAGAGGACCACAAGGACCAAAAGGACTCAAGGGTATTAAGGGTATCAAAGGTAATAGCCCGGGTATAAAAGGTCCCAAGGGTGACGTTGGACCGTCAGCTTGTTATGCCTATGCTATAACAGTTGATACCGATTGTACGGCTGCTTGTACTGGTGCTAACAGTACTGGTTACCAAACTTCTTCGACATTCTTAGGTAACCAACCTTTGTATACAGAGAGTAGCTGTACTTGTGGTGAGGACCCAGGTAATATTGCATTTGCATATGGTGGTGAGTGTTATGTTAACTGGGATGCTAGCTGTAATTATGAAGATTCTGGTCCTTGTGGAAGGTCCGACCTTCGACTTAAGGATGGTGTCAAAACATTAGAAAATTCTTTATCGAATATTTTATCCATGAATCCTGTGGAGTATGATTGGAATGAAATATCTCCAGATTATCTTACTCGTCTAAAACAAGGTAAAATTCATGATATTGGTTTTATTGCTCAAGAAATACAGGTTATGTATCCAATGATTGTTATAGAAGATATGAACGGATATTTGAAATTAGATTATAATAAATTAAATGCAGTACTTGTTGAGGGTATTAAAGAACACCAAGAGATGATTGACCAAATTGCCGTTGATATAAACTATTTATCTCATAATATCTAATCATGGGGCTGAACATTTCCATAAGACCTTCGGGAGACACAGGTAATAATAAACCACACATTGTTTTTAGTGGTTTGTCCACCAACATTATTTGGGAGATGGACCCTATTGTTGGTTTAAAAATATATCCTGAAAATGCTTCTACAAACTTCTTGAATGTAACAGGTTCTATATTAGAAATTGCCTCAACAAGTGATTTATTGAATGGTTTAGAGTTCAATACAGGTGGTAGTGTTGTAACGGCTCCTGGTGTTTGGGTTGGTCCAATGACTAACTTAAAAGGTAATAAAGGACTAAAAGGTAACAAAGGACAAAAAGGTACTAAAGGTCTTAAGGGTATTAAAGGTCCTACAGCCCCTAAAGGGAATGCAGGTGACAAAGGACCAATTGGTGCAAAAGGTATCAAAGGTAATCAAGGACCTACTGGTCCTACCGCAAACCAAGGACCAGATGGTGGTCAAGGAGCTTCTCCACAAGGTCCTAAGGGTCAAACAGGAGATAGTATCAAAGGTCCTAAGGGAACTGGAGGTGCGTCACCACAAGGAACAAAAGGTACTAAAGGTACAAAAGGTGATAAAGGTAATAAAGGACCTGTAGGGGCTTCATCACAAGGTTCTGTTGGACCACAAGGAGATTCTACAAAAGGTAACATAGGACCTGGTGGACCTACAAACCAAGGACCTCTCGGACCTCAGGGTAATCAATATGAGCCGGCAGCTCCAAAAGGGCCAAAAGGTCCCACGGCACCAAAAGGTATCAAGGGAAATAAAGGACCGATTGCTCCAGCTGGTGGTCAAGGTGATAAAGGACCTATTGGTAATAAAGGTATTAAAGGAAATATTGGACCATTAGGACCTGCATCTGAAGGTGGGGAAAAAGGTGCTCAGGGTAACTCACCACAAGGGCCAAAAGGATTCTCAGGAATTCAAAATCCTGGACCTAAGGGACCTGCAGGTTCTTCTCCTCAGGGTGTAAAAGGTAACCAAGGAAATAAAGGACCGAAAGGAAATCAGGGGCCAGTTGGTGATTCATCACAAGGTTCAGGAGGACCTACAGGTGCATCGACAAAAGGTCCTATCGGAGGTCAAGGTCCAACAAACCAAGGCTCTATTGGTCCAACAGGAAATAATGGTCCTCAAGCTCCTCAGGGTAATAAAGGACCAACAGCCCCAAAAGGTATTAAGGGAAATAAAGGACCGATTGCTCCAGCTGGTGGAGGTGGTGATAAAGGACCTATTGGTAACAAAGGTATTAAGGGTAATGTTGGACCTGGCGGTCCTGGTGGACAGCAAGGTCAGAAAGGTGCTCAGGGTAATTCACCACAAGGACCAAAAGGATTCTCAGGTATTGAAAATCCTGGACCTAAGGGACCTGCAGGTTCTTCTCCTCAGGGTGTAAAAGGAAACCAGGGTAACAAAGGGCCAAAAGGAAATCTGGGACCTGTTGGTGATTCATCACAAGGTTCAGGAGGACCTACAGGTGCATCGACAAAAGGTAATATTGGACCTGGTGGACCTACAAACCAAGGACCTATTGGTCCTCAAGGAAATAATGGTCCTCAAGCTCCTCAGGGTAACAAAGGACCTACAGCACCCAAAGGAATTAAAGGTGTTAAAGGTCCGATAGCTCCTGCCGGTGGAGGTGGTGATAAAGGACCTATTGGTAATAAAGGTATTAAAGGTAATATTGGTCCTACAGGTCCTGGTGGACAGCAAGGTCAGAAAGGTGCTCAGGGTAATTCACCACAAGGGCCAAAAGGATTCTCAGGAATTCAAAATCCTGGACCTAAGGGACCTGCAGGTTCTTCCCCTCAGGGTGTAAAAGGAAACCAGGGTAACAAAGGACCAAAAGGTAATGTAGGTCCAGGTGGTGATTCATCACAAGGTTCAGGAGGACCTACAGGTGCATCGACAAAAGGTCCTATTGGTGGTCAAGGACCTGCAACTCAAGGACCTCTCGGTCCTCAGGGTAATCAGTATGAACCAGCGGCGCCAAAAGGTAACAAAGGACCTACAGCACCAAAAGGTATTAAAGGTATCAAAGGTCCAACAGCTCCTGCCGGTGGAGGTGGTGATAAAGGACCTATTGGTAATAAAGGTATTAAAGGTAATATTGGTCCTACAGGTCCTGGTGGACAGCAAGGTCAGAAAGGTGCTCAGGGTAACTCACCACAAGGGCCAAAAGGT
>Ga0222714_10002320_pt1 | contig 20284 bp, 14 predicted proteins | sample C33_3DmetaG_FD_165048 | JGI IMG/M metagenome (GOLD analysis project Ga0222714, IMG submission 165048) | Estuarine water microbial communities from San Francisco Bay, California, United States - C33_3D | ecosystem: Environmental > Aquatic > Marine > Unclassified | place: USA: California...
GTGCAGCGCCGCGGCGTGGTTGTCGAGCGCAATATGATCGAAGTAGTCGCGTGCCCAGTTGAAGCCGCTCAGAGCCGGCCACTGAAAGCCGGCACAGGCGGCGCTGTAGTCGGTGCGGTTGGCGAGCAGCAGGTCGCGGGCGGCGAGGAAGCGGTCCAGTTCGGTCGTCACTTCAGTCTCCATGGCGGGTTTTGCCCTCTTACATACCACAGGCCTTGAAGTCCCGGTTCGGATCCTGCTCGAATCCACGCCGTTTGGCCTGGTGTAGCCATCGTTGCCAGATGTTCCCGGGGTAAAACTGACGCCCGGACAGTTCGTGACTTGGCTAGGGTTGGCGGAGTACTCTAAACTTTTTCCGACGACCGGAGACCGCTGATGAGTGCCGACCTGCGCTGCGTTAGTCTGGACGACAAATATGCGATCCGACCCGGCAAGGTCCTCGCCAATGGCAACCAGGCTCTGGTGCGGGCTCTGCTACTGCAGCATGAACTCGATCGACGTGCGGGGCTGAATACCGCCGGCTTTGTCTCCGGCTACCGCGGCTCGCCGATCGGCGGCTTTGACCAAACCTTGTGGTCGGCCCGACGTGCGCTGAAGGATGCGAACATCGTCTTCCAGCCAGGCGTCAACGAGGATCTGGCTGCGACTGCGGTCTGGGGCACGCAGCAGCTTGCGGTCATCGGCGACGCGACGGTCGATGGCGTGTTTGGCCTGTGGTACGGCAAGGGGCCAGGCGTGGATCGTTCCGGCGATCCGCTCAAGCACGGTAACTATTCCGGCACGCATCCGAACGGCGGGGTGCTGGTCGTCACCGGCGACGACCATCCGGGCAAGTCGTCGACGGTCGCACACCACAGCCAGCAGGCGCTGGCCGCGCATTCGATCCCGACACTGTATCCGTCTGATGCCGGCGAGTTCGTGCAGTTCGCCTTGCTTGGCTGGGCGATGTCGCGCTACAGCGGTTGCTGGGTCGGCTACAAGGTCGTCAATGAAACCGTCGAGCAGACGCTGACCAGCGAGTTCGACCCGAACGAGTTCAAGCTCGAGTTGCCGGATCGCGGCGAGCTGCCTCCCGAGGGCATCCACTATCGCGGCGTCTACAACCCGATGATCGACGAGGTGCTGGTGCGCCGCTATCGGCTGCCACTGGTGCAGCGCTTTGCACGCGCCAACCGCATTGACCGGCAGGTGCTTGGCGACGCGAATGCCAGGCTCGGTATCGTCACCGCGGGCAAGGCCTGGCACGACGTCCGACTCGCGCTTCGCGCTTTGGGCATCGACGAGACGCGGGCGCGCGAGCTCGGCATCGCGGTCTACAAGGTCGGGCTGCTGTGGCCGCTGGAGCCCGAGGGCCTGGCGGATTTTGCGGCTGGCAAGCAGGAGTTGTTCTTCATCGAAGAGAAGTCCGCGTTTCTGGAGCCGCAGGCGGCCGCCGCCTTGTACAACCAGGCGCAGCGCCCGCGCATTACCGGCAAGACCGACGGCGAGGGCAGGCCGCTGATGCCGGCCGACCTGGCGGTTGAGCCGCTTGAACTGGTGCCGATGATTGCCGCGCGGCTGCAGGCTTGCGGCATCTGGAATGACGCCTTGCAAAGTCGCCTGGCGGCTGCGCAGGACACCCGCCGTGCTTTAAGCGCGATCACCGCGTCGGCTGACCTTCGCCGCATCCCGTACTTTTGCTCCGGCTGTCCGCACAACACCTCGACCCGGATTCCGGACGGCGGTCGCGCGATCAGCGGCATCGGTTGTCATGGCATGGCGGTCTGGGCCCGCCCGGGGACGATGCTCGGCCCGCAGATGGGCGGCGAGGGCGCCACCTGGATCGGCGCGCATCGCTTTACGGCTCGCGGCCATGTGTTCCAGAACCTCGGCGATGGCACCTACTACCACTCAGGACTGATCGCGGTGCGTGCTGCGGTGGCCAGCGGCGCGAACATCACCTACAAGATTCTGTACAACGATGCGGTCGCGATGACCGGCGGCCAGCCGATTGACGGCCCGATCTCGCCATCGGCAATCGCGCATCAGGTGCTGCACGAAGGCGTCAGGAAGGTGGTGCTGGTGACCGACGATCCTTCGCGCCATGCGAATACCGGCTTGCCGGTGCAGGTGCGCGTCGAGCATCGCGACCGGCTCGAGCAGGTGCAACGCGAGCTGGCCTCCATTCCTGGTTGCACAGTGCTTTTGTACGAGCAGACCTGTGGCGCCGAGAAGCGCCGCCGGCGCAAGCGTGGCGAGTTCCCGGATCCTGACCGACGCATGTTCATTCACGACGCAGTTTGTGAGGGCTGCGGCGATTGCTCGGCGCAGTCCTCGTGCGTCAGCATCGAGCCGCTCGAAACCGCACTCGGACGCAAGCGCCGCATCAACCAGTCGAGCTGCAACAAGGACTACTCCTGCGTGAAGGGCTTTTGTCCGTCCTTTGTGACGCTGGCTGGCGCCAAGCCCAAGCGGCCGCGCGCGCTGGCTGCGCCGGAGCATCTGTTTGCCAGCCTGCCGGCGCCAGCAACGGTCAAGATCGGCGATGCGCCCTTTGGTGCCATGATCGCTGGCATCGGTGGCACCGGTGTCATCACGGTTGGCGCCGTGCTGGCAATGGCGGCGCACCTGGAAGGCAAGGCCGCTAGTGTCTATGACATGACCGGTCTGTCGCAAAAGAATGGCGCGGTCTACAGCCATCTGCAGATGGCCGACTCGGCGGCCGGACTTGGCGCCAACCGGCTCGGGCTGGGCGATGCCGACCTGGTGTTTGGTTTCGACATGGTCGCAGCGCTTGGCGACGAGGCCTATCGCACGATGGACCCGGCCCGTACCCGCTTCATCGGCAACGACCGGGTGCAGCCGACCGCCGCAATCACCTCCAACCCGGATGCGAAAATCGAGTTCGGCATGCTGGCACGCAAGATCGGCGAGAAGCTGCCAGATGCGCGCACCCGCTATGTCGACGCCACCGGGATGGCGCTGGCGCTGATGGGCGACACAATCGCGGCGAATTTCTTCGTGGTCGGTGTCGCGTTGCAGTCTGGCTGGCTGCCGGTGGGGCTGGCCGCGATCGACCGCGCGATCGAGCTGAACGGCGTGCAGGTGGACTTCAACCGCCGCGCGCTGAACTACGGCAGGCTCTGGGCGCAGGATCCGGCGGCGCTGCAGGCATTACTCGGTGACACCGCGCCGGGTGCGCAGCAGGCGCCGGTGCAGTCGCTCGATCAGCTGGTGCATGACCGTGTGCAGCTGCTGACCGACTATCAGGACGCCGCCTGGGCGCAGCGCTATCAGCGGCTGGTGCAGCGAGTGCGCGAGGCCGAGCGCCGCGTCGCCGGCTCTGAAGGCGGGTTTAGCGAGGCGGTCGCGCGCTATTTCGCCAAGCTGATGGCCTACAAGGACGAATATGAGGTGGCGCGCCTGTACAGCAGTGCGCAGTTCCGCGAAAAGCTACGCGCTGAGTTCGACGACATTGGGCAGATTCGCTTGAATCTTGCACCGCCGCTGTTCGCGCAGCGCGACCCCGACACCGGCTTGTTGCAAAAGCGTGAATACGGCCCCTGGATGCTGACCGCAATGGGATGGCTCGCGAAGCTGCGTGGCCTGCGCGGCGGCCCGCTCGACTTGTTCGGGCGCACCGAGGAGCGACGCATGGAGCGTGGCCTGATTGATGACTATGAAGCCCGCATTGACGGCTTGCTGGCCGACCTGAGCACTGAGCGTCTTGCGATTGCGACGCAGATTGCGCAGGTGCCCGAGCAGATCCGCGGTTTCGGGCATGTGAAATTGCGCCATGTCGAGCAAGCGCGTTTGCGCTGGGAGTCGTTGGCCGGCCAATGGGACGGTGAAACCGCGAGTGCAAGCGATGGCGCGATGAAAGTCATCCCGCTGGTGCGGGCAGCCTGAGCGCGTAGAGACCGTGACCTGCGCCGACCTAGACAGTTAAACGATCAGGCAAGCACGATGAATCCATCCGCACCTGTGATCTCGCCACCGCCGGTCACGGAATTCGTCTACGAGGCAATCGTCGAGATCGCGCCGCGCGAGGTGCTTGGCCGCTCGCCGCTCGGTGAGCGCTTCATCGTACCGATTCTTGGCGGCAGTTTCGCAGGCCCCAGGCTGCGCGGCGTCGTGCTGCCCGGTGGAGCTGACCGGCAACTGGTACGTGCCGACGGTGTGCGTCGGCTCGATGCGTTCTATGAGATGCGCACCGACGACGGCACGGTGCTGACGGTGCGCAACCGGGTGCTGATCGATGATCCGCCTGGTGCGACCCGCTATGCCTTCTCGAATGTCGAGATCACCGCACCGGAAGGGCCGCATGACTGGCTGAATCGCCGCGTGCTGGTTGGCACGCTGAACACGATGCAACCGGAACGCATGGCAGTGCGAATCCGGGTGTATCAGCTGATCTGAGCGCAGCGCGGCCTTTGGCCGTGGTCGGTGCGAGGTTCAGGCGCAACGCCCGCTGGCAAACCCGTCAAGAAACGCGTTCAGATTGTCTCCAAGCTCCGGGCCGAGATAGCCACCTTCCTGCACCAGGACCGTGGGCAGGCCCAGCGCCGCAATCTTCGCGGCCATCTGCGTGAAGCCCGTGCTGGTGATCGTCATGCCCTGCAGTGGATCGCTTTCGGATGCGTCCAGACCCAGCGCGACCACCAGGGCACCAGGTGCGAAGCGTTGGATGCGCTCCAGGGCCAGATCGCCGGCGGCCAGCCAGGTTGCGTCGGAGCTACCCAGCGGTAGCGGCAGGTTGAGGTTGAAGCCCTCGCCCGCGCCTTCGCCGCGCTCATGCGCATGGCCCCAGAAGTACGGATAAAAGTGATGCGGGTCGGCGTGAATCGAAACCGTCAGCACATCGCGCGACGCATAGAAGATGCCCTGGGTGCCGTTGCCGTGGTGTACGTCGACATCCAGCACCGCGACACGCGCATGCAAGCCGCGCAATCGTCTGGCTGCAATGGCGGTGTTGTTCAGAAAGCAAAATCCCCCGGCCATGTCGGCATAGGCATGATGCCCGGGCGGGCGGCATAGCGCGTAGGCCTCGCGTTCGCCGCCCAGGACCGCGTCGGCAGCATGCACCGCGACCTGAGCGGCTGCGTAGGCCGCCTCCCAGGTTCCTGGGCCGATCGGCGATGAAGTGTCGGCTGCATGCCACCCCGCGCGCCCGACGATGCCGCGCGGATAGCTGGCGGGGCGACGTCCGGGATGCACGTTCGGGATCACCTCACTACTGGCGCCTGGCAGTTTCGTCCATTCGCGATGTGCGATCTGCAGGTAGTCGATGAATTCGGGCGTGTGCACGTCCGCAATCGGACCGAGCCCGGCGTCTCCGGCCTCGAGCAGCTGGTGCCCGCTGGCGCGGGCTGCCGCAAGCAGGATCTCGCCGCGTTGCGGTTGCTCGGCGGCGGGGCGCTTTTCGCCGCGGACCAGGAAAAATTGCGGGTCATGCAGTGCATGCCGGGTAGTGTGGAAGATCTTCACGGCGGCCCTTGCGTTCAGGTTTTGTGAGTGATTGCCTGTCAGTCGCAGCGTACCGACATTCCGCCATCGACAACGATTTCGGTGCCGGTGATAAAGCGCGCTTCATCCGAGGCCAGAAACAGTGCCGCGTTTGCGGTGTCGCGACCATCGCCCATGAATCCGAGCGGAATACGTGCCAGCCGCTCGGCCAGCAGTGCATCGACGTTTCCGCCGGCACGCTGACCCGCGAGGCGGGCCTCGACCATCGGGGTATGCAACTGTCCCGGGACCACGGTGTTGACGCGGATGCGGTGCGGGGCGTACTCCACCGCCACCACCTTAGAGAACTGGATCACCGCAGCCTTGGTCGCCGCATAAGCGCACTGCGCCGAGCCGGTCCAGCGCAAGCCGGAGGTCGATGACAGATTGACGATCGCGCCACCGCCTTGCTCGACCATCACTGGCAGCACATGCCGGCAACCCAGATAGACGCTGGTCAGGTTGTGATCGATCTGCCGTTGCCAGGCGGCCGGGTCAAGCGCCACCGGTCCACCCTTGGCCGAGCCGCCGACGTTGTTGACCAGCACGTCGATGCGCCCGAAGCGTTCGCGGCAGTGCGCGACCATCGCTGCAATCTGCTCCTCACTGGTCACATCGCACAGCCACGGTTCCGCGATACCGCCGGCCTGTCGCACCCGCTCGAGTGTCTCGGTCATCGTGGCGTCATCGCGATCGACTGCGAGTACGCGCGCACCTTCCTGGGCAAATCGCACGACGGTTGCACGACCATTGCCCCAGCCGGGACCGACGCAGCCCGCGCCGGTCACGATGGCAACCTTGTTCTCCAGACGCTTGGACATCATGTCACTCCGGTAGTTCGGTCATTGAAGCCGTAAAGGTGAAGCCGTAAAGGCGGGCAGGGTTATCGACCAGCAGAGCCTGCTGCTGTTGCGCGGTACTGGCGAACATCGGGATCATGTCGACGATGTCGCCGTCGTCCGGCGGCGCCGCCCGAAAGTTCGGGTGCGGCCAGTCGGTGCCCCAGACCACCTTGGACGGATGCTGCGCGAGCAATGCCTGCGCATAGGGCAGCGCGTCGGTCCAGGGTGCGTCAATGCGCGACGCCCGTTCCAGCCCACTGACCTTGACCCATAGATGTGGCTGCTCGAGCAAGCGCAGAAGCGCATCGAAGGCTCGACCGGCATGCTCCGACCCGACCTCGACGCGTGCCATATGGTCGATCACCACCGGCACCGGCATTGCGGCCAGCGCAGGTGCCATGCTTGCCATCAGCTTGCTGTCCAGATGGATCTGCAAATGCATGTTGAAGCGCTGCAGCCTGCGCGCAAGCCCGGCCACCGCGTCGATCGGTGTCCCTCCGGCCAGGTGGGCCATGTAATTGAAGCGCACGCCACAAAAATCCTGATCCGCGAGCCTTGCCAGCGTGTTGTCATCGACATCGACCGGGCATAGCGCCACACCCTTGTAACGTCCCGGGCGCGCCGCAATCGCATCGGCAACGACGCTGTTGTCGAAACCATGACAGCCTGACTGCACGATCACGCAGCGCGCGATGCCGATCGCATCATGCAGCGCGAATAGCAGTTCCTTGGGTGCATCGGCCGGACGAAAGCGTGCGTCAGGCGCGTACGGAAAGCGTGTGGTCGGACCGAACACATGCACATGCGAATCGCAGGCGCCAGGCGGCATCCGAAACCGCGGGGCACGAGGCGCCGGATGGTAGGTGGGGACCGTGTCGTTCATCGGCTTCCTGGGCTTGGAGTCTGTCTGACTTTCAAGGACGCGACTGATGCGTGCGGATCAGATGTCGTTCCGGTCAGGCCGCGGTCAACCCGAAGCTGGGCACCTTCGCGGCGAATCTGTCCAGCCAGGCGACCAGCGCCGGATGCTCGTCACGCCAGGTCATCGGCTGACGCCAGTCCAGATAGGCCAGCGCACAGGCCAGCGCCAGCGAGGACAGATCAGGCTGGTCAATGGGCGGCGGCGCCGCGCCGATCGCCGCGAGCGCGCGCTGCACCTTGCCGCGCTGATGCTCCAGCCATCGATCCGAAATCTGCGGCGGCTCGCGAAACCGGCCCTCGTAGACCATCAGCAGCGCCGCATCGGTAATGCCGTCGGCCAGCACCGTGCGGGTCAGTACATCGAAATGCGCGCGGCCGGATGTCGGCAGCAGCGGTGCGCGCTCCGAGATCGAGTCGAAATACTCGACGATGACCCGGCTGTCGAACAGCACGCCGCCATCGGGCAGGATCAGACAGGGCATCTTGCCGAGCGGGTTCTGGCTGCGCAGCGAGTCGTTGGCGTCCAATGTGTCGGCGGGTACCACGTCGACGCGATCCTGCAGGCCGTGGATCAGCATCGCCATCCGTGTCTTGCGGCCATACGGCGACGTGACGCTAGTGCGCAGGATCATCCGTCCGGAATTTGCGGTCTCGCTCATGGAAACGCCCTCGTGCTTGCGACGCGGGCAGTGTACGAAGCGCAGGGCTGACCGGTGCGCGGGCGGCGCACCGGATTTCCGGGAGATGGGCTACATGCTGCGGCGATACTGACCGCCAACCTCGAACAGCGCCGCGGTGATCTGGCCCAGCGAGCAGCAACGCACCGCGTCCATCAGCACCTCGAACACATTGCCGTTGGCGATCACGGTGCTCTTGAGTCGCTCGATCATCGGGCCGGACTGCTGGGCATGGCGCGCATGGAAGTCGGCCAGACGTTGCAGCTGCGAGCGTTTTTCGTCTTCGGTCGAGCGCGCCAGCTCCAGCGTTTCCGGGATCGGGTCGCCATGCGGGTTACGAAAGGTGTTCACACCGATGATCGGATGCTCACCGGTGTGCTTGAGCATCTCGTAATGCATGCTCTCGTCCTGGATCTTGCCGCGCTGATAGCCGGTTTCCATCGCGCCGAGCACGCCCCCGCGGTCGGCGATCCGCTCGAACTCGGCCAGTACCGCTTCTTCGACCAGCTCGGTCAGCTCGTCGATGACGAATGCGCCCTGGTTCGGGTTTTCGTTTTTGGCCAGACCCCACTCGCGATTGATGATCAGCTGGATCGCCATCGCCCGGCGCACGCTCTCCTCGGTGGGTGTCGTGATCGCCTCGTCGTAGGCGTTGGTGTGCAGGCTGTTCGCATTGTCGTAGGTCGCGATCAGCGCCTGCAGCGTGGTGCGGATGTCGTTGAACGCGATCTCCTGCGCATGCAGCGAGCGGCCGCTGGTCTGGCAGTGGTACTTGAGCTTTTGACTGCGCTCGTTGGCGCCGTACTTCTCCTTCATCGCCACCGCCCAGATCCGGCGTGCGACGCGGCCAAGCACCGTGTATTCCGGGTCCATGCCGTTCGAAAAGAAGAACGACAGGTTTGGCGCGAAATCATCGATGTGCATGCCGCGCGCCAGATAGGCTTCGACGAAGGTGAAACCGTTCGAGAGTGTGAACGCGAGCTGGCTGATCGGGTTCGCACCGGCCTCGGCAATGTGATAACCACTGATGCTGACCGAGTAGAAATTACGCACATCGTGATGCACGAAATACTCGGCGATATCGCCCATCACCTTCAGGCTGAATTCGGTCGAGAAGATGCAGGTGTTCTGTCCCTGGTCTTCCTTCAGGATGTCAGCCTGCACCGTCCCGCGCACTGTCGCCTGAGTCCAGGCCCGGATCTTGGCGATTTCGTCGTCGGTCGGCTCGCGCCCGTTCTCGCTGCGGAACTTGTCCAGTTGCTGATCGATGGCGGTGTTCATGAACATCGCCAGCAAGGTGGGCGCCGGACCGTTAATCGTCATGCTGACGCTGGTGGCCGGATCGCAAAGATCGAAGCCCGAGTACAGCACCTTCATGTCCTCGAGCGTGGCGATCGACACACCGGAGTTGCCAACCTTGCCGTAGATGTCGGGGCGTAGCGCCGGATCATTGCCGTACAGCGTGACCGAGTCGAATGCGGTGGACAGTCGCTTGGCCGGCATCCCTTCGGACAGCAGCTTGAAGCGACGGTTGGTGCGAAACGGATCGCCTTCGCCGGCGAACATCCGGGTCGGGTCCTCGCCCTCGCGCTTGAATGCGAACACGCCGGCGGTGAACGGGTACGAGCCCGGCACGTTCTCGAGCAACAGCCACTTGAGCAGCTCGCCATGGTCCTCATAAGTCGGCAGAACCACCTTGCGAATCTTGGTGCCGGATAGCGAGGTGTAGGTGATCTTGCTGCGGATCTCACGATCACGGATCTTCACCACGTACTCGTCACCCGAGTAGGCGTTTTGCATCTCCGGCCACATCGCCAGCAGCTTGCGCGCGCCCGCATCCATCTGCGACTCGCGAATCTGCGCCTGTTCTTCCAGGGCCTCGCGTGCTTTGAACTTCGCCGGATTCGCTTCGTTGAGCATGCGCTGGCTTTCGCGCAACTGCTGCACCTCGCGTGCCAGGCGCGACTGCTTGATCGCGCGTGACTTGTAGCCGCGAACCGTGTCGGCGATCTCGGCCAGGTAGCGCGAGCGGCCGGGCGGCACGATCACAACCTGGCTGCTCGAATGGCGCGCATCGACTGCCGGCAGCCTTCCGGGGCGGCCCAGTGGCAGCTTCAGACCCAGTTCCTCGAGCCGCGGCAACATGCCCTGGTACAGCGCGGTGACGCCGTCATCGTTAAAGCGTGAGGCTTGCGTTCCGAACACCGGCATCTTCTCGAGCGGCGTGGTCCACAGTTCGCCATTGCGCTGCACTTGCTTGGCCACGTCGCGTAGCGCATCCATCGCACCCTTGCGGTCGAACTTGTTGATCGCCACGAAGTCCGCGAAGTCGAGCATGTCGATTTTCTCGAGCTGACTGGCAGCGCCGAATTCCGGCGTCATCACGTAGAGCGTCGCATCCACCAGCGGCACGATCGCGGCATCGCCCTGGCCGATGCCCGAGGTTTCGACCATGATCAGGTCGAACCCGGCCACCTTGCAGGCGGCGATCACGTCGGGAAGCGCCTGGCTGATCTCGCTGCCCGCTTCGCGGGTGGCCAGCGAGCGCATGTAGACCCTGGGCGAGTCGATTGCGTTCATGCGGATCCGGTCGCCAAGCAGCGCGCCGCCGGACTTGCGCCGGGTCGGATCCACGGAAATCACCGCAAGACGGGTCTGGTCGTCCTGGTCCAGGCGCAGCCGGCGCACCAGTTCGTCGGTCAGCGAGCTCTTGCCGGCACCGCCGGTGCCGGTGATGCCAAGCGTTGGTGTCGTCGAGGTGTCGGCCTGGCGACGCAGTTCGGCGAGCAGTGCAGCATCGAGCTTGCCGGCTTCGATTGCGGTGATCAGCTGAGCCAGCACTCGGTGGGTGCGAGCCAGTGCGGTATTGGTCTGCTCGGCGGATAGTCCTGATGCCGGTACGGAAAGGGCTTCGAGCGAAGTGGGCGCATACTGCGTTAGGTCTGCATCGCAGCGCTCGAGCATGTCGGCAATCATGCCGGGCAGACCCATCTTCTGTCCGTCTTCCGGACTGTAGATGCGCTCAACCCCGTAGTCATGCAGCTCGCGGATCTCCGACGGCACGATCGTGCCGCCGCCGCCGCCGAACACCTTGATGTGTTCGGCACCCGCTTCGCGCAACAGATCGATCATGTACTTGAAGAACTCGACATGTCCGCCCTGGTACGAAGACACCGCGATGCCGTGCGCGTCTTCCTGCAGCGCGCAATCGACGATCTCGCGCACCGAGCGGTTATGGCCGAGGTGAATGACTTCGGCCCCCTGGCTTTGCAGGATCCGTCGCATGATGTTGATCGAGGCGTCATGGCCGTCGAATAAGGATGCGGCGGTGACGAAGCGCACCTTGTTGAGGGTTTGCCGGGGAGCAAGCTTGGGCTGATTCGAGAGGTCGGTCATGCGGACACCCGTTCGGGCATGGCCTAACCGTGACGCACTCCGATGGACTCAGTCGCACGAAAGCGCGCGCCGGCAGGCGCGGATGGCGGGAAAATCGATGAATCCTCCAGCGTAATTGACGTTTACGTAAGGGTCAATTTGTAGGCGCGTTTGAAAGGCTGTTTTTCGCACAATGTGAGAAATCGCGGGTCAGGCGGTTTGCGGCTCGCCGCTCTGTCTTATCCTTGACCAGGAAGCCGCCACACAGCCGTCATGACGAAGCGCCACAGCAAGCAGCGGGGGAGCCGATGAACGACAGCCAGCCGACGCAGCAAGATGCCCAGCCGCCGGACCGTGGAGCCGGTCTGCAACTGCCCAAGCCGCGCAAGATTCCGGTCACCGCGGTATTCGGCTGGATCGCGCGAGCCTGGGACGACATGGGCGGTACCGGGTTTCGCGGTGTGTTCTACGGCGGCGTGTTCGCCATGATGGGATTGCTGATCACGGTGGTTTACGCAACGCACTGGCAGCTGACGATGGGCTTGACTGCCGGCTTCTTCCTGGTGGGGCCGTTCGTCTGTACCGGCATCTACGAGTTGTCCCGCCAGCGTGAACGCGGCGAGCGCGCCGATCTGTTCGCAACCCTGACCTGCTGGCGTCGGAATCTTGGTGGCGTCGCGTTTTTTGCAGCGATTGTCACGTTCACGATGATTGTCTGGGCACGGGTGTCGATTGTGCTGTTCGCCCTGTTTTCGACCACCGATTTCCCCACCTTACAGAGCATCCTCGGCCAGATCATATCGTTCGAAAATCTGGAGTTCCTGCTGGTCTGGTCTGGGGTCGGATTCCTCTTCGCATCGCTGGTGTTTGCGATCTCGGTGGTGGCCATTCCCTTGCTGATTGACCGGCGCATCGACACGATGATGTCGATCTTCACCAGCGTGCGGGTGCTGGTCGAGAACCCCGGGCCGATGTACCTGTGGGCCTTTCTGATCGTGCTGTTCATCGGTGTCAGTCTGCTGGCCTACATGTGGCTGCTGGTGATCACCGCGCCGCTGATCGGGCATGCCACCTGGCATGCCTATCGTGATCTGGTCGAGCCTGGAGAACCCACATGACCGATGTACACCGAGACGCCGTGATCGGATTTTACGATCGGCATCCGATCAACGAAGACGAAATTCTCGCCAAGCTGCTTGCTGCCGGCATCGACCCCAAGCATCTCGATGTCGAGACGCTTGCGCGTTTCGACCAGGATCACTACGGCGGTACCGCGGCAGTCGACGAACTGGCGAGCCGGGCCGGTATCGTTGCCGGCGCACATGTACTCGACGTATGCAGTGGCATGGGCGGACCGGCACGTTGGCTGGCGCACAGGTACGGCTGCCGGGTCACCGGTCTGGATCTGACCCGCAGTCGCGTCGAGGCGGCACGACGCCTGACGGCGAGGGTTGGCCTGGATGCGCTGGTCGACTTTGTCGAAGGTGATGCCACCGCGATGCCGCTGCCCGATGCCGGCTTCGACGCCGTCGTGGGGCAGGAGGCCTGGGTGCACGTGCCCGACAAGGCGGCGCTGATTCGCGAATGCGCGAGGGTCGTGCGCCCCGGGGGGACCATTGCGTTCACCGACATCGTTGCTCGGGTTCCGCTGCAGCCGAGTGAACAGCAACGCTTGTATGACGAAATGAGTTACGCGCCGCTGGGACTTGCGGACGAGTACCTGGCGCTGCTCGAGAGTCAGGGCTGCGAGATTGTCTCCCTCGAGGACTTGTCCGATGTCTGGACGCGACTATTAGTCGAGCGGCTGCAGATGTACCGCTCGCTGCGCGACACCACGGTCGCCAAGTTCGGGCAGCAGCACTTCGAGAGCTGGGATCGCGGATATGCGTTTTTCGTCGGCCTGTATGTCGAAGGCCGGCTTGGTGGAACCCGGATCGTCGCGCGCCGGCACTGAGCGCTGTCGTATCCTTGAGGCCCTCGCGCGGGGCCGGACGCTTCGCGCATCAGCTCGAAGGGAAATCAAAATGGCTATTCAGCGAATCGGCATCATCGGTGCCGGCACGATGGGCAACGGCATTGCGCAGGCCTGCGCGGCGGTAGGCCTGCACGCGGTCATGCAGGACGTCAACGAGCCGGCGCTCGAGCGCGCGGTCAAAACCATTTCAGGCTCGCTCGACCGCTTGGTACGCAAGGAGACCATGACCGAGGCCGACAAGGCGGCGGCGATGGCCCGCATCAGCACCACCGGCAAGGCCGAGGATCTGGCCGGCACCGACCTGATCATCGAGGCCGCCACCGAGAACGAGGCGCTCAAGATCAAGATCCTGAAGAACGTCGAGGCGATCGCCGGTCCGGACAAGATCATTGCAACCAATACCTCGTCGATCTCGATCACCCGGCTGGCGGCAGCGCTCAACAATCCCGAGCGCTTTATCGGCATGCACTTTTTCAATCCGGTGCCGGTGATGGCGCTGGTCGAAATCATCAGCGGTCTGCGCACCTCGCAGGCAACCATCGACGCAGTGGTAGATCTGTCCAGCAAGCTTGGCAAGACTCCGATCGGTGTGAAGAACAGCGCCGGCTTCGTCGTTAACCGCATTCTGTGCCCGATGATCAACGAGGCGATCTTCGCCTTGCAGGAAGGGCTGGCCACGGCCGAGGAGATCGACGCCGGCATGCGCCTGGGCTGCAATCATCCGATCGGTCCGCTGGCGCTGTGCGACCTGGTCGGGCTGGACGTGGAGCTCGCGGTGATGGAGGTGCTCTACAACGCGTTCAACGATCCGAAATACCGCCCCGCGCCGCTGCTGCGCGAGATGGTTGACGCCGGGATGCTCGGGCGCAAGAGCGGACGCGGGTTTTACGACTATCGCAAGTGAGCCGGGGCAAGTGGGCGGGAGCAGCAAGCGCTCGCCTACTTCATCGCGTGCTTATCGATACCGCTGCCCGAGCACCGACTGCAGCGTTTGCACCACTGCAAATGCGTCACGCAACTGGGTGCGTTCGAAGTTCGATAATTCCGACGGGGCCAGATGATTGTCCGGAAGCGATCCATCCTCGATCATCCGCGCCTGGTGGCGGATCCGGGTAATTGAAAGAAACTCCAGGGCATCGCGCAAGTCGCGGGCGCTCTGCGCGCTGACCTCCCCACCCTGGGCGGCGATCTCCAGCCGCTCATGGGTGTTCACCGCATGGTGCCCACCGGCCAGCGCATAGACCCGAGCCAGATCGACGATCGGCACGATGCCCTGGTGTTTCAAGTCGATACGACCACGATGCTCGCCACTGCGCGCGGGTGACAGACGCCCGAACAGGTTCAGGGGTGGGCGGTGCTTGAGGGCATTGCCGACCATATGCGCCAGGAAGATGCCGTTGCCGCGCGAGCGCGCCAGAAAGTCGTTACGTAATGCCTCGACAAGCGCCGGCTCGCCCTGCACAAAGCGCAGGTCGAAGAACACGCAGGTCAGCATCAGTGCCATCGGTTCGGGTGTCGCGATCCATTCGTGAAAGTAGCGTTTCCAGGTGGCGAGCGGCTGACGCCAGGTGTCGGTCTGCGCCATCATGTCTCCCGGGCAGAACACATAACCGCAGGCGTCGAGCCCCGCGCAGACAAACTGCGCAAACTGACGGAAGTACTCGGCGTGCTGGGCAGGCCGATAACTGTCATCGAGCACCAGGCAGTTGTCCTGATCGCTGCGCGCAGTCTGCTCGGCGCGAGCCTGCGAACCGGCTGCAACCCAGGCATATGGAACCGGAGGCGGGCCGTATCGACGTTGCGCCAGGACGATTAGCCGCGACGTTAGCGCATCGGTGATCGCGGTGATCAGCCGGCCAGTGGCCTGGGCGCTCGCATCGGCCGCCACCAGATTAGTCTGCAGCGTGCGTAAGCGGGCGCAAGCACGCTGCAGCCCGGCAACCTCGTCCTGCTCCTCAATATCCTGGGCCAGAAACGCGGCCGAGCTTGCGTGATGTGCGGTTAGATCGGTCGTGGTCAGCATGCCGGCGGGCTTGCCGTCAGCGAGTACCGGTACATGATGTACTCCGCGTCGCGCCATCAGCAGCAGCGCGTCGAACGCAGTCGCGTGAATATCCAGGGTTTCGGGTGAGGATGTAGCGACCTCGATGACCGGTCGGTCGGTGGGAACAGCGTCCGCGATCACGCGGTTACGAAAATCCCGGTCGGTCACGATGGCATCGAGCCGTCCGTTCTCGCCGATCAGAAGCGACGACACATGTTCCGCACGCATCAGTGTTGCCGCGTCGCGGATCGTCATGGATGCCGGCACGACCAGCGGTTCGCGACCCAGCAGTGCGCGCAAGGGTGTTGCGGCAAGTCCGATCTGGTCATCCGAATGCCGGGCGGGGCGGCGCCGGCCGGTGCGTGGGGTGGCTGGCGACTTGCCGACTGCGAGGGCCGGGTCGCCGGCTGGCGGCGGATCGATACGGCCGCTCTGCGAGGGTTTGCGTTCCATCACATGAAATGATGCCACGCCATCAGCCCCGGGGGGTACTCATGGAGCACTCTGGTTCGATGGGGGAGCCTGTCTCGCCCGGATTCACCCGTCAGAGTGACGTAAGTTTCGACAACGATTCTGCGCCCGGTAGTTAGGGGGAGCGCACCCGGATTCCGGGCGCGTCGTCTTGCTGGCGAATGGAGGAGACAACTTTTATGAATCACGACTCGCATGGCTACTGGAGCGCCACGCTGGGCCTGCTGTTCAAGGTCCTGGTGGTTTGGTTCCTGGTGTCGTTTGGCGCCGGAATCATGTTTGCCGACCTGCTCAACAGCATCCACCTCGGCGGCTATCCGCTCGGGTTCTGGTTCGCTCAGCAGGGTTCGATCTACATCTTTATCGCGCTGATCTTCTATTACGCGAAGAAGATGGGCGAAATCGACCGGCAATTCGACGTGCACGAAGACTAAGGAGAACCGCATGTCACAACAAGCATGGATTTACCTGGTCGTCGGCGCGAGCTTCGCGCTGTACATCGGTATTGCAATCTGGTCGCGTGCCGGTAGCACCAGCGAGTTCTACGTCGCGGGCAGCGGCGTCAACCCGGTCATGAACGGCATGGCCACCGCAGCCGACTGGATGTCGGCGGCCTCGTTTATCTCGATGGCCGGCCTGATCTCCAACATGGGCTACGGCGGCTCCCTGTTCCTGATGGGCTGGACCGGCGGCTACGTGCTGCTGGCGATGCTGCTTGCACCCTACCTGCGAAAGTTTGGCAAGTTCACTGTGCCGCAGTTCATTGGGGATCGCTTCTATTCGAAGTCGGCCAGCACGGTCGCGGTTTTGTGCCTGCTGGTCGCCTCGCTGACCTACATCATTGGTCAGATGACTGGCGTTGGTGTCGCGTTCTCGCGCTTCCTTGGGGTTTCCAAGGAGATCGGCATCTACGTTGGTATGGCGATCGTGTTTGCCTATGCGGTGTTCGGCGGCATGAAGGGCATCACCTACACGCAGGTGGCGCAATACATCGTGCTGATCATCGCCTACACGATTCCGGCGATCTTCATCTCGCTGCAGCTCACCGGCAACCCGATCCCGCAGCTGGGCCTGGGCTCTGACATGGCTGGCTCCGATGAGCCGCTGCTGATCAAGCTGAACAAGGTGGTCACCGAACTGGGCTTTGCTGAGTACACCACCTCGGTGCCCGGCAGCAAGCTGAACATGTTCGTCTACACCGTGTCGCTGATGATCGGCACCGCCGGTCTGCCGCACGTGATCATGCGCTTTTTCACGGTGCCCAAGGTCAGCGATGCCCGTCTGTCGGCCGGCTGGGCGCTGGTGTTCATTGCGATCCTGTACACGACGGCTCCGGCGGTCGCGGCAATGGCCAAGATGAACCTGATCCGTACTGTCACGCCAGGCATCGTGATGAAGGACACCGATCCGTTCAAGGCGGAGTCCAACCTCGAATACGCCAAGCGTCCGGACTGGATGAAGCGCTGGGAAACCACCGGCCTGCTGAAGTTCGAGGACAAGAACGGCGATGGTCGTATCCAGTACTACAACGACAAGGCCAAGAACGCCGACTTCAAGAAGAAGGCCGACGCCGCTGGCTGGAAGGGCAACGAGCTGAATGTCAATGCCGACATCATCGTGCTGGCCAACCCCGAGATTGCGCTGCTGCCTGATTGGGTGATTGCGCTGGTTGCAGCCGGTGGTCTGGCGGCGGCGCTATCCACCGCGGCCGGTCTTCTGATGGCAATCTCGGCCGCGGTCTCGCATGACCTGGTCAAGGGGGTCTTTGCACCAGACATCAGTGAGAAGGGCGAACTGCTAACCGGCAAGATTGCGATGGCACTCTCGATCGTGGTTGCCGGCTGGCTGGGTCTGAATCCGCCTGGCTTCGCGGCGGGTACAGTCGCTCTGGCCTTCGGGATTGCCGCCAGCTCGTTGTTCCCGGCGATCATGATGGGCATCTTCAGCAAGAAGATGAACAAGGAAGGCGCGATGGCAGGCATGCTTTCCGGCCTGTTCGTTACCTTGTTCTATGTGTTCGCACACAAGGGCATCTTCTTCATCAAGGGCACTGGCTATCTCGACCTGATCGGTGGCGCCAACAGCTTCTTCGGCATCACGCCGGAAGCCTTCGGTGCGATCGGTGCGCTGGTCAACTTCGCGGTCGCGTTCGCGGTCGACAAGATGACCAAAGAGCCGCCCGAGCACATCCAGGCGATGGTGGAATCCGTGCGGATCCCGCGTGGTTCCAAGGCGGTCGACGGCGCGCATACCTGACGCCGTCCCGGGTCGCCGCGTGCGGCGACCCGGGCTTCGGTCTTCGTGCCGAAGCTGCGACAATGGGGCCTTGCCGGCCAGTCCGGTGAGGCCTTTTTTCTTGTGTGTCCGGCATGGGCGCGCTGATGGAGACCCGGATGGTTTTCGACGTTTCGGTCGCAATCACATGGATCCTGTTCCTGGCACTGTTTCCAATGGCGTTTTTCTGGCTCAGGCGTGCCTATCGCATCCTGATTCGTCGCGACTTTTCCGAAGTGGCGCTCAAGGGTGGAGAGCCGCCACCGAACCCGGAAAAGTGGGCGCCCTGGGAGATGATCATCAACGCACTGGCGGGCCTCGTGATCCTGTTCACCATCCTGGGCATCTTGCTCGGTTCGCTTGAGTACGAGCGCTGGACTGCGATCGCGGGCACGACAATCTGGTCAAAGTTTTTCGTCAGTTTCGCGCTCGGCCGGCATGCGCATGCACTGGCCGCCCGAGAGCGTCGCTGAGCGGCGAGCGTTGCAAGCTCCGCGCACGGGTGTGGTGCTTGCGGGGCAATGTTGATGCGCAACCGCGTCGTGATGCGTGCAGTCATTCTGGGCACTGGCCTTGCAACCTTGCTGGTGCTCGGATGGTTGATTGCGAGCGGGGCGATCGTTTGGGCCTCAATGGATCCCGCGCATCGCGTCATCCTGCGGCAAGTGCTCGCGCCACAGCTGCCCTTGCTTGCTCTGGCCTTGTTGCTGCTGATGCTGCTGACATCCGTAGTGGTGCATCGGCTGTATCGACGCCTGGTGCAGATGCCCGAGAGGATCCTTGAGCAGGCGCGGGCCTTGGTCGATGCGTCGCAGGACCATGAACTGGCGGTCAGCCTCGAACCGCGCCAGCAAGCCTTGATCGAGACGATCAATGCGCTGGTGCGCCAACGCAATGACCTGCGGCGTGATGTTCGCCAGCAGGTGGATGCTGCGGCAAGGCAGCTCGAACAGGAACGCAACCGGCTCGCAGCCTTGATGAGCGAGCTCGCGCAAGGCGTGATCGCGTGCAACCTTGATGGTCGTGTCCTGCTGTACAACAATCGTGCAAGGCTGCAGGTTCGTGCCTTGTCAGGGGCGCCATCACTGGCCGATGGTGCCGAGCTGATTGGCCTGGGCAAGTCGATTCACGCGGTGCTCGATCGCCGTCTGGTGTCGCATGCGCTGGCCAGCGTGATGCAGCGCTTGCGTCGGGGCGCCGACAGCCCGGTAGCCACCTTCGTGACCATGACCGGCGCCGGGCAATCGTTACGGGTGCAATTGGCGCCGGTGCGCGATGCTGCCGATGCGGTACCCGACATCGGTGGCTATGTGCTGTTGATCGAGAACGTCACTGCGCAGTTCGAGGGTCAGCGCCGGCGCGAGCAGCTATTGTCGCAACTCATCGACCATCTGCGCGACTCAGTGACGAATTTGCACCTGGCCGCAAATGCGCTTGGCGACGCGCATCAAGAGGGTTCAGGCACGAACGCAGACCGGCGTGCCGGGTTGATGCGGATCGTCGACGAGCATTCGCAGCGCATCGAGGACGCCGTCAATACCGCGCTTGCTGCGCGTCAGCAGGAATCGGGCGGGCACTGGCCGCTCGAGGAATTGCTTGGCGCCGAACTGCTCGAAGCAGCCCTGCACCGGATCGATGCTGCCGGCGCGCGGGCGAAGATCATCGACGCACCGACCGAAATCTGGCTCAAGGCCGATAGCTTCGGGCTGTTGCAGGCGATCGAGGCACTGAGCGCACGTCTGGTCTCAGAGCATGGGGTTTCAGAGATCGGATTGCGTCTTCGTGCCGGCGATCAGCATGCGCAGTTTGATCTTTGCTGGCCGCGAGACGACAGCAATGCCCTGAATTTGGAGCGCTGGGAAGACATGCCGATCGCCGACCAGCAAGGCCTGGCTCCGATGACGGTGCGTGAGATCGTCGAGCGTCATCACAGCGGCATTGGATTTGAGCTTGAACCGGCCACCGGGCTTGCCTGCCTGCGATTCACCTTGCCGATTGTGCCGGCCGGCCCGAACCTGGAGCCTGGCATTTTCCTGCACGGACAGTCCCGGCCCGAGTTCTATGACTTCGATCTGTTCGCGACCAGTGAGCAGGTATCGACGCTTGATCAGCAGCCGCTCACGCAGCTCAGTTTTACGGTCTTCGACACCGAAACCACCGGGCTGGAGCCGTCCGCCGGTGACGAGATCATTCAGATCGGCGCGGTTCGCATCGTCAATGG
>Ga0222714_10002324_pt1 | contig 20260 bp, 14 predicted proteins | sample C33_3DmetaG_FD_165048 | JGI IMG/M metagenome (GOLD analysis project Ga0222714, IMG submission 165048) | Estuarine water microbial communities from San Francisco Bay, California, United States - C33_3D | ecosystem: Environmental > Aquatic > Marine > Unclassified | place: USA: California...
CTAGATGAATGATAGAAACTCAATTAGTTGAGTACAGAACCCGGCTTATAGGGCTGCCATTTTTAAAAAATTTTGTTAAGGGGCTTGAAAAAGCTGCTTAACATGGTGTAAATTTGCACCCACGTTCGACAAAAATAGGACGTGAAAAAGCGAGAATAGCTCAGTTGGTAGAGCACAACCTTGCCAAGGTTGGGGTCGCGAGTTCGAGTCTCGTTTCTCGCTCCAAACGAGCAAAAGCCCCGGAAACGGGGCTTTTCTTTTTTATCGTTTCCTATCCGAGAACGATGCCTTGGATTGAGGGCAAAAGAAAAGCCCCGTTTCCGGGGCTCTCCATGAAGATCTTATTGAGGGAAAATTAACGACGACGCTTCGTCTTCTTGTCAATTCCAGAAGAGGGAAGACCATTGTATTTCTTCTTGCTGTTACCCACTGGAGCACCAACACGAATCATAGCACAACGGAAGCCCAAGCTCATGGTTGACTGATTCTCGTCCAAGAAACGGCGGGTACCAGGTGAAGCCCAGTAAACTCGATCGTTCCAAGCACCGCCTTTGAATACGCGAGCTTTGTTGTTGATCAAAGACGTAATTCCGTATTCGTAGGTCATTTCCCCACTGTTGTAGCTTTCCTCGTCTTTGAAGCCGATGTTGTCAGACTCTTTGTAGTTGCGACGCTCAGCGTTTTCAGCTTTGGTTACATCGCGGAAAATCAAACGACCCAAAGAATCTTTCTGTTCGATGTATCCATATTGGTCCAACACGACTGTTTGGTACTTGTTTCCACGGAAAGGCATGAAATCGTTCATATCTTCCAAAGAAAGGGGACGGTAAACATCCATTACCCATTCTGAAACGTTGCCACTCATGTTGTACAAACCGTATTCATTGGGCCAGTAAGAAAAAACAGGGGTAGTTACATCACCCGCGTCGTTCAATTGACCACCGGCAATACCCATATAATCACCCTTGCCTCGCATTACGTTCATGCGAATCTTACCGCGATCTTTCTCGTTGCCATCTTTGATGCGAATGGTGTAATCAGTCCAAGAGTAGATTTTTTTCTGGTTGATATTGTCAAATTCGGTTTCGCCGATGTTGGCTTGAGCGGCATATTCCCACTCAGATTCTGTAGGTAGGCGATAGTCGGGCAACAAAATGCCGTCTTCCAACAATACCTGGTAACGCTTGCCGTCTTTCTTCTTTTTCTTACTGTAGTCGCGCAAAGGTTTCTTGCCTTTATTCAAGAAGGAATATTGACCAGCCAAGTAGGCGCGCAAGTTGAAGTTGTTGTCATCTTGAGCATCGCTAACGATGTCGTATTTGACGATCCCTTCTCGGTCCAAAATCATTTCGTTTACACGGTCTGTACGCCATGCCGCAAACTCTGTTGCTTGACGCCAGTTTACCCCAACAACGGGGTAGTCTTTGTAGGCAGGGTGGCGGAAATAGTAATCAACGAAAGGCTCGTTGAAACTCAATTTTTGACGCCAACACAGGGTATCAGGCAAGGCACGCTGGTACACTTCAGGGTAAGAAACGAAAGTCTTAGCCAACCAGTACACGTATTCACGGTACAAATGGTTGCTCACCTCAGTTTCATCCATGTAAAAGGAGTGAACGGTAACGGTGCGTTCAACGTTGTTGTTATCATAAGCCAAATCAGCCTCAGTGCTACCCATATTGAAGGCACCGCCCTCGATGAGTACCAATCCGGGACCAGTTTCTTGGCCTTTGTACTTCGGGTTGGCAAAACCACCCCATTTGGGATTGTTGAAGGCTTGGCCAGTTGAACGGCTAACATCCTTCGAACCGCAAGAAGCCAATAATAAGGCAGCTCCTGCAGCGATGAACCAAGTATTTCTCATGGTGATATTCATGACATTCAGTGAATGTTTATAACGTGTGAATTTGGAAATTATTGCAAAAGTAGGTGAAAATTAAAATTCAGGACAGTGCAAAGGCTTGAAAGGTTTGCGTCCGGGAGGAATACACCAATCCAAAGTGGCACTTACTTCATGGCTTGAAGGGATGGCGCTTCGTCCGTCACTCACAGTGAAGTCATAACTGTATCCAAATTTGAATTTGTCTTTTCTGAATCCAACCAACATCATGATGGCATCTGAGTTGCCATAGTTGCCGAAAGTCTGACGGAACCACAAACCAGTAACCAAGGGACCTTTGTTGGCATAGAAGCCCAAATTCAACTGAGTGAAGTTGCGCTGCATCATAAACAAAGCGTTAGGAGAGAAGGTGTTGGTCTCGTAGCGGTTTTGGCTCAAAGGAATAACGGCTCCTGTGTGAACGGTGTAACGACGGGGCAAAACCTCATCAGGATTCTGGTAGAATGACCAATTGGGTTCAGTGATGTTGTGAGCGGCAGCTCCAAAGTAAAATTTGCTAGTGTACATGATCCATCCGGCGTTGAAGTTGGGATAGGTCACGCTGTTGCTAGGCTGCTGTTCTCCAGTGGGCAATACGAATCCTTGTGTAGGGAGAATCATGTCGGCAAATTTCAAACGATTGAAATCAAGACTCTTCATGACGACTCCACCTTGAAGACCGAAACGCATGAACAAACGGCCGTGGTTCAAGGGCAACAAATAACTGTAAACCCCACTGACAGCTGTTGATGTCAACAAACCTGAACCGGCGATGTCATGAAATACCATAGCACCCAATCCACCACCGATGGATGGAACGTGCTGGTCCCACGAAAACATCAAGGAACGGAAAGTGCCGGGAAGGCTAGGCCATTGGTTGCGATAGTTCAAAGCAACACGGCCAGCAGCCATACCCATGCCACATACAGCCGAACCTGCCAAAGCAGGGTTGGTGTATACCGGTGCGGCATAGAATTGCGTGAGCTCGGGATCTTGGGCTTGCACTCGGGCCGCCGAGAAACTCAAAACGCTCAATAAAGCAATGCGTACAATGGTTTTCATACCTAAGAATTTCAAAACTACGAATAAAAACGCGTCTCAATCAAAAATATTTCCTCTGCCAGGGGTATAACTGACCTGAATGCGACACACAAATGACCTCTTGAAGAGTCGGCCTTCGCTTTCTTTGTGTATTTTTGGAGTATGTCAATTCGGTCCTTATCGCTTTTTATGGCGGTCTTTGCCATTTCGGCCCAGAGCCTTCTAGCGCAAGGTGTTTTCGCCAGCAGCGGTGAGTGGTTTGGCATAAAAGTCCAGGGGACTCAAACTTATCAAATAACCTATAAAGATTTGAAAGATTGGGGCATGGACATGAACTCCGATCCACGAAATTTTCATGTGTTCGGGTACATGGGTCCGGAGTTGGCCTCTCGCAACGACGGGGCCTTAACCATTGATCCACCCGAATTGAGCATCGGTGTAGTCGGTGAGTCAGATGGGAAATGGGATCCAGGTGATTATGTTGAGTTTTTTGTACTCGGCCCCAAGGGTCACACCTTGAATAATCAGCAAAGTACGGTGCCTTACACGCGTTTTTACGATGCCAATCTCCATTTTGTGGTAGGCCACAACAGCGAGCGCGGTCATCGCATATTGACCCAATCGGCTTGGGTGGGTTCCGAGCCTATGAGTCAATGGTTTCATTGGGCTTCTGAATATGTTTGGCACGATTCGGATCGGGTCAATCCGACAGCGATGGGCAGAACCTGGTTAGGGGAGAAGTTGGGGAATGAAACCCTGAGTCGATCTTGGAAAGAGAGTGTAGGATCGCGCTGTGATTCGGCGACCATGAGATTGACGCTGGCCCCTGCTTTGGTTGACCAAGGCGGATCCGTGAAGATTCAAATCAACGATACTCAGCAAACTTTGACTTTGAGGCCCATTTCCAATGGGTTCGAGGCGCATTATTTGCTGTCCAAGTCATACCTTGTTCCCTTAAAATCGGGTCAATTGGACTTGAGCCTTGACTTGAATCGTCCCAACACGCAGTCCAGCCTTTATTTGGAGTCTTATTCCATTGAACTGTTCGGAGAAGCCCTTACCCCTGATCAAAACACGCTTTTGTTCAACGAAGGTTTGGCTCAGTATCCGTCGAACACCACCCGCGGATGGCGCCTTGTAGACAACCTGCAAACCACACCGCTGCCCAGGTACTGGAATGTCACCAATCCTTATCAACCGTTCAATTTGCAAAATCCGCAGGTGTCGAAAAACGGAAAGGCATGGAAAGAATTGAGGTTTTTCCCTGGCGAGGAAGCGGGCATGTTATGGGTGTCTTACCCCAACCAGCTGTCCAAACCGGTATTTACCGGTCGTTTCACAGTGAACAATGTAACCGGTGAATTCGCGGCTGATATGATCATTTTGACTCATCCCGATTTTGTCGAAGCTGCGTCAAAGTTGGCCCTGCACCGCATTCAGACACAAGGATATTCGGTCAAAGTGGTCTTGCTAGATGATATATATAAGGAGTTCGGAGCCGGTCAGCCTGACTTGATGCACGTGCGCAATTACGCCCGATTGGAACTCTCCAAGGCCGAGGCCCAAAACGTCGATTTTCGCTACCTGTTGATCATGGGGTCGGCCTCGTACGATATGCAAGATCGCGTGAGTCAGAACACGAACTTCGTGCCCATTTACCATGCGAATACCAACAACAAAGCTGCTGCTTTTTGCTTGGATGATTTTATTGCCTACACCGATTCGGGTCAAGGAGATCCTGAAAAAGGCGTCAGTCGCATGGCCTTTGCGGTCGGTCGAATTCCCTGTCGGACGGCCGATGATGCCAAAGCCGTGGTCGAAAAATTGATTCGCTATGACGACAAAAAGAGTCTGGGCGATTGGCGCAGCCAAATCACTTTTGTTTGCGACGACATGGACGAATACTGGGAGCGCGAATTCGTCACTCAAACCGAGTCCTACGCCCAGAGCATGGTCAATTCATGGCCCTATTTGAATGTCAATCGCGTCTATGCAGATGCCTACAAACAAGTGACAACTGGCAACGGAGAGAAATACCCCGATGTGAGCAAGGCCATTGACCGTGCGGTTCAGGAGGGAAGCCTGTTTGTCAATTACCAAGGTCACGGCGGTGAAAAGGGCTGGGCTCAGGAAGCCTTTTTGGATGTGCCCATGATTCAAGCCTGGAAAAATCCCTACCGCATGCCGGTTTTGTTTACAGCTACTTGTGAGTTCAGTCGATTCGACGATCCCGAGCACCAAAGTGCAGGGGAGTTGGCGCTCTTGAACCCCAGCGGCGGGGCAGTAGGATTGATGTCCACCACTCGATTGGTCTACGTTTCCGGAAACTCCGAAATCAACCGAGATTTTTGGACCAAATACGGCTTTCCCAAAGTAGGGGAGCCGGTTCCAACCTTGGGTGAGGTCTTTCAACGAATGAAGAATAGACCCTCACTGAATTCGGAAGACAATAAGTTTGCTTTGCTCGGAGATCCCTCCATGCGATTGGCCTTTCCTGAACATCTGATCATCATTGACAGCATCAACGACATTCCCGAAGTCATTTTTGATGATACCATACGCGCTTTTTCTGTGGTGAAGGTAAAGGGCCACATCAGCGAGCGCCAAAAAGGGTACTTCAAAGGCTTCAATGGAGTCTGCAGCATCAAAGTTTTCGATAAGCCCATCAATCGCAGTACCCTGAACAACGACGGTAGTTCCGACCCTGTAGATTTTCAAGATTGGGCCAGTATTTTATTCAACGGGGAAGTCAGTGTCGTCGATGGTGCTTTCTCGTTTGTATTTGCCGTTCCCAAAGACATCAATTACAACATTGGATTGGGTCGCGCTCAGTTCTATGCTCACAATGGAGAAACCGATGCCATGGGGGCCTGGAGCTTTTTGATTGGCGGCAGTGAGGCCATTACCGAGTTGGATACCTCTGGGCCTGAAGTTCGAGCCTATTTGGAAGATACCACTTTCGTAGCAGGAGCCGTAGTTCCGGCAACCTCAACCTTTGTGGGTCGGGTATTTGATCGAAACGGAATCAACGCCACCGGTGCAGGTATAGGCAGGGATATGCTGCTCATTTTGGACGAAGGAACCGAACGCGAACAGCAATGGGTGGTCAATGATTATTTCACCTACGATTTGAACAGTTACCAGCGCGGAACCATTTCGTTCCCGCTTCCTACCTTGGCTCCTGGCAAACATACCATTCGCTGCAAAGTGTGGGACATCTACAACAATTCAGGTGAGGGTAAAACGAACTTTGTCGTAAGCCCGGGCCGCGAATTGGTGATCAGTCGACACGGTATGGTGCCCAATCCTGCCCACGCGGGTTCGAGAATTTCGGTGACCCACAGCTTGCCCGGTGATGATTTGCAGGTTACCTGGCAATGGTTGGATATGGCCGGACGTGTTGTGAGACAAGAAACGACACAAGAGAGCAGCAGTTTGACCACCTTATCTTGGTCTCCTTGGGGGCGAAATTCGGCGCAGGGACCTGATCCATTGCCTCAAGGTATGTACTTGTATCGCGTTCTCATCAGTACCCTTGACGGCTTGTCGGCCGTTTGTGGTGGTAAATTCGTGTGGACCGGTCAATAATGGCAATAATTGAGGTTTTTTCCCGTTCTAAAAACGAGCAAATTTTCAGCTTTGTTTCGCCTAGCGAGCGGAGTCACTTATTTTTGTTTCCAACACCATGAAAAAATTCATTCTCGGATGTGGCCTTGTGGGTTTGACCCTGAGCGGCGTTAAAGCGCAAATTTCTGCCACGCAATTGGCGGGCCAGTTGAACACGGTCACCACCATGGTTCCTTTTTTGACCATCACTCCTGATAGCCGTTCGGCGGCCATGGGAGACGTAGGAGTCTCCTTGTTTGCACCTGATGCCAACAGCGTTCACTGGAACATGGCCAACTTGGTACACGCTGAAAATCAGAGTGGATTTAGCTTGTCGTATGCTCCTTGGTTGCGCCAGTTGGTAGACGACGTAGGGTTTTCCTATTTGGCCGGATATGCCAAAGTGGGTGACAATAGCGTGGTGGGCGGTTCGTTTCGTTATTTCTCGTTGGGCAACATCAATTTCACTGACTTTGAAGGCAATCCTACAGGAAATTTCAATCCCAATGAAATTGCCATTGACGGCGGATACGCCACATCCTTCAATCGCCAAATTTCCATGGGTGTCAACTTGCGTTTCATTTACAGCAACATTGCTGGAAACCGCGCCATTCAAGGGATAGACTACCGCGCTGCCATGGGCGGAGCTGGTGATATTTCCTTCAACTACAACGTTTTTGAAGATCGTGGACCTCAGAATAGCGATTTGAAATTTGGATTCAACATCCAGAACATCGGTTCAAAGATGACTTATTCCAGCAAGGAGAAGCGCGATTTCATTCCAACCAATTTGAAATTGGGTGTCGGTTATCATACCGAGATGGATGATTACAACAGTTTCTCCGTGTACATGGATATCAACAAACTGTTGGTTCCCACTCGTCCGTATTACCTCGTTTCTTGGGATGGTCGCAGCGATTCCATGGTCAACGGAATTCGCCAGTTTGTGGGCACTGACCCCAATGTTTCTGTTCCTCAGGGCATGATACAATCCTTTTACGATGCTCCTGGAGGAATGCAAGAGGAGTTAAAAGAGTACATGTTGAGCATTGGTGGCGAATATTCGTACAACGATCAATTCATGGCTCGTGCCGGTGTCTTTTATGAAGCTCAGACCAAAGGAGGTCGTCAATACGGCACCTTGGGTTTTGGACTGAAATTCGAGACCCTAACGGTAGACGCGGCCTACTTGATTCCTTTTGCCAATCGCCATCCCTTGCAGAACCAAATGCGGTTCAGTTTGCATTTCGATTTAGCTTCAGCGAAGGCGAAATAATCGCCGCACCTTGGTTTTTGGAGGCTAAATTTGCCTGATGTCCAAGGCTAGACAAACTTTACTTGACAAACGTGCTGCCGCCCAATTGGGTGGAGGACAGGCTCGCATTGAAGCTCAACACAGCAAGGGAAAGCTCACAGCTCGTGAGCGCATCCAAATTGTGCTGGACGAAGGTAGTTTCCAAGAAATTGGAGCGTTCGTTACCCACCGAAGCAAAGACTTCGGAATGGAAAAGCAGAGCATTCTGGGTGATGGCGTTGTGACCGGTTACGGCCGAATTGAAGGTCGTCTGGTTTACATATTTTCTCAAGACTTCACGGTATTTGGGGGTTCATTGAGCGAAACCCATGCAGAGAAGATTTGCAAAATCATGGAGATGGCCCTGAACAACGGGGCCCCTTTGATTGGGTTGAACGATTCAGGTGGAGCTCGAATTCAAGAAGGCGTGGTTAGCTTGGGTGGGTATGCCGATATCTTTTATCGGAATGTAAAAGCCAGTGGGGTCATTCCACAAATCTCAGCCATAATGGGCCCTTGCGCAGGGGGTGCGGTATATAGTCCTGCTCTGACTGATTTTATTTGCATGGTAGAGGGAAGCAGTTACATGTTTGTAACCGGTCCCAACGTCGTAAAAACGGTTACCAATGAAGAGGTTAGCAGCGAAGATTTAGGCGGTGCCTCTGTGCACGGTTCTAAGAGCGGGGTAGCTCACTTTACCATGGCCAATGAAATTCAGTGCTTGCACGGTATACGCCAGATGCTCAGCTACATGCCCTCCAATTGTGAAGAGAAGGCGCCCTTTATGGATTATGAGGCCGGAAACGAAACCCGCGAAGCATTGGCCAATGTGGTCCCAGAAAATCCCAATCATCCCTATGACATCAAAGAGGTGATCGAGCAGGTGGTTGATTCGGGTTCCTTCTTGGAGGTTCACAAGAATTTTGCTGAGAACATTGTGGTCGGGTTTGCTCGTTTGGCAGGACGGAGCATCGGTGTAGTAGCGAATCAACCGGCACACCTAGCGGGTGTTTTGGACGTGCACAGCAGTCAAAAGGGCGGTCGTTTTGTACGCTTCTGCGATGCGTTTAATATTCCCTTGTTGGTATTTGAAGATGTACCCGGGTTCTTGCCAGGTACTGACCAAGAGTGGAACGGAATCATTACCAATGGAGCCAAGCTGTTGTACGCTTTTAGTGAAGCGACCGTTCCTCGCATTACCGTCATTACTCGTAAGGCATACGGTGGCGCTTATGATGTCATGAACTCCAAGCACATTGGGGCCGATATGAACTTTGCTTGGCCTACAGCTGAAATTGCGGTCATGGGAGCCAAAGGGGCGGCTGAAATCATTTTCAAACGAGACATTCAATCGGCAGCTGATCCGGCTCAAGCATGGAAAGAAAAGGAACAAGAGTATTCCGATTTGTTCACCAATCCCTATCGAGCTGCGGAGCGTGGATTTGTCGATGAGGTTATATTGCCCGAAGAGACACGGGAGCGCTTGATTGCGGCTTATGCCATGTTGGAAAACAAGGTAAAGAACAACCCCAAACGCAAGCACGGGAACATCCCTTTGTAATTGCCGATTTTTTAAAAAATAAGGGAAAAAGGCAAAAAAATGCCCGTTTTTCCCTGTTTTGGCTAAAAAAAACGACCAAAAAGGCCGCTTTTGTCGTTATTTTGCCAGCTCTAAAAAATCCTCTTATGGACTTAAAAGAAATTCAACAACTCATCAAATTTGTCTCTGTAAACGGAGTCGACGAGGTTGCGATTGAGCGCAAAGACTTCAAATTGCACATCAAAAAGAATGCTGTTCAAGTAGTTTCAGCTGCACCCGTATCCGCCGCTGCTCCCGCTCCCGTTGCTGCAGCGCCTGCTGCCGCCGCTGCTCCTGCTGCACCGGCTGCACCGGCTGCAAGTTCGGCCTCTGACGATTCCAAGTATATAGCCATTAAATCCCCCATGGTTGGGACTTTCTATCGCTCTAGCAATCCAGAATCTCCTTCATTCATCAATGTAGGCGATGACGTGAAGGCTGGAAAAGTCGTTTGCATCGTAGAAGCGATGAAATTGTTCAATGAAATCGAAAGTGAAATCAGCGGCAAGATTGTGAAGGTATTGGTTGACAATGCTTCTCCCGTTGAATACGATCAACCACTTTTCTTGGTTGATCCTTCCTAATCGTTCATTGCCATGTTTAAGAAAATTCTGATCGCCAACCGCGGTGAAATTGCGTTGCGCATCATTCGCACTTGTAAAGAAATGGGCATCAAGACCGTTGCTGTTTACTCAACGGCTGATCGAGATAGTCTGCATGTGCGCTTTGCCGATGAGGCCGTTTGCATTGGCTCTCCACAAAGCCGCGATAGTTATTTGAGCATGCCCAGAATCATGGCGGCTGCTGAGGTGACCAACGCTGATGCCATTCACCCGGGTTATGGTTTCTTAAGCGAGAATTCAAAGTTTTCGGCTTTGTGCCGAGATCACGGTATCAAGTTTATCGGCGCCACACCTGAGCAGATTGATCAGATGGGTGATAAGAGCAACGCCAAAGACACCATGAAGAAGGCAGGAGTGCCCACCATTCCTGGTTCTGATGGTTTGTTGGAAAGCATTGAGCAAGCCAAAAAGCTGGCTGTTGAGATGGGCTTCCCTGTAATCATCAAAGCCACTGCTGGTGGTGGTGGTCGCGGTATGCGCATCATTTGGTCTGCTGACGAAGTGGAAAATGCTTGGAACAGCGCAAAGCAAGAGGCTGGAGCGGCATTCGGAAACGATGGCTTGTACATGGAAAAGTACATCGAAGAGCCCCGTCACATTGAAATACAAGTGGCCGGTGACCAATACGGAACCGTTTGCCATTTGTCTGAGCGCGATTGTTCGATTCAGCGTCGCCACCAAAAATTATTGGAAGAAACCCCTTCTCCCTTTATGACCGATGAGCTCCGTGAGAAGATGGGAGCGGCGGCCAAAGCGGCGGCAAAAATCATCCAATACGAAGGCGTAGGAACGGTTGAGTTCCTGGTCGACAAGCACCGCAACTTCTATTTCATGGAGATGAATACCCGTATCCAGGTGGAGCATCCTGTTACTGAAGAGGTGATCAATTACGATTTGGTGAAAGAGCAGATTTTGATTGCTGCTGGTGTGCCCATTTCAGGTACTGACTATTTGCCCACCAAAGCAGCCATTGAATGCCGCATCAATGCCGAAGATATCTACAACAACTTCCGTCCATCACCTGGTAAGATTCAAGTATTGCACAAGCCTGGTGGCCACGGTGTTCGCGTTGACAGTCATATCTATGCAGGTTACAGCATCCCGCCCTATTACGATTCCATGATTGCTAAGTTGATCGTTTCGGCTCAGACACGTGAAGAAGCCATTGTGAAGATGGAGCGTGCTTTGCAAGAATTCATCATAGAGGGCATTCACACCACCATTCCCTTGCAATTGCAACTCATGAAAGATCCCGATTTTAGAGCGGGAAATTTCACGACAAAATTCATGGAGACCTTCAAAATTCAATAACAAAAAAGCCGCCCATCGGGCGGCTTTTTTTATGCTTTCTTTTCTTGCTTACGGTTTGTAGCGAACTCCGCTCGCCTTGAAATACACTTGGCATTGGCTGCTGTCCTCCTCAGAAGGCTTGACGCCAAATTTGCCGGTGCAGTACACATCTCCTTTGCTCATGTCGGTCGGAATGGTGACTCCTTCTTCCAATTCTACATACAAGGAACCCAAGGGTCCCAACTTTCGGTTTTCGAATGCCTCTAAGGCTTTGATGCTGCTGGTTTCGAGTTCGTAGTTGAACCAACATCCTTCCGATTGGCAAACTTCTTGGGTTCGGCCAAAGACAACGGCTTCCTTTTTCTCATTTTCCAGAAAATCGTTCAAAGCGGCATCAATCCGAACGGCCTCTTGTTCGTTCAATGGTGTGCCTTTCTCTATTCCTGCGTCCTGACAAGCCCACATGCCGAGTACGGCGAGGCTTAAAATGGCCATTCTTTTCATGGCACAAAGATAAAATTTCCTCAAGGGTAAAGCAGGTATGGCTGCCGTTTTTCGGCAAAAGCCCGCAATCCCGGTTCAAAGGAGGCCTGGATTTTCCAAAGTTCATCTCCTCGTTCTATGGCGGCTTGCAATTCAGCGGTTCCGGCCAATTTGGTTAAAAACGATTTGAAATAATTCTCCTTGATTGAGGGAGGCGCTACCTTGTAGGGGTTGATTAAGAAGGGCAACAACAAAACAGGTTTGTTTCGAATGATTTCGATGTAATGGCTGTCCAATCGTATTCCCTGACACAATTGTCCTTCGTACGGCGGATGCACAGCTTTCCCAGGGATGCTTATAGGGGTAAAGGTATCCCGGTATCCGTTGCTTGCCATGAGCCAGGGGGCACCGTAGCATTCAAAAGGCATGGGAGTGCCTCGGCCCATGCTCAAACAAGTGCCTTCCAATAGACCCAAACTGGGATAGAGGTAAATGGAGGTTTGAGTCGGTAAATTGGGGCTAGGTGCGATGGGCAAAATGTACTCGTCGCTGCGTTTCCATCCTTCTATGCTGATGACGTGAAGGTCGCAACGCAGGCTGCTGTTGCGGGTCTTGGGGAGTCCTAGCCATGCTTCTCCATTGATCATTTGGGCCAATTCGCCTAAGGTCATGCCGTGAACCAATGGAATGGGGTGAAGGCCCACCATGCTGCTGATGTTCGCTTCTAAAATAGGGCCAGCTATGTAAAATGCGTTGGGGTTGGGGCGGTCCAACACCCATAGGGGCTTGCGGTTTTCTGCGCAGGCCTGCATGCAATAGTGCAATGTGCTCAAGTAAGTGTAGAATCGAACACCGACGTCTTGAATGTCGTATACCACGGCATCGACATCGGCCAAGTCTGCCGGGCTGGGCTTGAAATGACTTCCATACAAACTGACAATGGGCAATTGGGTGTTCGCATCTCGGCCATTGGCGACGTGTTCTCCGGCTGCTGCATGGCCGCGAAATCCATGTTCAGGTGAGAAAACTTTGACCACCTGGATACCGCCTTTTAGCAAAGAATCGACCAAATGTTCGGTGCCCAGTCTCGAGGTTTGGTTGGCCACGACAGCGATGCGTTTTCCGCTCAAATCAGCCCAATAGGCCTCTGTTCGCTCGGCTCCAACGCGCAAGGTTTGAGCCTGCAGCAGCCCTGAAAAAATTGATATTAGGGCAAGGAGGCAGGCCCGGTGTACGTTACCTTTGATAGACAGGATGAATTGGCCCTTGTTCATAGCGAAGCGCTTTCTTGCAAAAGAAAAGAAAAGCTTGGCACGGCGCATCGTGCTTTTATCCATATTGGCGGTGGCTTTGAGCGTAGCTACGGTGCTGATTTCCATATTTGCCTTGCAGGGCTTTCAGCAAACCATAGGCCAAAGAGTGTCTCAACTCCAGGGAGATTACATCATTGATGATGCTGCCAACGTAGAAGGGGCCGAATGGAAACCCCTATCAAACCGCTTAGCCTCATCGGTAGATTCAGCCGTGTCGGCTTCAGGTATAGACTGGGTTCTGGAGCCTGTTGCTCAGCGGGCCTGCATTGCGAAAAGCCAGCAAGAAGTTGAAGGGGTTTTGGCCATGGGAATGAGTTCTTCGGCCATCGCTCGGATTTCAGGTGCCGATATTTCGGCAAGTGAAGGCGTGTATATGTCCAAATCCTTGGCCAGTCGCATGAATGTGCAATTAGGGGACAAATTGACCTTGTTGTTCTTTTCTGATGCCCGTGATTCTGTTCGTTCAAGAGCCAGGCGCTATCCCGTTTTGGGATTGCTGTCGCAAGGCTTAGATGAATTTGACCAGCACACCATCATCTTACCCAAATTCACTTTGGAAGCCATGATGCCTTCGGGTGCTTCCCAGAATCGTTGGGAATTGAGGGCTCCTGCACAAGCCAGTCCAGCGAAAGTTCAAGAAGCCGTCTTGCGCATTCAATCGATGCTGCCCGCAGGTGTGCTGCGCATTTCCTCTGTAGAGTCACAAAACAGGGCCTTGTTTGATTGGCTGATGATTTTGGATACCAATGTTTGGGTGATGCTTTTGTTGATGGTATCAGTAGCGGCTATCGCTTTGTCTACTACTTTGCTCATTTTGATTTTGGATCAAACCGCTTTGGTGGGCTTGTTGCAAGCCATGGGGGCCCAGAGAGACGGCATACAACGCGTGTTTTGGTGGCAAGGCTTGGTCATCGCCAGTTTGGGCTTACTCGTAGGGAATGCCGTGGCTCTGGGGTTGGCTTGGGGTCAAAACGCCTTTCATTGGATTCGCTTGGATGCTGAACAGTATTACATTGATTCGGTTGTGTTTGCCATCGATCCCAGTACTCTTTGGATCGTGAATGGCTCAGCTTTGGGACTCTGTATGCTGTTAATGCTTCTTCCATTGCGCTTTGTTCGGCGAATGAGCCTGATCAATGCCATTCGTTACGAATAAAAAAAGGCCCCGATTTCGGGGCCTTTTTTATGCGTCGATATTGGCGTATTTGGCGTTCGCCTCAATGAATTCCCTTCTAGGTGGGACATCATCGCCCATCAGCATGGAGAATACACGGTCGGCTTCTGCTGCGCTGTCCAGCGATACGCGTTTCAATGCGCGACGAGCGGGGTCCATGGTAGTTTCCCATAACTGCTCGGCATTCATCTCGCCCAAACCCTTGTAACGCTGCACGTGAACGCTTTCTTCACGACCTCCACCAGCCAGTTCCTTGATGATTCCATCGCGCTCCTCATCGGTCCAGCAATAGCGGCTTTCTTTGCCCTTCTTCACTTGGTACAAGGGAGGGGTGGCAATGTAGACGTATCCACTCTCGATCAATCGCTTCATGTAGCGGAAGAACAAAGTCAATATCAAGGTGCGAATGTGGCTACCGTCTACGTCAGCATCGGTCATGATCACGATCTTGTGATAACGCAGGTTGTCCAACTTGAGTTCTTTGTTGCCTTCTTCGTCGGTTCCAATGTGTACACCTAACGCGGTAAACATGTTGCGTACTTCCTCGTTGTCATAGATTTTGTGCTCCAGGGCTTTCTCTACGTTTAGGATTTTGCCTCGCAAAGGCAAGATGGCTTGGAATTCGCGGTCACGACCTTGTTTGGCTGTTCCACCCGCTGAATCACCCTCTACCAAGAAGATTTCACAAACTTGGGGATCAGTTTTGGAACAATCACTCAACTTACCGGGCAATCCCATTCCACTCATAGCGCCTTTGCGCTGAACCATGTCACGGGCCTTTCGGGCAGCGGCACGAGCTTGTGCGGCTAGAACCACTTTGTCAACGATGATTTTGGCCTCTTTGGGATTCTCCTGCAGGAAGTTGTCCAGCATTTCACCCACGGTTGAATCTACTGCACCACTGACTTCATTGTTGCCCAATTTGGTCTTGGTTTGACCTTCAAATTGGGGTTCGGCTACTTTGACAGAAATGACTCCGGTCAATCCTTCGCGAAAATCTTCTCCATTGATTTCAACCTTGACCTTATCCAATAACTTTTCGCGTTCAGCATAGGCCTTCAACGTGCGAGTCAAGGCACGTCGAAATCCGGCTACGTGAGTACCGCCTTCAATGGTGTTTATGTTGTTGACGTAGGAATGCAAGTTCTCGGTATAGCCGGTATTGTATTGAAAGGCAATTTCAACGGGAATGCCGTATTTGTCGCTTTCGCAATAAACAGGGTTGGGGATGAGCTTTTCGCGGGTACCATCGACATAAGTCACGAACTCCAACAAGCCGCCTTCTGAGTAGTAGGTTTCTGAACGGAAACTACCGTCTTCCAGTGCTTCGCGCTCGTCAGTCAATGTGAGTTGAATGCCCTTGTTCAAGAAAGACAATTCACGCATGCGCTTTTGAAGGGTCTCAAACTGGTATTCGGTTACCTGAAAGATACTGCCGTCAGGGAAGAAGGTAACTTCAGTTCCACGGTCGTCGGTATCACCTACCACGCGAACATCGTACTTGGGCTTTCCGCAAGAGTACTCCTGTTCCCAAATTTTGCCATCGCGGAAAACCCGAGCGTGCAAGAGAGTAGAAAGGGCATTTACGCAGCTCACACCTACACCGTGCAATCCGCCGGAAACCTTGTAGGTGTCTTTGTCGAATTTACCACCAGCGTGCAATACGGTCATAACGACTTCCAAAGCACTTTTGCCCTCTTTGGGGTGTATGCCGGTGGGAATTCCTCGACCGTCATCGCGAACGCGAATGCCGTTGTCGGGCAAAATGGCTACCTGTATGGTTTTGCAATGGCCCGCCAATGCTTCGTCGATCGAGTTGTCGACAACCTCGTATACCAAGTGGTGCAAACCCTTTTGACCAATGTCTCCAATGTACATGGCAGGGCGCTTGCGAACGGCTTCCAAGCCCTCGAGGACTTGGATGTTGTCGGCACCGTAATTTCCTTTGTTTTCGTTACTCATTTCGTTGCTCAAAGTGTATTGTGTAAAGTTACGAAACGAGGCAGGAGTAAGGCTCAAAAACACAGCGGTTTTACCCACATGTTAGCCACAATTTTCGGCTGATTTAAGGCCAGTGAAAAGCCTTAGGGAAGGCTGTGAAATAAGCCCGTGTGAAAGAGGTAATTTACCTGAGTTTGTCGCATTTGAGCCCACGCGTCCCATTGCTGAAGGCTGCCCTGGATATAGCGGGATTCTCGGGTGTTCAAAACGAAAAATTGAACATCGCCAGCTTTGAATTTTTCCCATTCTCCATCGTACAAAACGCCAAGGGTTTGGGCTTGGTCAAATTGCCACTCAAAGGCCTTTTTGCTCCGTTCTACACCCTCCCATAGCGCTTGCTGTTTGGCTAATAAATTCCGTCTTTTTTGCATCCAGGCCCACTCCAATTGGTATTGTTCCAATCGGGCCATCTCCATTTTCCCTTGGGCTTCACGAACGAATAGAGGACTTTGCACATATAGGCCAAATCGCTGGTTTTGATCATCGTACAAGGTGGTAGGCAGACTGGGCCACTGGTTTTGCAACCACTGGTATTTCAGATTGACATCGGGCAAGCGTTGGTTTCTCCAGAGATTCGCCTCTAGCTCTTTGCTATTGATCTTGTATTGGGCCAAATGAAAGGCGGGCGTTTGATCAATCCAGGAACTATCAGAATCGGTAAACGTGCGTATTTGTTCGCACCAAGGGTCGAGTGCCCCCATATGATTAGGGTCTGGGATGACCTCAGGCTTGAGAACTACAGGATTATTGCCGTCCCACAAATGCCTGGATATCCAGTAGCGGCCGGCAATTTCTTTGTATCTCGTTTCTTGAAATTTCGAGTTGTAAAAGGCATACTGAGCGTAGACTTCCATGGTATCCAAGGCATTGCAGGCTCCGTGCGAGAACAGTTCCCTCATGGCTTGTAGCCGATTCAGGCTCAATTCCAAGGCCTTTTCGGCCTGAATGCGCTGCATGTGTGCCTGAGTCCAAGCAATGTAGTCACGAGATACATCGGCCAATAGCTCGTTGATTTGTTGTCGTTGTTCCCAAATAGAAGCTCGGTTCAGCAATTGGGCTTTTTGAAATGCTGTCCTTCTGTAATCGGTGCTGAGGTTGCGCAATAGGGGTAGACTGATACCGTGGTAATAAAATCCAGCATCTGGAGTGGCTTGAGCGGGATTCGTGGCATCTCCGGTCATTTGTTCAAATCCGGTTTCATAACCAATGGCCCATCGGGTATATCCTTGTATAGACCATTGTTGGCCGTTGTAGTACTGCTTACCCGACAAGTCTTTGGAGAATTGTTGCCATGTGACAACGGGGTCAAATTGACCTCTCGCCGCTTGAAGGCTGGAAGCAGCACGATCGGGTTCAACTTGGGAAGATTTGGCCAGTGGATGCTCGCGAACAACCCATTCGAGAAGCTGACCCAAATACAGGCTACTGTCTGACTGCCATTGAGCCTTGAGGCCCATTGGAATAGTCAATACTGCAAAAATGAATAGCCACTTATTTTCCTTTTTTCTCATGGGGCTGTTTGCGATGATTGTGGTAGAAATCGGCGGGGAAGCCGTTGAGCTGCCGCCACAATTCGTACCACAAGGGTACTCGATTGAGCAACATGTAAGACCTCACTCCAACACCCACTTTGAGCGCTGCGGGCCACGATTTTTCACCTATGGGTTTGACTAGGATGCGATATTTGCCGTTTTCAGAGGGCATGTTGTCCTGACCGTAAATGACAGCTTTGAAAGTGCCAGTGGAAACATCTGGCCATCCGCTGAACACGAGGGTAGGCCATCCGTCGAACGCACACATCATCGTCACTCCCGTATCGACCAAAGGCATATCAGTGGGCGAGACGTACAGTTCAGCTCCCAAATCGGCTTCACCGGGAACGATGGTACATATGATTTCACCTTCTTTCAAGTTCTCACCTAGGCCGCTGGCCAAGGTTTGGGTAATGTAGCCGTCTTGTGGAGCCGTAATGGTGTAAAAACCATTTCTAATTTGGTAATTGCTCAAGGTGTTTCTTAGTTTGCTGATGTCAGCCTCAGTTTCCATTTGACTGGAAATAGACGTGAACCGATCTCCTTCTAGTTTGGATAATTTTTCAGCGTATTCGGCTCGCAAATTCCCACGTTCAAGAACAGCCATTTTGAGGCCGTTTTCGGCAATGTTGAGATCGGCGGCTTTGGCCAGGCGTTTGGCAATAGTCTCCTGCCATTTGACTCGTCTATTCTCAACTTCAAGTGGACTTTTGAAGTTGCGCAAGGCCAAGACGGAATCACGTTGGAACTGCTGTTGAGCGATGCTCTCCGATACTTTCAATGCCTCGAGTTCAGCCTGAATAGCTTGAATTTTTAGACGTTCTTGCTCGATTTTGGCCAAGGCTTTCTCTAAGCTCTGATCTCGACCCAATTCAATCTGCTGAATTTGGCTGTTGATGGCCCCGATTTTAGATCCATAACTCAAGAGTGAAGTCTCTTTGGCTTCAATTTGCAAACTGGTTTGATCCAGAAGTCCAGGATCCAAGTATTCACTCTTTACCTCTCCCAAAATGGCCAATGTATCGCCTTGATGGACGTAGTCACCTTCCTTTACATGCCAGGCTTCTATTTTACCTGCAATCATGGTTTGTACCCTTTGGGGTCTGTGCTCGGGTCTTAATGCGATGACGGTCCCAGTCACTTCTAAATTTTGGACCCATGGCAAGAATAAGAACAACAAAAACAATGCTGAGCCCCACGCAAAGCGTCTGCCCATTCTTTTGGATGTCCAAACACTATCACTAAATGCAATTCTCATAAGGTCCAGATGTCTAATGATTTCAAATGAGGGTCTTTTTCGGGCTTGCTGTCAGAGCGAATGGCCATGATTTTTTCAAAAGCGATATTGATGTCATACAAACTTTCAACGCTCATGATGAGCTTTTCGATGCTACCTAGCAATGTGATGACGACGATCTCGGCAGCCAAAAATTGACCCAAACTGATGCTTTGGTCAACCAAAAGTACGCTGCCCATGACCAGCATGACGGCAACCAAAAATACCCGCATGGTGACGGCTATGATGCTTTGGCGGTAAATGACCGCAAAATGTCGGCGTTTCCACAAAGCATATGACTCGATGTCTGAATCCAATTTCTTGATGATGTTAGCGGAGTCTTCTGCAGTGCCAGATTCGGATAATGCTCTCAATCCCGCAGCGGTTCTGAATTTGGAATTGCTTTCTTCTCGGGCAGAGTCTAAACCTCGTTTCCAGGTGATTTTTAAGGTGATGAATATGATGAACGCCACCAAAATTCCAAAAAATAGGAATACGGCATGGTAGAGGCTCAAGATTAACAGTCCAAAAACAATTTGCAGGGAATGAGCCGTGAAGTCAACCAACAATTTCGACAGTGATTTTTGCAAGGTGACGATGTCCAAGAAAAAAGCAGTTTTCTCTTTGAATTCAGTCCCCGAAACTTCTTTTAGTTTGGCCAATATTCGCTGCTTGAATTGCAAGGCTACACGAACAAAAAGTTTGCGTTGAATGCTATCAAGGATACTGATTTGAGCCAATTTGGCAACACCTCCTAGGGTTACGGCTCCGACCAAAATCATGATGATGATGAGCCAGCTGGCGCTGAGTCTGCCGGCCATCACGAGCCCTACAATGGCCTGGATACCCAGTGGCAATGCCAATGAAATCAATCCAGCCAAGGCCGCATAGATGTATAAGAATCGAAGGTTTCGTTTTTCTTGGGTCAACAATGAAAGCCAAGAATTGAATACCGGCCTAAAATCTTCGTTAGGAGAATGGGGATTGGGTCGGTCCATGATTATATTAGAACAAATCTAAATAAGAATGGTTTAAGGCTTTGAATTAGGAGCGTCAAAATTTGGTCACTTGCCCCGACCTTGAATCATGATCAAAACCGTGTAAATCATGATTTTGATGTCCAATCCAAGGCTCATGTTTTCCAAATAGAGTATGTCAAATTGCATGCG
>Ga0222714_10002326_pt1 | contig 20248 bp, 17 predicted proteins | sample C33_3DmetaG_FD_165048 | JGI IMG/M metagenome (GOLD analysis project Ga0222714, IMG submission 165048) | Estuarine water microbial communities from San Francisco Bay, California, United States - C33_3D | ecosystem: Environmental > Aquatic > Marine > Unclassified | place: USA: California...
ACCGAACAGGTTGAAGGTATTAGCCCTCTAGTTAGAATAATAACTCAGAACAATTTTAAGGGAGGATGGGTTTTGGTTACGAACGTCATGATGGATCGCATAGGAACTGATATTTCGGACTTGCATTACCTTATCACCTTGACTCATGCAATCAATACCAAATGGGTGGTTTTTGCCGAGACTCACGGTATTAAAAGCGATTTGTACGCAGACAACTTGTTCAGATTTGGCGGGGCTTACTTGTGGAATAGTAATTTCCAAATCGACACCTACGCTACTCTTAACGCTAAAGACACTCCCAAAGTGTTTAATTTAGGAATGGGCGTGTCTTATCGACTGGACTTTCATCGCGATAAAATTCCAGCAAACGCTGAACAACAATGATAAGAATTGAAACGGCCCAAAGTCCTCAAGCCTTAAAAGCCTTTGTTAAATTTTCTTTTCTTCTTTACAAAAATGACCCTTGCTGGGTTCCTCCAATTTTTAGTCAAGAGCTTAAGTTTTTTAACCCCAGTCAAAATCCAGTTTTTGATCATTCTAAAGCCTTTTTCTTATTGGCTTATAATTCTAAGAACGAAATGGTTGGGCGTGCGGCAGCCATTATTAACGAACTGGATGAATCCGTACTCAACATAAAAAAAATTCGTTTTGGATGGTTTGATTTTATAGATGATTTTGAGGTTAGTACGGCCTTATTTGATGCAATCAAGGCTATCGGACAACAACATGAAAGATCCTACATGGAGGGTCCAATGGGTTTCTCCAATTTGGATAAGGTTGGTGTATTGACTTCGGGCTTCGATTCTGTTGGAACAATGGCGACATGGCATAATCATTCTTATTATCAAAAGCATTATGAGCACTATGGCCTAAAGGTTGAGAAAGAATATGTCGAAAGTCGATTCTCTTTCAGCAACATTGACATTTCTAAAGCTAAAAAAGTATCGAAAATTGTTCAGCATCGTTTTGGGTATAGTATTGCAAACCCGCGGCGTCGAGAGGAAGTCATGGCCTATGCCAATGACATGTTTAATTTGTTTAACCAGACTTATTCTAAGCTGACCTCCTATCTCCCAATAACGGAACGTGAAATTGAATACATCAAACAAAAATTCTTAGGTTTTATCTCGGCTGATTTTATCAAATTTGTGTTTGACAAGGACAAGAAAATGATAGCTTTTGCCATAGTTATGCCTCAATTTGCCCACGCTTTAATCAAGTCCAAAGGAAAATTATTTCCCTTTGGTTTTTTGAGAATTCTTTGGGCCAAAAAATTCAGTAAAACTGCAATATTCTATCTGATAGGTGTCAGCGAAGAACATCAAAATAAGGGGGTAACTGCCCTCTTGTTCGAGTCATATCATGAAGACTTCACCAAGCGTGGCATCAAGGAGTGCGTCCGAACACCTGAACTGGCCGAAAACACAGCCATACGTCAACTATGGAAGGACTTTTCTCCTGAAGTGTATAAAACTAGAGCAACCTATTCTAAGATGCTTTAGATTCCATAGCTGCCATAACGGAGGCAGACATTCTCTTGTATGTTCCATTTTCTAATCGCTCTCTGATTGAGGAGAACGCATCGAGGGTGATTTGAACATCTTCTAAAGTGTGAGAAGCTGTTGGAATCAACCTTAATAGAATCAAACCTTTTGGAATAACCGGATAAACAACAATGGAACAGAAAATACCGTGGTTTTCTCTCAAGTCCTTCACTAGGGCCATGGCCTCAGGAATGCTGCCTTGTAGATAAACAGGAGTGACACAGCTTTGAGTGGTGCCGAGGTCAAACCCTCTATCTCTCAATCCAGATTGAAGAGCAGTGACTATATTCCACAACTTTTCTTTGTGTGATTTGTCCGACCTAAGCATATCGAGGCGTTTCAACGCGCCAACAACCAATTGCATTTGCAGAGATTTGGCAAACATTTGAGAGCGTAAATTGTACTTCAAATAGTCCATAATTTCTTTGTCACCAGCGATAAAAGCCCCAGTACTGGCCATCGCCTTGGCGAAGGTGGCAAAATAAACATCGATTTCATTTTGAACACCTTGTTCTTCCCCTGCCCCTGCTCCAGTGGCACCCAGGGTGCCAAATCCATGAGCGTCGTCTACAAAGAACCTGAATTTATATTTTTCTTTCAACGCGGCAATTTCTTTTAATCTGCCTTGCTCACCGCGCATGCCAAAAACCCCTTCGGAAATGACCAATATGCCTCCTCCTGTTTGCTCAGCCATTTTTGTAGCTCGGTCTAAGTTCTTTTCTAAACTTTCAATGTCGTTGTGTTTGTAGGTAAAACGCTTACCCATGTGCAACCTCACTCCGTCTATAATGCAGGCATGTGCATCAACGTCGTATACAATAATGTCGTCTTTTCCTACCAAAGCGTCGATGGTTGACACCATTCCTTGATAACCAAAATTGAGCACATAAGCGGCTTCTTTTTTGACAAATGCTGCTAATTCTTCTTGAAGCTGCTCGTGTAAATCGGTATGTCCAGACATCATTCTGGCGCCCATTGGGTAGGCCGATCCATATTGAAGTGCTGCTTCTGCGTCGACCTTTCTAACATCAGGGTGGTTAGCTAAACCTAAATAATCATTGATACTCCAAGTGATCACATCTTTGCCGTTGAATTTCATACGGTTAGAAATTTCACCTTCCAGCTTCGGAAAAACGAAGTATCCTTCGGCGTATTCCGCCCATTTCCCTAATGGACCCTTATCTCTATAAATCTTGTCAAATAGATCTCTCATCAATGCAATGTTTAGACAGCAAATGTAATTATTTGTTAGATTATATTACGCTTTGAAAACAACAAAAAAATAGGGCTAAAAAAGAAGGAAAACCTATTTGAGGTATTGGATGGTTTTCTCTGAAATTTCATTCTTACTGTCAAAAAAGCCCTGCTCTTCCATCCACTGATCGCTGTAAATTTTGCTCATGTATCGCGAACCGTGATCTGGGAATATCACCACAACTTTGTCAGTAGGTTTGAAGTAGTTTTCGTTGGCCAGTTGAATGACAGCCTGCCATGCTGCGCCGCAAGTATAACCAACAAAAATGGCCTCTTCACGAGATATCATTCTAGCGGTATGGGCACTTTCTTCGTCTGTCACTTTGACAAAGCGGTCGATGATGTCAAAATCCGTAGCAGTTGGAATGAGGTTCTTACCCAGACCCTCAATGCGGTAGGGGTAAATTTCATTCGCGTCGAACTCTTTAGTTTCGTGGTATTTTTTCAAGACTGACCCGTAAGCATCGACTCCAATGATTTGGATCCTCGGATTTTTTTTCTTTAAATATTTGGCGGTGCCAGAAATAGTGCCTCCAGTGCCACTACACGCAATCAAATGCGTTATTTGACCATGCATCTGTTCCCAAATTTCTGGACCTGTAGTCCGATAATGCGCGTCGTTATTGAGGCCATTAAAATACTGATTGATGTACACCGAACCTTTTATCTCTTCATGCAATCTCTTAGCGACTTGGTAGTAAGATCTTGGGTCATCTGCACTCACATTGGCAGGACAAACATAAACCTTAGCACCCATGGACTTCAACATGTCGATTTTATCATTAGAAGACTTGGAACTAACTGCCAAAATGCACTCGTAACCCTTAATGATACTGACCATGGCCACACTAAATCCCGTGTTTCCAGAAGTTGTTTCTATGATGGTATTGCCAGGTTTAAGTAGACCTGACTTTTCAGCTTCTTCGATAATGTGAAGTGCAATTCGGTCTTTGGTGGAATGTCCTGGATTAAAACCTTCAAGTTTTGCGAAAAATGAACCTTCCATGCCGGTAGTGATCCTTTGGAGCCTTACCATTGGGGTTTCCCCTATTAAGTCAAGAACACTATCCGCAATTTGGTTGTATTTTCTCATAAAACACCGTTCAGATTGAAGTTCAATTCTAAAGGAAAGCAAATTTACATAAATTTTTCAAATTTACTCTTTTTGTCCTTCTAAATCCAAAATAAATGCGTACTCCTGCGCAACCTCTTTGAGTGCTTCAAATCGCCCAGAGGCGCCACCATGACCCGCTTCCATGTTGGTGTGCAACAACAAAATATTATCGTCGGTTTTGTGTTCCCTCAGTTTGGCCACCCACTTGGCTGGTTCCCAATATTGTACTTGAGAGTCATGTAAACCAGTCGTCACCAACATGTTCGGATAATCGCGATCGGCGACGTTATCGTAAGGAGAATAAGTTTTGATGTAGTTGTAATATTCCAATTCATTTGGATTACCCCATTCATCATATTCACCAGTGGTCAAAGGAATGGAATCGTCCAACATGGTGGTTACCACGTCCACAAAAGGTACAGCGGCTATAACACCATTATAAAGCTCAGGAGCCATATTTACAACGGCACCCATTAACAGTCCTCCTGCCGATCCTCCCATGGCATAGAGGTGTTCTGTTGAAGTGTAGCCTTCAGCAATCAAAAATTTGGAACAGTCGATAAAGTCGGTAAAGGTATTTTTCTTTTTAAGAAGCTTACCGTCCTCATACCATGGACGTCCCAAATATTGTCCCCCACGAACGTGAGCGATGGCATAAACAAATCCGCGATCGAGCAAGCTCAATCTTGTAGTTGAAAAAGAAGGATTCAAAGTAATTCCATAAGAACCATAACCGTAGAGCAACAAGGGAGTTTCTTTATTGAGCTTTGTGTCTTTTCGATAGACCAAGGAAATGGCAACTTTGGTGCCATCTGTAGCGGTGGCCCAAATGCGTTTCGAGGTGTAGTTGTTTTTGTCGAATTTTCCGCCCAAAACTTCTTGTTCTTTGAGTACCGTTTTATCTTGAGTGGCCATGTCGAACTCAATAACAGAAGACGGAGTCGTCATGTCGTTGAAGACATAGCGCAATTTGGTTGTATTAAAATCCAAATTCGTTGATGTATTTGCAGAATAGGTTTCACTCCCAAATGGCAAATAATAGTCGTTTGAATTGTCCCATCGTTTGATATGTATTCTTTTAAGCCCGTTGTAGCGTTCACTCACCACCAAATAGTCTTTGAATATATCGATTCCCTCGAGTAATACATCCGCTCTATGAGAAATAATGTCCTTCCAGTTAGACTTTCCTGTTGCCGTTATAGGAGTAGACATCAATTTAAAATTGGTAGCATTATCAGCATTAGTTACTATATAAAATTTATCGCCGTAGTGATTAACGTCGTATTCCAGCCCTCTCGTTCGTGGTTGAAAAATTTTAAATTCATCGTCAGGGGTGTCTGCGTTGACAAATCTCATTTCGCTCGTTAACGTGCTGTATGATCCAATGAAAATGTATTGCTCGGATTTTGACTTATCGACCCAAGTGTTGTAAGTTTCGTCTTCTTCAAAAAACACCAATTGGTCCTTATCCGCTGTCTCTCCCAATTTGTGTTTCATGATCTTCTCTGACCTAAGTGTAGTTGGATTTTGAAGGGTATAGAACAGCGTTTTATTGTCGTTAGCAAAGTTGCTGCCACCGGTGGTATTGTCTATTTTATGTGGATATATCTCGCCTGTAATAAGATTTTTTATTCTCAGCGTGTACTGTCTTCTAGAAACAGTATCTACTCCGAAGGCAGCCAAGGTGTTGTCTGGACTTACTTCAATGCCATTGAGCTGAAAATAATCGTGTCCTTCAGCCATTTCATTGACGTTAAACATCACTTCTTCGACAGATTCCAAATTTCCTTTTTTGCGACAAAAAATGGGATATTGTTTGCCAGTTTCGAAGCGGGTATAATACCAGTATTGGTTGTAGAAATAGGGCACCGAAGTATCATCTTCTTTGATGCGAGATTTCATTTCCTCGAACAAGTTGTTCTGAAAGTCTTTGGTGTGCTTGGTTACTTCGTCGTAATAGTCATTTTCCTGATTCAAATAATCTATGACTTCTGGATTTTCGCGATCATTGAGCCAATAATAATTATCAACTCTGACGTCTCCATGTTTTTCTAAATTGGTTGGAATCTTTTTAGCTACTGGAGGTGTTGGCATAGTTTCTTTGTTTGAGTTGCAAGCGGTAGCAAAAATAAGGCAAATTGCAGCCAAAAGGTTTATAGATTTCATTGGAAAGTGATTTAGAGAATAGTTATTTCGGTTGAATAGTTTTTAAGGCTCGGAGCACAATGTCATGTTTTTGATCAGTATAGTCTAAATGGGTTACAATTCTCAATTTGCCGTGTCCCATTCCTGAAATTCTGATATTATTATTTGCCAATTGGTTGACAAGATCGTTTACATTGACGTCGGAGTTCACTTCAAATATAACGATATTTGTCTGAACAGGTACTATTTTTTTGACGTATGAACAGCTGTTCAAGACAGCTTCAATATCCTTAGCTTTTTGATGATCTTCGGCAAGACGTTCTATGTGATGATCGAGGGCATACAGTCCAGCAGCGGCCAAAATTCCGATTTGCCTCATGCCACCCCCTAGCACCTTTCTAACCCGGATAGCATCTTCCATAATGGCATCATCACCTACCAAAACCGAACCTACTGGACAACCAAGGCCTTTGCTTAAGCAAACCGAAATGGTATCGAAAATATTACCAAAAGTCAAGGGGTTGTCCCCTGTGGCCACAAGAGCGTTCCAAAGTCTTGCCCCATCCAAATGATATCCCAAATGGTGTTTGTCACAAACGGCTCTGATTGCTCTTAGTTCATCTACATCCCAGCAAGACCCCCCACCCTTGTTGGTCGTGTTTTCAGCGGTTATCAAACTGGTTTTAGGACTGTGATAAAAATCTGGCGGATGAATGGCGGCTTCAGCTTGAGCTGCGCTAAACATCCCTTGATGGCCATCCACTAAAGTGGTTGTGACACTAGAATTAAATGCAATTCCGCCGCCTTCGTAATTGTGGACGTGACCGTATTTGTCACAAATCAGTGCTTCCCCAGGTCTGGTGTGTAATTTGATCGCAGCCTGATTGGCCATAGTCCCAGAAGGAAAAAACAAGGCCCGCTTTTTGCCAAACATAGCAGCGAGACGATTCTCCAATAGGTTCACTGTTTCGTCTTCCTTATAAACATCATCTCCAACCACAGCATGGTGCATGGCCTCTCTCATTCCTGGTGTTGGAACTGTAACTGTATCTGATCGTAAATCTATAATCATGGCAAATCGTTGTCTTAAAGGCGAAGATAAGAGAAATCTTTCCTTGTTGCTATATTATTTTGGTTTACAAAAAGTTGAGTTTGAACCACAAGGCGAATAGGACTAAAATGGCTATTAAAAGCAGCATGAAATACAAATATAGTGTACCTATCATTCTAAAAAATGTGCCGAACCATGACTTATTATAGAGCCGCTTTTCTCCCAAATACAAGTAAATTGGAATGAGCCACAACAAATAATTTTCTGGATAAAGATCGCGATTGGGGAGCAAGAGTTTGACGCTGATTATGACAATGCTCCACAAAAAAACAACGGCATGTTGATTAATCGCAAAAATAAGATGACTGAAATAGTAGGACTTACTTTTTCTGAAAAACAACCATAATATAAAGGCATAAAAGGGCATCAGCAAAAACAACGACCAAGAGAAAAAATTTAAGAAACTGCTCATATAACGATCTGGTTCGTCAATCACTTTCTTCGCGATCTGAGCTAAATCTCTTGATGATAAATTCTCTTTAACTCCTCCAATTTGAATGTTCAAATGATTGCCCGTATTCGCGATCCGAGCCAAATCTTGAGAAGATAAATTTTCTTTATCTCCTGTTATTGGAATGGTCAATAGACTGTCCTTTTTCTGGTCCTCTGTTAACTGCTTGTCAATGCCTGTGTTAATGCTGTTCTTCGTTTCTTCACTGATTTTAATTTGTTTATTGACAAATGTTGACAACAATACGAAGAACACTAAACTGATGAAAATATAGAGTCTCAAAGGAGGAACAAACCGCATGCGATGTCCGTCAAGATATTCGCTCGTGTAGCTTCCAGGTTTGGTAAGGAGTGATTTAAGAGACCGCCACAATCGGGTGTCAAAAGAGAACATATTGCCAGCCAGGTCGATGATCAGGAACTTGAAGGGTTTTTGAAACTCTCTGAGTTGTTGACCACAATGGGGACAATAATTGCCTACAAAACTAGTATCACAATTGGCACAACTGGTTGTTTCGGTCGATTTATTTGTTTTATCATCCATAGTGCTAGGAAATAATCATTTGAGTTACCTTATCGAACATCCAGTGACCATCCACTTTTTTGAATATACAAGTATAACCTCCTCCGCTGAAGTACCTACCTTCACTGTTTTGCTGAACCATTCAGTTGTTATTCAATTGGACAATGGCTCGATTATTTTCAATTCTGATCAGACTAAAGTTCAGAAACATAAAATCTTGAAGCGACTGATTAGCGATGTCTTGCAGTTCCGATGTCGATTTCAAACAAAAACTGATACCGGAAATTTGATTGGGAATATCTTGGTCATCCAGAACTACAGCACTTGCATTGAATTCCTCTGCAGTAATGAATCCACCGTTTTTAGTATAGTATGAGTCTTGGATATAAATATGGGCCTTATCGGAGATGAGGGAATAGTCTGGGATGTCTCTTTCCTTTACAACTGCCCTTTTCAAGCACAGATAAATCAATGTTTTTACGTCGGTGTTCATTTGATAATCGTAGGGTTTAGGATCGAAAAAGGACTTCCTGGTGTATTTGAAACTCGAGCAAGAAAAAAGGGCCAAACCTAAAAACCCTATTGATTTTTTCATGTTGAAATAATTTTGGGAAAATATAACGCTATTTAATTAAAGCCGTTCAGATAGTTCAATTGTCTCTGTCTTCGAAATTCTCCGTCTTTTTGATGTCTATTCTTCTAAAGATGAGGTAAATTAAAATGACGGCACAGGTAACCAAAAACAATCCTTCCATACTCAAGAGGAAAAATACGATTGGTTCCATGACTAGGACAATTTAACTGCAGTGCCGTAAGCGAGCATTTCCGAAGCGCCTTGCATGACTACTGAGGTAGTCAGTCTTATGTTCACTACGGCGTCAGCGCCTAAACGCTCAGCGTCTAAAATCATGCGCTGCAAGGCTTGTTCTCTTGACTGAGCTTGCAATTTGGTGTATTCTTCAATTTCACCGCCCACAATATTTTTGAGTCCAGCGAAAATATCTCTGCCAATATTTCTGGCTCTAACGGTGCTCCCTCTAGCGACACCAAGAATTTCTTTAATGGTTTTGTTGGGAATTGTTTCGGTTGTGGTAAGTATCATTTTTTTACAATTTGGTGGTATAAATTTATGCAAAAAAAAGGGAAACTATCCTCCAATGAAGAATTTGTGAAAAAACAGCATTTGATAGTCAAAGGCATTTGCCCAAAAATTCCAGTCGTGTTGGCCCGCCCGTTCAGTGTAATCGTGTGGAATTTTCAGTTTGAGTAATTGCTGATGTGTTTTGCGATTGACGTCTATAAAGTAATCGTCTACACCACAATCTATGGCCAATTTCAATTCTCCTTGCCACTGAGCAACCAAATTGATCACGCTATTTTTCTCCCAATTCTCGGGTCGTTCTTTTTTATTACCCAAAAGTAGGATCAAGTTCTTGTTGCTTGGAAATGCTCTGAGATCCAAGCCACCGCTCATACTTCCGGCAGCTCCAAACAAATATTGGTGTTTGAGAGCAAGGTACAAAGCACCATGACCTCCCATGCTCAACCCTGCTATACCTCTACCCTTCTTATTGCTAATGGTATTGTATCGCTTGTCAACCGCAAGAATCAACTCCTTAGTCATATAGGTTTCATAGGCTATTTTGGGATCGATTGGACTGTCTAAATACCAGCTCGCATTGCCGCCGTCTGGACACACCACCATAATGTTAAAAGCATCGGCATAGGATTGTACGGCAGCGGTATTGCTGACCCAATCCGTATAATTACCACCCGAACCGTGCAATAAATATAAAACAGGGAAAGGTCCTTCAAACCCAACATTATTTTGGGGTAAAATGACCAAGTTGTACATGTCTTTTTTCATGACTTCACTGTATACTGTCAGTGTGTCAATTTGAGCTATTGTTGAATTTACCATCAGTACACCACAAGCGATTAGCCTTAGAGTTCTATAACCCGATAAAATCTTCATCATAAACAATTCCTATACTCCTTCATTGTACCTCCAATTTTTGGTTGCAATTTAAAGAAATATTGTCTGTTGATGGCCCAATAAAATTTACCGCGTTAAGTATTGGTAGCTATAAACGATTGAAGCTATTTCTCCAGCAGCCACATTAAGCTTCCAACTCACTTGGTTTTGAGGATTATTGTCTTGAGTTATTCTTGTTTCGTAATTCCACTTAACGGAACTTTTGCCCAGTGTTCCTGCTACCATCTTTTTGACTTCCGTGTCAATGGCCTCTGGCTTGAAATTTATGATGTCAATTTGACTTTCGACACTCACTAAATAGGTTAATTGGTTGTGCTTGTTTCTGAATTCCTCACGACTGGTTTCTGTGTTTTTTTCGATGACAGTTACATCGGCAGAAAGGGTCATTTGAGGTGAAGTGGTACCTCCAGCGGCAGTGTAATTCAATTGGTCCTGAGCCAAAAACTGCAGTTTGTTTCCATCGTTTTTTCTAAAAAACAAGGATCCTGTCGTGAACGGAAATCCCGTTTCATTTTTAAACTCTATGCAAAGCATTACTACGTTTTTATTGCTTTCTTGATACATCCAATAGCCATTGCCGTCCAAATTGTTAGGCAGGGTGACTTTGTAAATATCTTTATAATTGATTTTTGTTTCAAATATTGGCACTGCCATTCGACTGCCCTTTTTAGAACTGACCTTGGTCTTTTTAAAAAAGTACAAATCTTCTTGATTGGCGTCCTCAGGAACGGCACTTGGATCGTAAGACTCCATCAAATCCATTGGAGCCATATTCTGGGTCAGGGCTGAATAGCTTTTTTTTCTGTTGTCTTCTGATCTTAAAATTCCGCTCAAATGAGATTCGAGTGCCTGTGGGTCTGTTAGTGGTGACTTGCTGTTTTCAAACAAAAAAGAAGGATATCCCACAGCCAAATTTACTGCGGTGTCTTCGAAATCCTCGATATCATTGATAATGGTTGCTTCGAGCTTTAAGGTGGCTTTATTATTTTCCTCAAAATCAATGTAGTAATTTGGAAACCAGGTAATGCCTCGTTGTTTATAGTTCAGATGAGTTGATACAAAGACTCGTTTTCAATGTCAAATATTTTTAAACAATAAACCATGAAAAATCTATTAAAGTTGTCCCTCGCGTTTTTACTTTTGCTAGCCTCTTGCAGCAATGAGAAAGAAAGTCCTCTTACTCCTGACCCTAGTGCTGGAGCTTACAAAGCGCTGATCGCCGAATTGACCAACAGTGCGAGAACTGCTATTTCGACCAATCAAGAAGATGATTACCTTGACAGCGGAGAATGTTTTGAAATCAATTATCCCTACTCTGTTACTGATGGTCAAAATACCATTACTTTGAACAGCCAGCAGGAAGAATTGGACTATATCGATAGTCTGTCTGACGATGCACAGATTTCGATCGTTTATCCATTAAGCGTAACCCTTAGTGATGGATCTGTACAAACCATTAACTCAGAAGAAGAATTTTACTACCTCTTAGCGAGCTGTGAGATGGGAGAAGATGGCCCTGGCGGAGACTGTTTTACGGTCAATTTCCCAATAACTGCCTATAATGCTCAAGGAAATACTGTTACGGTAAATTCTGAACAGGAGTTGTATTCTCTAGACTTGGTGGGCTTTGTATATCCTATCTCTGTTACCCTTGCCGATGGCAGTACAGTTACAATAAACAGTTCTGAAGATTTTGACAGCATTTACAACGATTGTTATGGCATCGATGATTGTGAAAACTGTGTCGCGACGTGCTTTGATATTGTTTTCCCTTTTGCTGTTGTTACTCAAAGTGGAACAGTGTCAAGTTTCAACGATTATGACGAATTAATGGGCTTTTTAAGCCAATTATCTGAAGATGATAGCTTTGTAATTCAATATCCAATTACAGTTGAGTTTGAAGATGGCACACAACAATCCGTTGGTAGTGACTCGGAACTTGAAGTATTGTATGACAGCTGCGAGTAAACTTTTGAAGTTTAGTGTAATTGTAAAACGACCTGAATCTAACGGTTCAGGTCGTTTTTTTTATATTCCCTCGATCCAAGCAAAACAGAAAGTATGATTGATCTAATTAAACAAATTCTTTTTCATCAAATCTTCTTGATGTCCCTGTTTTTTATACGATCAGATTGATGTAGCTTTGCGCAAAACGAATCCAATGATCACTTACGATAAAGTCAAAGACTTGATTGAGCGCCTAGGGGCGTTGAGGAGGTATCTTTGACTTAGATGCCAAGCGTATCGAAGTAGCTAATGCGGAAGAAAAAACCCTTGCCCCTAATTTTTGGAACAACTCTCAAGAGGCCGAAACGGCAATGCAACATTTGCGTAGCGTTAAACAATGGCTTATTGACTATGACTTGGCGGCTACAGCTGTCGAAGATTTAGAAACTATCCACGAATTCTATAAAGAAGAAGCCGCAACCGATGCTGATTTGCAAGAGTCTTACACTAAGGCAGAATTGTTGATCGAGAAGTTAGAATTCAAAAACATGTTGTCCAATGAGGGTGATGATTTGAGTGCAGTCCTACAAATTACATCTGGCGCCGGTGGAACCGAAAGCTGCGATTGGGCCATGATGCTGTTCCGCATGTACAGCATGTATGCCGAATCAAACGGTTTTAAAATTCGAATGCTCAACTATCAGGACGGTGACGTGGCAGGTATCAAAACAGCTACCATAGAAATTGAAGGACCTTATGCTTTTGGATGGCTTAAGGGCGAGAATGGAGTCCACAGGTTGGTGAGAATCTCTCCTTTTGACAGCAACGCCAAAAGACATACTAGTTTCGCCTCGGTCTATGTCTATCCCCTTGTAGATGATACCATTGACATTCATATTAATCCTGCTGATATCGAAATTACTACGGCGCGTTCTAGTGGGGCTGGAGGTCAAAATGTCAATAAAGTAGAAACCAAAGTCCAGTTGAAGCACAAACCTTCTGGAATAATGATTTCTTGTTCTGAAACCAGATCACAACATGACAACCGCCAAAGAGCCATGCAGATGCTCAAGTCGCAATTGTATGAAATTGAATTACAGAAGCGCCTAGAAGCTAGAGAGGACATTGAAGCTTCCAAAATGAAAATTGAATGGGGAAGTCAAATTCGAAACTATGTACTACACCCCTATAAACTAATTAAAGACGTTCGTAGCTCCTTTGAAACAGGAAATGTTGACGCCGTTCTTAATGGTGATTTAGAACCCTTCCTCAAAGCCTATTTGATGACGGTTGGTCAGACCAAACCTTCCGATGAGCTCTAAAATGGTTTCTTTGAGCCCCCTCCCTCCTTTTAACACTATTTTAACGATTTTAACTTTCGCATAAATCTAACTTGCGCCCTTCTAATTGTGTAAAATAGTTTATGAAAAAATTATTCATTTTAACGGTAGGTTTAACCTTGTTCACTTCCTTTTCGTTCAGTCAAAACGCTACCTTAGTCTTTAAAGGGGTTATGGTGAGCGATGGCGATAATACTCCTTTGGAGTTTGCGACAGTTGTAGTCAACATGCCGAATAGTGACGAAATTGTCACCGGGGGTATCACCGGTGAAGACGGCAGCTTTAGTGTCAACTTGGAACCAGGAACTTATGACGTTACTTTTGAATACATCGGTTTTGGCAAAATGATCAAAAAGGGTCTTAGTATAAAAACTGACACTAACTTAGGCAAGATTGTATTGGCTGAAAGTTCTGAAGCGCTTGAAGAAGTTGAGATTATCGCTGAACGAACTACGGTTGAAATCCGTCTGGATAAAAAAATATACAATGTAGGGAAAGATCTAACTGTGCGTGGTGGAAGCGTTAGCGATGTGTTGGATAACGTGCCTTCAGTCTCCGTGGACGTAGAAGGCAATGTAGCCCTGAGAGGTAATAACAACGTTCGTATTTTGATCAATGGTAAACCTTCGGGTTTAGTAGGGCTCAATTCTACAGAAGCTTTACGACAATTGCCAGCAGAATCTATCGAAAAGGTTGAAGTTATTACTGCCCCTTCTTCCCGTTACGATGCTGAAGGAACGGCGGGTATTTTGAATATTGTTTTGAGACGCAGTAAACTTTTGGGCATCAACGGAGCTATTACTGCTAATGCAGGTATTCCTGCTCAAACAGGGCTTTCGGGAAATGTCAACTATCGCGTTGGAAATGTCAATTTGTTCACAACGTCAAACCTGAGCAGCCGAGCCTCACAAGGTAAATGGGATTCTAATACAACGTATTACAATATTGGTGTTGATGATGCAGGCGTAGCTTTTGACAATCCAGACACTTACCAACAAGAAATACGTCGTACTGAGCGCATTGGCAATGGCGGTTCTTCCAATTTGGGTATGGAATGGTATATCACGCCTAAATTTTCAGTGATAGGGGCTTTCACCTATAACGACAGAGGAGGTAACAACACCACAGATAACGTTTACACTGGAACCGATAGTTCAGGGAATCTTTCTGCTAATACAAGATTTGAAGACCAAGAGAGTGAAGATCTGACACGTCAATATTCTTTAAATTTTGACAATCAAATCGATGGTACTTCACACCGTTTGACAGGTGATTTTCAATACGAGAAATCTTCTGATTTACAGCTGGGCATTATCACTCAAAATTCAGTTGACATCGAAAGAGTTATTACAAATGAATATAATGAAGAAACGCTGATACAATTAGATTATGTAAGACCTGTTGGAGTAAATGGTCAGTTTGAATTCGGATACCGGGGTCAGTTAAAAAGTCAAAAAACGGTTTTTGGAGTTGATAATATTACCGATGGCCCCATTTTTACGTCCAATACAAACTTATCCAATTCGTTGATTTACGATCAGGATATTCAAGCGTTATACACCCAATACGGGTTTAAGGTCAAAAATAAGTTATCGGTTCTCTTGGGAATGAGGTATGAAGACACCACCATCGGTATCAATCAAATTGAGAACGATACAATTAGCGACATCAATTATGACGGCTGGTTTCCTTCGTTAAATTTGGGTTTCGAACTCAGTGAAAAAGAGAATATTACTTTAGCCTATAATAGACGTATTAGCCGACCACGGTCATATTTCATCAACCCCTTCCCTTCTAGGTCCAGTCCAACCAATATATTTCAAGGAAATGTGGGATTACTGCCAAGTTTTTCTAACAAATTGGATGCTGGTTACCTTAATCGCTTAGGCAATTGGACACTGAACGGATCAGTTTATGTACAACGTACCGACGATACAGTAGAGTTCATAAGTGAGGATACTGGTGATACCGTTGAAATAAATGGTGTGGCTGTTCCTATCATAAGACGCACACCTATCAATTTGGCGACAAACGACAGGTTTGGATTTGAGTTTACCATCACTCACCGTGCTAACAGCAAGTGGAATTTTGACGCCAATTTCAACTTGTTCAACAATGCGACGAAAGGAAATTACAACGGAATTTCATTTGACCGAGAAATCTTAAGCTGGTCCGCCCGATTTAATAATAAATTCACTTTACCTGGTGGAATAGATTGGCAAACACGAATATCCTATAGTGGTCCAACACAAACGGCCATTACAAGAAACGAGGGTCAGTTTGGAGTCAATTTGGCTTTCAGTAAAGATTTATTCAAAGAAAAAGCTTCAATCTCTGTTAATGTTAGTGATTTGTTGAACTCGCAATTTAGAAAGCAAATTACCAATGCCCCGACGTTTTATTCAGAAGGAGAATTTCAATGGAGACGTCGCACCATTACAGGTTCATTTACCTACAGATTCAATCAAAAGAAAAAGAGACCTGAAAACAGAGGTGATTACGAAGATTATGAAGGAGGATTCTAAATAAAAAAGAGGCGTTAAGCCTCTTTTTTTTATTGTTCGGTTGACTCTTTCTGAGCCTTGGCTGCCTTTCGGTCTTTAAGATATTCTAGGAATGATCCGCCTAACCAATAAGGCACAACAAAGGTGATTAGAAAAATCATTAACCAGAATCCAATGGTAAGAATGGTTAAAAAAGCGAGAAATCCTAAATACTGTCCGAAGTCAAACATCCTAAAAAAATTTTTACAAAGATAACCACTTTTCGGAATTCAGTGTATTCCTCAAATGGTATTTTTCAACAGTATTCCAATCGAGCTAAATTGTGTAATTTTGTACAAATCTTGATTGAATGAACTATCGAATTGAACATGACACTATAGGTGAGGTAAAAGTGCCCACCGATTGTTTGTGGGGCGCTCAAACAGAGCGGTCACGGCACAATTTTAAAATTGGCCCATCTGCTTCTATGCCTTTGGACGTTATCTATGCGTTTGCCTATCTTAAAAAAGCTGTTGCTTTTACCAATTGTGAACTTGGAGTTTTGCCCATAGAGAAACGCAATTTGATCAGCGAAGTGTGTGAAGAAATACTTCAAGGCAAACACAATGACCAGTTTCCATTAGTCATTTGGCAAACAGGTTCGGGCACTCAAAGTAACATGAATGTCAATGAAGTCATTGCCCATCGCGCCCATCAATTGGCTGGAGGCACTATTGGAGAGGGAGAAAAAACCTTGTCCCCAAACGACGACGTAAACAAATCCCAATCTTCCAACGACACCTTCCCTACTGCAATGCATATTGCGGGGTATAAAAAGATTGTAGAAGTCACCATTCCGGGAGTCAAACAATTGATTAACAGACTTGAAAAAAAATCCAAGGCCTTTGAAAAAGTCATTAAAATTGGGCGTACTCACTTGATGGATGCCACGCCTATAACTTTGGGCCAAGAATTTTCGGGCTATGTAGCTCAACTCAAATTTGGTCTTCTGGCCTTAGAGCGTTCTCTCGATCATTTGAAGGAATTGGCTTTAGGTGGTACCGCTGTCGGAACTGGACTTAATGCACCCAAAGGCTATGACAACAGGGTTGCTGAATATATTGCTAAATTTACGGGCTTGCCTTTTGTAACTGCGAAAAATAAGTTTGAGGCCTTGGCCGCTCACGATGCCTTTGTTGAAGCGCATGGAGCCTTAAAACAGTTGGCTGTTTCTCTCAACAAAATAGCTAACGACATCCGATTGATGGGCTCTGGTCCTAGATCTGGAATAGGCGAATTAAATCTGCCCGCCAATGAGCCAGGGAGTTCCATCATGCCCGGAAAAGTGAACCCAACCCAATGCGAAGCTTTAACCATGGTTTGCGCTCAAGTTATTGGAAACGACACAGCTATTGCCTTTGGAGGAGCTCAAGGACATTTTGAGCTTAATGTATTTAAACCTATGATTGCTGCTAATTTTTTGCAGTCGGCTGAACTTCTAGGTATGGCGTGTAAGAGCTTTGAAGAGCACTGCGTGGCAGGGATAGAGCCTAATCATGAAGTCATTGGGAAATTGCTTCAAAATTCTTTGATGTTGGTTACAGCGTTAAACAACAAAATCGGTTACTACAAAGCTGCGGAAATAGCTAATTCAGCCCACAACAACGGAACAACGCTCAAAGAGGCTGCTTTGAGTTTGGGCCATGTCACTGAAGCAGAATACGACGAATGGGTTAGGCCTCAGGACATGATTGGCAACTAAAGAAGGCATTTGACTACATTACTTTACAATATTGGCCATCTCTATCAGACTTACGAAAAGGCTCCTCTACTCGTTCGTGGTAAAGAGATGTCGAAAGTTCCCTTCATCCAGAACGCTTACTTGTCCATAAACAATGGATTGATTGAAGATTTTGGTTCAATGACTGAACTCAAATCCTTCCCTTTCGATCAAAGCGTTGATCTTTCACACAAGTCAATTTTGCCTGCGTGGTGCGATTCGCACACTCATTTGGTTTATGCCAAGGACAGGGCGGATGAATTTGTCGATAGGATTCAAGGGTTGACCTATCAGGAAATTGCAGCTAAAGGAGGCGGCATTCTCAATTCGGCCAAAACTCTAAGAGAAACGTCTGAAGAAGCTTTGTTTGAAAGTGCCAAACTAAGATTAAACAAGTTGATCGAAATGGGCACAGGAGCCATCGAGATCAAAAGTGGCTATGGATTGGACTTGGATTCAGAAATTAAAATGCTCCAAGTCATTCAACGATTAAAGTCTCACTTTTCTCTGCCTATTAAGGCAACGTTTTTGGCCGCACACGCTGTTCCGAATGAGTTTTCAAATACCGAGGACTATGTCACTCACATTGTCGAAGTTATGCTGCCGGTTGTGGCGGAAAAAGGACTCGCCGATTACATCGACGTATTCTGTGAAAAAGGTTATTTTGATGTTAACCAGATGGAGAGAATTCTTAAAGCAGGAGCTCAATACGGTTTGAAACCAAAGGTTCATGTCAATCAGTTTAACAGCATAGGCGGCATTAAAGCTGCCGTTCGTCAAAATGCTGTGTCGGTTGACCATTTAGAAGTATTGACTCCAGATGATTTAGACCAACTCAAACAATCCAATACTATACCCGTGGCTTTGCCAGCTTGTTCGTTTTTTTTAGGCATTCCTTATACCCCAGGACGATTAATAATCGACAATGACCTCCCGTTGGCTTTGGCCTCTGATTTTAATCCGGGTTCTGCTCCGAGCGGCAATCTCAATTTAGTTTTGAGTCTCGCCTGTATCAAAATGAAGCTTACTCCAGAAGAAGCCATAAACGCCTTAACCATCAATGGAGCACTTGCCATGGGACTAGAACATACGCATGGCACTATAACGAGAGGCAAGAAGGCCAATTTAATTGTTACCGAATGCATTGATAGTCTGGCAGATTTGGCGTATAACTTCGGCGAGGTCAAAATAGCCGATGTTTATATTAATGGCATTTCCACCAATAACAGTAAGGCATGAGACATCTGACTTATTTCGATATGGACCAATTAAAAGCCATACTTTCCGAAAGGTCAGGTGAAGATAAGTTGGGTACTCACTTTGAATTAATATCTCCCAGTGCATCTCTTGAGACGTCGTTAACTGTGTCTGAGGCCCGCTTTGTACTTTTTGGCATACCTGAGGATTTAGGAGTTAGAGCCAACTTTGGCAATCGAGGGGCACAATCAACCTGGGAAATAGTGAGGAACAGCTTGTGCAATTTGCCTTTTGTAGAATCCTCTTTCCCCAAAAATATAGTTTTGTTAGGAAACATCAGCACCTCTGCTCTATACAATCGTGTGGATGAGTCTACTAGCGTTGATCAATTGAGACGACTTACCTCCGAATTGGATGAAATGGTCGCGGAAGTTGTGTTCGCCATTGTATCAGCAGGGAAAATTCCTGTCGCTGTCGGAGGAGGTCACAACAATGCTTTTGGGTTATTAAAGGGGACTTCGAAGGCCCTGAAACAAAGCATTAACGCCATTAATTTGGACGCGCATACCGATTTACGCCACCTGGAAGGGCGACATAGTGGTAATCCATTCAGTTATGCTTTAGCAGAATTGATATTAGACCGTTACGCTGTTTTGGGTGTTCAAGAAGCCCTGACACCGCAATATATTTGGGATTTCATGATTGATAAAAATGACCAAATCCTCTGCCAAACCTATGATGCGATTTGCCTCAGGGAGGAATACACTTTTGATGCGGCTTTAAACAAAGCCTTAAGTTTTGTTAATCAAAAAAAGTTTGGAGTAGAACTAGATGTCGATTCAATTGCCAATTTTCCAAGCAGCGCAGAATCAAGCTCTGGATGGTCAATTGAACAAGCTAGAAGGTATGTCAGTTTGGTCGGTAAAAATGAAAACGCTTCTTATCTCCACCTTTGTGAGGGAATAATAAGGTCAACTTCTGAGTCCAAATACGCCAAAGCATTGGCACTGCTCATCCTTGACTTTTGCAAGTCCAGAGCGACCGCTTAGACCCTTCCCTTTAACGCGTTGAATACCCATGCGATGGCGAGAAACCCAATTCCAACGGATGCAAATCCCCATCCTGCAATTTCGTTGTAACGAAAAGCTCCAAGACATATTAAGACTATGGCTACAATGATCATGATTAGGGTGGCGTATCCGAGGACTGTGTTCTTATTCATCTGATGGTTTTATGAATTACAAATATCGTTATTTTTTTAAATCTTAATTAATTCTTGAAATTGTCTCTTTTCTTCTCAATTTACCATTTCTAGTGTAAGAGAATTGACTCAAAAAGAATATTTCTTTCGGTCTTGAAAATCG
>Ga0222714_10002327_pt1 | contig 20242 bp, 20 predicted proteins | sample C33_3DmetaG_FD_165048 | JGI IMG/M metagenome (GOLD analysis project Ga0222714, IMG submission 165048) | Estuarine water microbial communities from San Francisco Bay, California, United States - C33_3D | ecosystem: Environmental > Aquatic > Marine > Unclassified | place: USA: California...
TTATTCTTTTCGTTGCATTTTTAATAAAAAGGGAGGAATTATGACTAAAGCTACACTATTTCTATTATTTATTTCTTTATTTGCCCTAACCAATACTGCTAGAGCCGATGGCGGCGCTGGATACATCTTAGGAGGGGCGGTCGTTGGAGCGCTGGCTGGGTATATTCTCTCTGATCATGACGACCAGGAGGAGCAGGAGGAAGCACAGACCCATAAACCGCAAAATCATGGAGCCAAGGGACAAGGCGAAAGGCCCCGAGTAGGTATTCATGGTGGCATAGGAAGGCACGGTCCCTACATTGGTGGTAGTATCGGTGGTCCTTTTTATGGTGGTAGCATCACTGGCTTTCCAAGGGGATACAGAGGCGGTTTTTATGGTAACTACAATTATCGTAACTACGGCAACAGCAGAGGCCATAGAGGCCATTCAGGCAGAAGAGGCCATTAGAGCAATCAACTCTCCATTGATGGAGGTTACAAGAAAGAACAATGCACCCTTGGGTGCATTGTTCATTTGAGTTGATTAAAAATTTACCAAGCAGTTGAGGCAGCTGTAACTGGCGCTGGGCTCGAGTGCATTAAGCAATTGCTGATTTTGGGCAAAGGCCCTTAAAATATTATTCGGCATAAAACGCGTAGCCAATCCATTGAGTTTGACACCAAAGATCTCTCTTATAATTATTTCTTCAAAGGATAACTCCGGCTCTAGGTAATTAATACGATACTCTTCGAGTTCGGCAATCTCGACCGCTTTAGCAATCGCCTCGTCAATACCGCCCACTTCATCGACGAGATTAAGCTCAAGTGCTCGACTGCCCAGCCAGACTCGACCGCCTGCTATGCTATTAATGTACTCGGGGTCCTCTTCCCTTGAGCTCGAGACAACCGAGATAAATCGGTCATAACTGCGAGCGCCCCATTCAGCGAAAAGGGCATCGATTTCATCTGTCATCGGTTGATTAATATCCCAGCTTAAGGCAGATGTATTGACGCCATCAAAGTTAACGCCTATTTTTTCAAAAAATTGATCGACGGTCGGAACGGCAATGGCGACACCGATAGAGCCTGTGATGGTATAGGGCTCGGCAAAGATATAGTCTGCTGGGGTAGAGATATAGACACCACCTGAGGCCGCGTAGTCTGACATGGAAACTACGACCGGAATGCCTTTATTTTTTGCCGCGAACAACTCATCTCGTATCATTTCGCTAGCGATGATGGATCCCCCTGGGCTATTAACTCGGTAGACAATAGCACGCGTGTTCTCATTGTTATGAGCGCGACGGATTTTTAAAACCTCGCTGTCAGCTCCAATGACGCCCGATGCGCTCTCGCCTTCCATAATGGCGCCCTCTGCGTAGATGACAACGACCTCATCAGTAGCAAGAGAGGGCTCCTCCTCAAGTGTGGTCATGTACTCGCCAAAGAAGATATGGCTATAACTACCAATTTCTGACTCTTCATCAGCACCGTAAGCTTCAACCATCCTAGCTCTAAAGTCAGGATAAGAGATGACCTCATCAATAAGGCCCATAGCTATCGCTTGCTCGATATTTGTAAAGGCAGCTTCTGAAATAACGCTAAAAAAGGTATCCGAGAAGTTTTGTAATTCTGCAACTTCAATGTTTCTGTTGCTGCCAATGCGAGCGAGCATTTCTTCCCAGATAGGCTCTAACAGCTCAAGTCTCTGAATCCTATCATTCTCTGACATATCGTCCCGAGTGATGGTCTCGTTGGCTGACTTGAATTGTCCTTGGGAGTAGTCATGGACGGTGACACCAATTTTCCCAAGGAGCTCGTTCACGTAAGGGGCATCGCCTCCGAGTCCATTAAGATTCACTGCGCCTGCCTGATGGACAAGAATTTGATCGGCGCTCGAGGCTACCAAGAGATTAGCGGTGCTGTAGCGATCAGAGTAGGCGATCACCTCTTTGCCGGCATCACTTAAGCGCGCAACCTGTTCTGCGACCCTAAGGAGCGTTGAGGGTCCTGAATATCCTGCGCTGCTAAAGTCTAGGAGGATCGCTGGTACCTCGTCATCTGCGACCAGCGCATCAATGAGCCTCTCAAAGTCTCGATAGGCATATTGACCCGGCGCTTCTTCAAAGATCGATTCAAAGGAGTAGTCAACGCGCTCCTCCTCAACAAAAATACCCTCGGGGTTGAGGATCACGACCTTACCTGCCGTCACCACCTCTTCCCCTGAAAAGAGCATGGCAATGATGACAATAAAATAGATGATAAATATTGCAGTAAAAATATTGACGGTAACTTTTCGGGTTACATCTAAAAATTTACCTACTTTCTTAAAAAAATTTTTCATTGTATTTCCTTAAATTAATAGACCTATGACGAGCCCAATGAATAATGCGATAGCTAAATAAAAATAAAAATAAAAAGAAATTTTACTATAGTTGGCCTCTGATTGCTTACTCGCAAGGATCTCCTCGAGTTCACACTCAAAGACAGCTATGAGTGATAGCGTCGATTCCATCGAAGCAACGCCCTCTTTTTCGAGCCTTTGGATCGTTCGAATGCTCAATCCAGCAGCATCGGCCAGCCTTTGCTGGGACCAGCTCCTTTGCTCACGAAGCGCTTTGATTTTATTTTGGTCGAGAAGCATTTAAAGTATCGGCCCTAAAACAAAGTATCCAAAAAGCCCACCCATTAGTGCAAAGAGCAGAAGGATAAGTATATTAATTGACCAATTTGCTCCTTGTATGTGCTCATCGATGTGCTCACCATCTGCCTCTAGACGACAAAAGTACATCCCCCTCTTTGATACAGCGCCGTAGGTAAGCTTAATCTTGCTCCCCTCAATTTCAGTTTCAAAGCTGTTAGTAAAATTCCAGCTCTTACGGTCGAGCAGTTTCTCATCGTTAATCCAGACGATCTCCCTTGAGCTCCATATCCCCATTTGCACCAGTATTTGTGCCCCCTGGTAAAAGAATGGGAAGTTTAAATATTTTTTTGTAAAAAAAGGTTTTGCATTCATAACTAACTCCTTAAGGGCATAGTAACAAATGCAGCTAAAAATTTTTATGACACTTTTATGCCTGTCGTAGTATTAGCATAAAAAAACCGCGTCAGAGACGCGGTTTTTTATTTTCTTATGCTTTAAATCCTAGAAGTTTCTGCGGATAGAAATTCCATAAGTTTTTGGCTCCATAGGATAATGTCCCATCTTGCCGTCTTGAAGCGGTGTATCAAAAACCGTTCCGTGGAGGTATGTGTCGTTGAGGTTTCTTGCCCAAAGTACCACTTCCATACCGTTTGGCATCCTTGAGACTGCACGTAAGTTAACCATATCCTTTGCAGGCTGAAGTGCAAATGGATCGTTGTTGTTGTGCATCATCATGTCTGAGTAGCTAATGTACTGAGCTCCAAAGGTCAGTGAATAGCCACTATTAAATTCAAAGGTTTTAGCAGCATTAACTGAGAACCACTGATCGGATACATTGCTGACTCGGTCGCCTGATCTGTTACAGAAACCTTGGGTTAGGTATTGAGCTGCCTCGGTCGCATCTCCGGTATGGAAGATGTTTGAGATCTGGCAGTTACCGCTTTCAAAGTTTTCAAAGGTGGCATCGGTTGATGTGTATGCCAGGGCGATGCTTGTGGTATCAGACGGGAAGAAGAAAACTTCTGCCTCAACGCCGCTCACGCTGACTTCACCCGCATTTTGCAAGTTAAAGGCCGTGCCGGTAAAGGTATTGGTTTGTAGGTTCTCTACCTGCATATCGTAGAGCGCGAGGTTAACCCTCAAACCTGACTCTGGGAAGTCACGTTTAATACCGAGCTCAGTGGTTGTGGTATCTTCAGGGCCAAAGACTGGATTGAAGCCCACACCAATTCTGTCGGTATTTGTACCCCCTGATTTAAATCCGGTTCCATGAGAGACATAGATTAGGGTATTGTCGTTTGGAGTGAATGACAGTCCAATGTTGCCCGTGACCCTGCTCTCGTCAACTTCCTCATTAATTCCAGCACGTGGACATAATCTTGCACTCAATGAGCAGTTAGCCCAACCAGAGGTATAAAGTACCTGAAGTGCAGGCAGGTAAGGAGCAGCATTCATGGCAGCTAACGTAGGATCAAAGGCATAAGTCGTACCGCAATAAGCGGCTGCAGCAGCAGCCCCCATAACAGGAGTCGCTTGTGCTACACAGACCTGATAGCCATAAGCTAAGGCTTGGTTACCGGTGATCCCTAAAGCTGCAGTGATAGCAGCCAAATTAACATCGGCCGTACCTGGTGTGGGGAGGCTCTCTGAGAAAGTACTGCTTAGATCTTTATTTTCAGAGGTAAAGCGAATACCCGCATTGAAAGTTAGAGAGTCTGAAATTGCAAAGTCGACCTCACCGAAGACGGCCGAGGAAGTCTGTGACTGTTCGCCACGATCTTGAATTACATTGCCCGCTGCAATCGGTGCGCCCAGTGTGTATCCAAAATTGGTTCCGTAGGCGCCATTGATAAACCCTATAAGTTGAGGGGATAGGGTATTCAATAGTGTTCCAAGAACATCGGGGGATACGCCAATGGCGTAGTTATTGAGCCTGGAGCCTAATGTGAGGTCTTCCATGCTGCTCAGATCCTGCGAGAAGAAGAATGCCCCCAACTGATACTGGATGTCTCCGTCTCCATTGCTGGCAATTCTAAATTCTTGAGTCAGCGCAGATTGCTCAGAGGATGAGACACGTTGACCTAGGTCAACGTTTGTAAAATCCGTATCTGTAAAATCATTAACATCAAAATTTCTAAGTGCGGTGATTGAGGTAAAGGTTGAATTCCCAAAGTCTTTTGTGATTTCAACAGAAACCCCTGAGTCAGTCGCAGATGAGTCAGGCAATGCGTTTAATGAAACTTGTCTGTTTTCAGCGCTTCCGGTTAAATAGGTGGTGCCTCCAAGCTGAGTCAGAACCGCATCGACGCCGAATACGGGACTGCCATCTGCGTTAGCTCTGCCCGATGCGTAAAGCGCATCCTTGTGGGCAAGCGCTGCACAGCACACTTCATCGAGCGTTGAATAATCGGCAATCAAGCGAATAGTTAGCGTATCACTTGGGGTATAGAGAAATTGCTGTCTAATCCCTCTTCTGTTTCTATCATTCATGGTTGCATCAAGGTTGACAACATCCACAAAGCCATCTCTTTGGCTTGAAAAGATAGTGGTACGTGCGGCAACGTTATCTGAGAGGCTCACATTAAAAGCGCCTGATAAGTTCATGAGGCTGTATTCGCCAAAGCTGACCTCAAGAAAGCCATCTTGTTCGTGGGAAGGCGCAACGGTTCTAAGTAAGACAGCACCTGAAGCTGAGTTTTTACCAAACAATGTACCCTGAGGACCTCGTAGTACTTCAACAGCCTCGACATCAACCAACTGATTAATCATTGAGCTCTGTCTGGCACGATAGATGCCATCAACATAAAGTCCAACGGATGATTCTAACCCCCAGTTCTGGGCGCTGGTTCCTACACCTCTAATAGAGAAGTTACCGGTGCTTGAGCTTTGGTTAGCGCCTACAATCAAGCTAGGCACGCTGGTCATTAATTCAAATACGTCTTTGACGGAGTTTTCTGTCATGTAATCACCGGTATAAGCAGAAACCGCGACAGGCACATCCTGTAAGTTTTCTTCACGCTTTTGCGCAGTTACAATGATTTCTTCAAGCTCCTGAGCGCCCACACTGCTGACACCGAAAAGGATAAGCGCTGAAGCAAACAGAGCCTTGGTATAACTAAAAGTACGTTGAATGATTGACATTCTTCCCCCTACTAAATTATTGAACCTCTGATTTTAACGCTAAAACCCATAAAATGGACAGCTTTTCATAAAATTGCTTTACACCTTAAAGATCATCCCATAATATAAAAAATACTGTATATATTTACAGTAATTCTTAATTTTCTTTTAACTTTGAGACTGCTTTATGTTGTTGCCTTTCTATTTGGGCCCGGCTTATGTCGGATTTCCTAGTCCAGCGAGTGATTATATGGAGCATCCGATCGACCTGAATGAACATCTCATAAAAAACCGTACCGCCACTTTTCTACTGCGTGCCAAAGGCGTTTCTATGATCGGTGCCTGTATTGCCGATGGTGCGGTACTGGTTGTTGATCGAAGCATGACCCCGATACACGGCGATATTGTGATTGCCTCGATTGATGGCGATATTGTATGCAAGCGACTGCTGCTCAGACCCCAGGCAGTATTACAGTCAGAGCATCCTGATTACCCACCGATTATGATCAGTGATTGTGCTGATGTTGAGCTGATGGGCAAGGTCACCGCTGTCATTAATCAATTTAAATGACTATTGCACTTGTCGACTGTGAGAGCTTTTATGCTTCTTGTGAGACGGTATTTAGGCCTGACCTTAAGGGTAAGCCCGTTGTTGTTTTATCTAATAATGATGGCTGCGTGATTGCAAGGAGTATCGAAGCCAAGCAGCTCGGCGTGGCTATGGGCATTCCTTGGTTCAAGATTAGAGAAGACTATTTGAAAAAAGGAGGCATTGTTTTTTCCTCAAACTATGCTTTTTATGGTGATATGTCGAGCAGAGTGATGAGCATCCTCAGGTCGCTTTGCCCCAAAATGGAATGCTATAGCATCGATGAGGCTTTTTTAGATATGACTGACCTCGCTTCTCATTACGATCTTTATGAATTTGGTTGCTACATAAGAAGTGTTACAAAACAATGGGTGGGCATACCGGTAAGGATAGCCATCGGTCCTACCAAGACACTCGCTAAGGTTGCGGCCTATCAAATCAAAAGGCGAGGCTTACCGTCAAAGGTCATGATTATTGATAGCCACAATAGGATCGATATGCTTAGGTCGACGCCTATTAGAGAGATTTGGGGCATAGGAAGCCGCTTGAGTCATCATCTGCATGGCATGGGCATTGATAATGCTTATGCATTAGCCAATAGCAATATTGCAACCATGCGAAAGCGTTTTAGCGTGGTCATTGAGCGTATGATTCGGGAGCTTAATGGCGAGCCGTGTATTGGGCTTGAGGAGTCGCCCTCCCCCAGAAAGCAAATTATTGTCAGTAGGAGCCTTAGATCACCGATTACAAGAGTCGAGGAGGCAAGAATGCCGCTGAGTAATTTTGTCGCGCGCGCTGCTGAAAAGCTTAGATCCGAATATCAGCACTGCCAGCGTATGAGTATCTTTATCAGGACTAATCGTTTTTCGAATCATAGGCAGGCGTATATTGCCGATCAGCAGACCTTTCCTGTTCCAACGAATGACTCAAGGCTCATGCTAAGAAAAGCCAATGACATGCTCAATAAAATATTTCGTACCGGCTATCGGTACAGCAAGTTAGGTGTCATCCTGGATGACTGCACCTTGGTCTCGAGCGTACAGGGGGACCTGTTCTTAGCCCAAGATACGCATGCATCCAAGCTTATGCAGTCAATTGATCAGATGAATCAAAAGGGAGCTCGAATTTTTTTCGCCTCACAGCATGGCACCTTTAGCTATCCAAGGAATCAACAGCAAGTATCGCAGAGATATACAACCTGCTGGGAGGAGCTGCCCACGGTTTCATAGTAATATGATGGGCTATGAAAGAAGCCGAGGTCAAAGCCTTCCTATTGGAGCAGGATCCAAAGTTAGTGACGGTATTAAAAGTCGGTGAGAGCTGCCCATTCTTTGAGGATCCAAAGATTTCACAATACCGATTATTGAGCTGTCTTGTTGAGATCATCATTGGCCAACAGGTATCTAACAGTGCTGCTCAAAAAATTTGGAATAATTTTAAAAAGAACACTAAAACCCTAAAGGCCTTAGAAGAAAAGATATTAGGACTTGAAAATCATCCCGACAAAAGAGAGGGACTCTCAGGACAGAAGATAACATACCTAAAAGGGATCGTTGTGGCGATGCGTGAACAAGAAATTAAGATGAGCCAATTTTCTAAACAGAGTGATGAAGAGGTGATGGAGAATCTCACAAGACTCAAGGGCATTGGTCCATGGACTGCAGAGATGTTCTTGATGTTTGGATTACATCGTCTCGATGTATTTTCCAATACGGATTATGGTTTGATCCAATCGGTTAAAAAGCTTTATAAGAATAAAACACTCTCGATCAAAGAAATTGATAAGATTACACATAAATGGCGACCCTACAGGTCAGTTGCCAGTTGGTACCTGTGGTTGGATCATGATGGTTAATATAAGGTTTGATGATGATTAAAGGGTATCAAGTCTACTGGAAAAGTTTTAATGAGCTCAGCAAGGAAGAGCTCTATCAACTTTTAAGATTGAGGCAGGAGGTCTTTATTTTAGAGCAAGACTGCCCATACATAGATGCCGATAATACAGATCAATCAGCCATGCATTTACTTTGTTTTGAGAGGGACGATCTGGTTGGCTACCTCAGAGCATTTCCCGAAAAGGTCAAATACGAGTATCCCTCCATCGGTAGGGTGGTTGTTAAGATCAGTCACCGATCTAAGGGCTTGGGAGTAGCGTTAATGAGAGAGTCGATGGACTATGTTAAGAGACAATTCAAGGCAAAAAAAATTATTATATCGGCTCAGTATCGATTAAGGGGCTTCTATGAGAGCCTTGGGTTTATCGCTGTAGGTGAGATTTATCTTGAGGATAATATTGATCATATCGAAATGCATTATGGGGCATAGGCTTTTATTGATTCTATTAATGCTAAGTCCTTTATGGGTTAATGCCCAAAATCTAGAGGACTTTAGGTGGCAATACCGATTGTTGGTCATCAATCATGACGGGCAGAGGGGTGACATGATGCATGATATCGTTGCTTTTAATTTAGATTTTGCTTGTGAGATGAGAGAGCGCAAAATACTGGTAGTTGAGTATATTAATGGCATGCACGAAAACTTAAACGCTTGGCCATTAGATGAACAGGGGATTTGGCTGGTCGGTCTTGATGGCGGTATCAAGGATTACTCTCAGGATACCCGTATTCTTGAGAGGCTTTTTGATCGAATTGATGCTATGCCCATGCGAAGGTCAGAGCTTTTAAGACAAAGTGAGTGTGGGACTTAATGGATTTTAATTTGCTCTCAATGTTTGGAATTGCATTTTTAGCGCTCATCGCAGGTGCTATTAACACGATTGCGGGTGCGGGTTCCAATTTAGTGGTTCCAGCACTTATATTGTTTGGATTACCTGCAGAGATTGCAAATGCAACGAATCGTGTCGGCATCATTGCGCAATCAAGTTCAGCTCTTGTGGGATTTAAGCACTATGGAAAGTTTGATACCAGTGACTTGGGGCTCATACTCATCCCCATCATCTTAGGCGGCCTTGCTGGGGCCTCAGCGATAGCGAATATTAATACTCAGTATGTAAAATTTGTCATCCTGGGAGCTATGATTTTAATGGCCTGTATCACTTACTTTAAGCCACAAACTGTTGTACCGCCGGAAGGAACACCCATAAAGAAGATGCGAAATACACCCCTAGCTTGGCCAGTACTCTTTTTTGTCGGATTTTATGGGGGGCTTGTTCAGGCGGGAGTAGGTTTTTTGCTCATCGGTGCTATTGCTGGCAACCTAAGATACGACATTTTAAAAACTAATGCACTGAAGCACTTATGCATGCTTGGATTTACATTTATGTCCTTGGCTGTTTTTATCTGGTATGACTTAATTAATTGGCTCATTGGTCTTGTGCTTTCTGTTGGATATATCATCGGAGCACAAATTGGCGTTAAGCTGGCAGTCAAAGCCTCGCCTAGTAGTATTAAGGCATTTTTATTTTATATGACAATTGTAGCTTGTATCGCAGCACTGATGAGTTAAACAACTCTTCCGTAATTATCCTCAAGGCGAACGATATCATCTTCGCCTAAGTATTCCCCTTGTTGGACCTCGATGATGGTAAGGTCGCTGTCACCAGGATTTGAAAGACGATGTTTTGCCTCGACGGGTATAAAAAAGGTGTCACCTACTTTTCCTTGATATATCTCTTCGTGAATTTGTACATCAGCAATGCCAGCCACGATAACCCAATGCTCTGCCCTTTGATGATGATATTGGAGGCTAAGTTTTTGCCCTGGTTTTACAATTATTTTCTTTACTTGGAAACCAGCCGATTCCTCAAGGGATTGGTAAGATCCCCAGGGCCTATGAACCACCTCACCTACAACATTGATATGTTTCTCCATCATTGTATTGTATTTGTTCTTAGAGGAGGGTAGCAATAAAAAGACGAGAACGATGAACCAGCCGATGATAGGGACTAGGCATAAGAGTAGCATCCAACCGCTTTGATTAACGTCATGCATACGCCTCACGCCTACAGATAGCCCAGGAAAGAGGGTTGCTAATTCCCAGATGATATAAAGCGGCTTACTAACTAAAAAAATTGGGATGGCAATCAATAGCCAAACAAATAAGTAAGACCAGTATTCTGCCCTTGAGGCGCACCCTTCAAAATTTCGGTAGTTCTTAGTAAGACAATTTAAAAAGTAAGCAAGAACTTTATCCATATCAAAACTCAATTATAACAGGCGCATGATCTGAGGGTCTCTCGAGATTTCTTGGAGCCTCATCAATATAAGCTTTTTTGAGTTTAATCAGATCTGTGCAGAGCATAAGATCAATTCTAAGGCCAAGGTTTCTTCGGTATCCCGCTACTCGGTAATCCCACCAGCTGTACTGAACAAGCTCAGGATGCATAAATCGAAAGCTATCATTAAATCCAAGGCTGCATATCTCTTTTAATGCTTCTCGCTCAGGCTGACTGCATAAAATTTTATCTTTCCATGCTTTGGGGTCATGAACATCAGCATCCTCTGGAGCTATATTAAAATCACCCATTACGACCTGTTTGTTAGTTTTATTCAGTGAAGCTCTGATGTTTTCTTTTAAGGCTTGAAGCCACGCTAATTTATATTGATACTTATCGCTACCAACAGAGTTTCCATTCGGGACATAAATATTCCAAATGATTTGATCGTCAATAATGCCCGCAATTACTCTTTTTTGATTGTCATCAAATCTTTCTAGATCCATAAATACATAGTCGATGGGTTTTTTTGAGATCAGTGCGACACCGTTATAGGTTTTTTGCCCATTGACATAGCAATAGTAGCCGAGACTTTCGAACTCATTAATGGGAAAGTCATCATTGATACATTTAATCTCTTGGAGCCCTAAAACATCTGGATCATTAAACTCGATCCACTCCAAAACTTGCTCAAGCCGAACCCTAATGCTATTAACATTCCAAGAGACAACTTTCATGATGGTTTTAGATGTTTTACACTTGACGTGTCTGGCCGTGTACCATGCCACCACTCAAAAGAATAAGCAGCTTGTTCAACTAACATTCCCCACCCGTCAATACAATCAAAGGCATTTTGCTCTCTCGCAAAGTCAAGAAATCTCAGTGATTTTGGGTCGTAATTCAGGTCATAGCAGACAGTATTTTTTGTGATAATTTGCTTAGGTATATTGAATGTTTGATTAGTCAATCCTGCTGAAGATGTGTTAATGATTAAATCAAAAGGTGTATGCATTTCATCAGTAGCTATAAAATTGATCTGATTTTTTAAGCCAAAGAGGTTGATGAGCTTTAGTGCATTATTCATCGTTCGATTCGTCAGGGTAAGAGAGCGCGGTTTCTTTTCAAGAAGGGGGAGAAGAATTCCAGATGCCGCACCGCCAGCACCTATAATCAAAATAGATTTTTCCTCAATAGTTATTGAGTGATTAATTTCAAGGTCATAAATTAATCCTAGAGCATCAGTATTATGACCGACTAGTCTTTTATCCTCATCGATTTTGATGGTGTTAACACAATTAAGTCTTGCTGCCATTGAGGTATGCCTGTCACAAAATTCAAAGGCATTAAACTTATGTGGCAAAGTTACATTAAGCCCCTGGCCGTTATGATTAAAAAACTTAGATACTATTTCTGCAAAGGCATCTTGGGGGGCATAAATCTTTTCGTAACTGATTTCTAAATTAAATTCTTTTGCAAAAGCCTTATGAATGAGTGGAGATAAGCTATGTTCAATGGGAGAGCCAATGACACCAAATTTTTTTGCATTAGCCATTTCTTATAATTTTTTTTGTCTCGTAATCATAAATTGCAGTTGCATGACCCAGTTTACCGACTTTTTTTCCGACTATGTAATCAATATTTTTTTTAAAAATTTTTCGAACTTGTAACGCACTGGTCGCAGATGGACGGTTCGAGATATTAGCGCTAGTCGATACGATAGGAAAATTTAATAATTGGCAAATGCCTGATGCAACAGGGTGATCTGTCACTCTAATGGCAATTTTATCTCTCCCCCCTGTGATCAAGGGGTGTGCCTTAGGTCCTGACTTTACAATGAGGGTATAGGGGCCAGGCCAATTGGTAAAACTCATAAGATCATTGAGATCGAGTGCGTCATCAATAAAACCATAAAACTTTTCAATTTGATCACTAATTAGAATTAAGCCTTTATTAGACGCTCTTTGCTTAATACGTAATATTTTTTTTACAGCAGAGATCGAACCTGGTTTGCATCCAAGTCCAAATACACCCTCTGTCGGGTAGGCAATAATTCTGTCCTTTTTTATATGATACGAGGCTAGAATGGTTTGGTGTTTCACTAGGTAGTTTTTTTAGCTCTCTTTTTTTTTGTTTTTTTCTTTCTAGCAGGGGCCTCGGCTATGAGCTGCGTGCATTCCTCAAGCGTTAAGGTAGTTGGTTCCCTGTCTTTGGGGATCTTTGCATTTTTGTTTCCATCAGTGATATAGGGACCGTAGAGACCATTGAGAACTTGTATGACAGAATCATCAAATACTTTAATTATTTTATTCTTATCGGCCTCTCTTTTTTCATGAATTATCTCAAGAGCACGATCCAGAGTGATTTCAAAAGGATCCTCACCTCTGATTGATACAAACTGATTCCCAATTTTTACGTAGGGACCAAAGCGACCGATGTTAGCAATAATCTCTTCGCCTTGAATGCTCTCCCCTAGTAATCTCGGCAGATTAAAAAGAGCCAGCGCTTCATCTAAGTTAATATTATTCATAGATTGGCCCGGCCTTAAACCTGCAAATTTAGGCTTTTCCTCATCTTCTCGAGTGCCTATTTGAACATAGGGGCCGAACCTACCAAGTCGAACACTGACTGGCTTACCTGACTCAGGATCATCACCTAAAAGCCTGCTTTGGAGCGCCTCATCTCGAGATACTCCCTCTTCTTTTTCTTGCAAGAGATGTATAAAGGGTCCCCAGAACTCCTGCAGAACATTATTTAATATTTTTTCACCTCGAGAAATTGCATCCAGATCATCTTCGAGTGTCGCCGTGAAGTCATAATCAACATACTTGGTAAAGTGTTCACCTAAAAAATCACTCACTACTCGACCGGTATCGGTAGGCATAAATCTTCTACCATCAAGTTCAACATACTCTCGATTTAGAAGCGTACTAATTATAGATGCATAGGTTGAGGGCCTTCCTATTCCAAATTCCTCTAGGGTTTTGACTAGTGATGCCTCTGAATAACGCGGAGGCGGTTCAGTAAAATGCTGATTACACACTAAGTCTTCAATGCTAATAAGATCTCCCTTATTAAGCTTTGGAAGATTCATATCCTCAGGGTTATCTCTTTGATCATCAACATAAAGCGCCATAAATCCTGGATCAATAAGAACAGATCCAGACGCCCTGAACAGAATTTGATCATCATTGAGTGTGCTAGGGACTAATTCTAACCTTAGGGTCTCATAGGTCGCCTCTTTCATTTGCGAGGCAACTGTTTTATTCCATACAAGCTCATAAAGCTTGTACTGCTCTTCGCTCAAGTATTTTTTTATTTTGTCTGGTGTCAGTGAGAGATCGGTAGGCCTAATGCCCTCATGTGCTTCTTGTGCATTTTTAGATTTATTCTCATACTCACGAATAGCATGGGGCAGGTAGTTATCTCCAAAAATTTCTTGAATGATGTCTCTAGCTTGTGAGATTGCATCATTCGATAATGAAACAGAATCTGTTCTCATATAAGTTATCAGCCCCACGGTCCCATTGCCTACATCGATTCCCTCGTAAAGCTTTTGAGCAACTGACATGGTTCTTCGAGTTGTGAATCCTAGCTTCCTTGATGCAGCTTGCTGCAGTGTGGAGGTTGTAAATGGTGCGGTTGGTTGCCTCCTTCGAGTTCCGCTCTTTACATCAAAGACGGTAAGACTTTCCTTAGATTTTTCTAAGATGATAGTTTTTGCATTCTCAATTGAGCCCTCATTAACGAAACTGAATTGTTCAAGTTTCTCATTATTAAAGCGTACTAACCTTGCTTTGAATTCGATGTTATCTTTTGAAAGTTTTGAGTCCATATCCCAATATTCTTGAGGGATAAAAGCCTCGATTTCTTTTTCTCTTTCAACAATAAGCCTTAGGGCTGGACTTTGCACACGTCCTGCAGATAAGCCCCTATGAACTTTTTTCCACAAAAGGGGAGATAGGTTAAACCCCACCAAATAGTCAAGCGCTCTTCTTGCCTGCTGCGCATCGACTAGCTCATTTGAGATATCTCTTGGGTTTGCCATAGATTGGTTGACAGCTTTTTTAGTTATCTCATAAAAAACGACTCGCTTTATGGGTATATTATTCAGCAGATCACGATTTTTTAATTCCTCTGCCAGATGCCAGCTGATTGCCTCTCCCTCTCGATCAGGGTCAGTTGCCAAGATGAGCTCATCAGACTTACTCAATGCTTTAATGATCGAATTTAGATGCTTCTCATTCCTCTCGATAATCTCATACTTCATGGAGAATCCATCTTCAGGTATTACTGCCCCAGTTTTTGGCACTAGGTCTCTGATATGTCCGTAAGAGGCCATAACCTTAAAGTCACCGCCAAGATATTTTTCAATTGTCTTGGCTTTTGCGGGGGATTCTACTATTACAAGTTTATTCATAGTCCTAGTTTAATGTTTTTAGAATTTCAGGCTCATGCGCATGACTAAATAAAAAATCATTATTATGATTTTTTGTACCAAATAGAATCATTGCAATAAGAAATCTCATTGAGTCTTCAGAAAGATCCTCATTATCAATAAGCTTTAGTTTATCTAAAATCAACTCTCTTTCATCTTGATTTATAAGTTTCATGGATTCAATTTTCATAATGTAATTGAGAAATTCCGGATCTATAAGATCTAACTCCTCATCAGTAAATGTACGAAAGGAATCTTTACCGGCTAGTGCTGCGGGTGATTTTGGTATGTCTTGATTTAGGTTAGCAATCCAATCAAGAACGTAGGTAATGCTTTCAGATGAGAAGCCCTGCCTGACAAGCTTAAGTTCTAAAGATTCACGAGTAAGCTCGATTTCAGTAAGATCGTTTTCATCGACCATCAGACAAATTGCTTTTAAAATTTTTTCAGACATGGGCGCAAGTATGGTAATTAGGATAGGGAGAATGAATTAAAAAAACCCCAGAGTCAACCCAATAGAAATATTTTTTAAATTTATTTTAGTAGAATGAGAGGAATACATTATTTATTTTTTTAGTTTAAAATCATCATCTTAATATGACATTGCTTACTATACTTGAGTACCCAGATCCTAGGCTTAGAACGATTGCTGAAGAGGTAACTGCGTTTGATGATGACCTGAAAAAATTTGTCGCATTGATGTTTGAAACGATGTACCAGGCTAAGGGTATCGGTCTTGCAGCCTCTCAGGTTGATCATCATTATCGCGTCATCGTGATTGACATCTCAGATGAAAAAAATGATCCGATATGCCTTATTAATCCTAAAACCATTAAGTCAGAGGGCAAGACAAGCTATGAGGAGGGCTGCTTATCGGTGCCAAACTTTTTTGAAAAAGTTGAGCGTGCCGAGAAGATAACTCTGAGCTATCAGAGCATGGATGGATCAGAGCATGAGCTAGAAGCTGATGGATTATTAGCCATTTGCATACAGCATGAGATGGATCATTTGATTGGAAAGCTTTTTGTAGATCATCTCTCAACGCTTAAAAGGAATAAGTTTAAAAAGCTACTGGAGAAAAGACTTAAAAATCCAGGTGCTGAAGAATTTCAAGATCAGCACGGAAGGAAAGCGATATAAACAATCGAATTGAGCATATTTTATTTGCTGGAAGCTCCGTTTTTTCAAAAAATATCTTAGCGGATCTCCTTCAATATCCCATTAAGACTCTTAATGTCTTAACACAACCTGACCGACCCTCTGGAAGGGGTAAATCCTTAACCCCAACGCCTGTTAAAAATTTTGCATTGAGTCATCATATAAATTGTATTTCACCCATAGCCCTTGATGAGAGGGTTCATGATGAAATTTTAAGTATGCAAAAGCCAGACTTGATGATTGTAGTTGCCTATGGCCTCTTAATACCAGAATGGTTAATTGAATGGCCAGCTCTTGCAGCCATTAATATTCATACCTCCCTTTTGCCAAGATGGAGGGGGGCTTCTCCTATACAGAGTGCGCTTAAGAGTGGTGACAAAGAAACAGGCATTACAATCATGAGAGTCAGTAAAAAATTAGATGAGGGGAATATAATTTATCAGTCTAAACTTTCTACAGAAGGAATTAAAAATACGGAAGATCTTTCTTTTTTAATGCAGGAAGAGGCTAAAGTATTTTTTAAAAATTTATTTAATGATGCAACATTTGATTTAAGCGGTGTGCCGCAAAACCATGAGGAAGCGACGTATTGCCAAAAAATAAAAAAAACCGACGGTCTTATTGATTGGAACACTCCTGCACTATCTATATTTAATTTGATAAGGGCCTACAATCCTTGGCCCATGGCTTATTCTTTTATAAATACAGATTCAAGAATAAGAATCATAGAGGCAGAGGTTATTGAGGGGGATCATCACTTACTTCCTGGTCAGATTATCGAATTCACAAAAAAACATTTAGTAGTTGCCTGTAAGAAAAATGCACTCAAATTAGTCAAGGTGCAGCTTGATGGAGGAAAGGTCATTACCCACAAAGATTTATTTAATTCAGGTAAAAACATTTCACGTTTTGGATAGCAAAAGCTCAGCTAATAGCGAATTAATCATTGGTGTTATCAGAGCATTTGATTCTATATTAGAAGGTAAAAGCGCATCTGAGTTCTTCTATAATCCTGATAGAAAAGAAAGCGCTGAATTTAATTTTTTATTATACGGTATGCTTAGATGGCATTATCAGTTGCTTTATTTGATTAATCTCTTGGCGAAGAAAAATATAAATTCTTGGCAAAAAAATCTTATTCTTCTTCTTGAATTAGGTCTATTTCAGATCCTTTTTAGTAATAAACCAGAATATGCGGTTGTCAATAACGCAAATAACGCAACATTTGGATTAGGTATTAGTAAGGCCAAACCCATTATTAATGGCTGCTTAAGGTCATTTTTAAGAGATCAGGATAAGTTTCTATTCCAACTTCATTCGAATGATGAGGCAAATTATGCGCATCCTGAATGGATGGTTAAATATTTAAAAAATCAATTTCCTAATAATTGGCAAAATATTCTTACAGAAAATAATGTTCAAGCTCCTATGATGGCTCGTATTAACTCTAGATTAATTACCAATCAAGAATATAAAAAAAATTTGAGTAGCAAAAATATTTCATATATTGAATCAATAGAGATTCCATATGGGGTCATTATCGATCCCCCTATGCCCTATAGCGATCTCCCCGGCTATGAAACAGGCTTAATTTCAGTTCAAGATTTTTCAAGTCAAATTGTTGTTCAAGAATTAAATCCAAAAAACGGTGAGACTATTTTAGATATTTGTTCGGCTCCAGGAGGTAAGCTTGGATATATTTATGAGTTAGCCCCTCAGTCTAAAATCACATCAATAGAAAAGGATGAGCTCCGCTATGAATACATGTTAAAAAATATGGAAAGACTTGGGGTAGATGGACAATTTTTAAATATGGATGCTCAAAAGATTGAGAATTTTTTTCCAAGTAAAAGTTTTAATAAAGTCTTAATTGATGCCCCTTGTAGTTCATTAGGGGTCATTAGAAGACATCCAGAAATAAAGCATCATAGAAGACAGCATGATTTTAATTCTTATCAGGCTACTCAGCTTAGTTTGATTAAAAGTGCTTGGCCTTTATTAAAGAAGGATGGAGAGTTAGTTTATTCTGTTTGCACTTACTCTGATGAAGAAACGAAGGAGGTAATCACAAAGATTTTAAAAGAATTTGATAATATCAATCTTATCAGTCAGCGCTTAATATTGCCTGGTGATAATGGGATGAATGGGCTTTATTATGCTAAATTAAAAAAATCATGAAGCAAAAATTGTTATACATAATCTTATTTCTCTTTTCTTCGGTTTCATACTCACAGGAACAAGGAAACTTTAATATTCAATCAGTCAATACTGAGCTTAATGATGGGGTACTGATATTAGATGCAAATATTAATCTGAATCTTCCAGATCGAGCTATTGATGCAATTTATTCAGGGATAAATTTATCTTTTTATATCGATATTGAGATGAATCGATACAGAAGGTTTTGGTTTAACGAAAGCATCGCAACGCTCAGACAAGAATATGATTTATCTTATAACGAAATTACAGAAAGGTTTACCATAATAAATTTAAATTCTAATGAAGTTTCAACCTTTGCAACATTAGATTCTGCATTAAATTTTCTTGGAAGAATTTCAAGGCTACCTATACTTGACGCTTCGCTCATAGATCAGTCGACTAATCATTTTATAGAATTAAGGATAGGAATGTTAATTGATTCAGATTCAAGATTTGATCGTATCATCAATATTCTAAGAAGGAATGAAAGTATTGAAAGTGACTGGTTTGAATGGCAGGTAAATTAAGAACTAAGGCAATACTTTTTGCTTTATTAGTATTCATTTTCTTATGGATAGTTTTAATATTTATTTTTTCTGCTATTGATCAAAATAGCAGTGACTTTTCTTTTTACCAAGAATTAATAGCGATCATAAGCTTTGTCGTTTTTATAGTTCTAACGGTAGTATTGGCTGGAAATACTTATGCTTTTATAAGGGATTATAGAAGTAAAATTCCTGGATCAAGAATCAGTCTACGTATCCTTATAGCATATGGTAGTCTTTTGGTCATACCCTCATTGATTATTTTTATTTTTTCCCTTCGATATATTAATAGTGGTATCGATAATTGGCTCAATCTAGGTCTTGATTCTGGATTAGTGCAGGCTGTTGAGCTTACCCAAGAGGCGATAGATATAGAGGCAAGGCAATACCTTGGTGAAGTAGAAACACTTGCTGAAGCCTTACAAAGAGCGAATACAGTTGATCAATTGAGTGTATTGAATGATTTCATTCTGCAAACGGATGCTATAGAGGCAATGATAGTTAATGCAAATAATCAAATAATGAGTATCGCAACAGAGGATTTAATGAACCTGGAATTATCTCCAACTATTAACATTGACATTAACTTTGATCAGAATAATCGCTACCTTGAGCTTCAGTCACTGGAAAATGGAACCTATGAGGTATTAGTAGGCATGCCACTCGTTACTAATCAAAACTTTGCACAAGAGAATGTTCTCTTCGGAAGATTTAGGGTCAACGAGGATTTAAGTTTTCTTGCTAACGAAGTTCAGAGAAGTATAAACCAGTATCGTGAGCTAACTTTTCAAATTCCTAATATTAAATTTAGCTTCACACTCTTTTTAAGTATCATTCTTATAATTACATTCTTTACTGCTCTTTATGGTGCAATCGTCCTGACAAGGAGGTTTGTTCAGCCAATTCAAACTTTACTTTTAGGAACTGATGGAATATCAAAGGGAAAGCTTGATATAGAACTAAAATACGAGAGGAAAGATGAATTTGGGCAGCTCATCGAATCATTTAACCTTATGAGTAAAAGTTTAAAACAAACTGATGATCTTCAAAAAATTACTCAGCACAGCTTAATTAATGAACAAAATAAACTTGCAAGTATACTTGCTAATTTATCAAGTGGTGTTATCGCATTTAAGGATAACGGAGAGGTGATCATCACGAACGAAATGATGTTTGAAATTTTGAAAGAAAAAGAATCGCACTTTAATGGTTTACACATTGATGAAGTTAAATGCCAATCGCACATTGCACAATCAGTTTTTCAACTCATAAGAAATAAATTCCAACTTCAGCTTTATGAATGGAAAGACCAAATTGAAATCCAAGAAAAAGCTAATACTTACGTATTTAATTTGGCCGCATCAACCTTCCGCAATGAATCTATTAGTGGGTTTATTGT
>Ga0222714_10002328_pt1 | contig 20242 bp, 14 predicted proteins | sample C33_3DmetaG_FD_165048 | JGI IMG/M metagenome (GOLD analysis project Ga0222714, IMG submission 165048) | Estuarine water microbial communities from San Francisco Bay, California, United States - C33_3D | ecosystem: Environmental > Aquatic > Marine > Unclassified | place: USA: California...
CTTCAAGAAGGCCTTGGCTTTATTCAGGTCAGGCTCGGAAAAAGCGTAGGCCTTCACGGGGTCTTTCGCCGCACGACTTAGGGCACTATCAAAGAATGCTTTTTGATAGCTGCGCATAAAGGTTTTATTCTCTACAGCAGCCTTAAGGGTCGTGATGCTCGAGACGTATTGGTTTCGAATGGTGAACGGAAAGGTGATTTCTCCAAATGCGGTGGTTTGCTTTAATCCTCTAGAACTCGCCTGCTCAAAAAGAAGACCGAGGCCCCCTTGCAAGTCAGGGTACGAAGAGCCATAGCCGGGATATGTGCCGTCAAAGACTTCTCTAGAAAAATAAAACGATCCGATCGAATCTAAGGCCTTTGAGAAATAGCCACCGAAGAGCTCATTGAGATCTTCATAGTTTTCTTTGGGCATGATCGGATCAAGAGAGCCATTAGGTTTCATGGGCTCAAAGAAATAAGTACTTTGTGAGCCCATTTCGTGAAAGTCGGTCACTACATTCGGATACCATTGGTGGTACCAGTTGAGTTTGCCTTGACTCTCAGGGTTTACGGCCAAAATCCAATCGCGATTGAGGTCAAACCAGTAGTGATTGGTGCGCCCCCCGGGCCAGTATTCGTTGTGTTCGGCATCTTGAGGATCGGCCACTAGCGGAGAAGCCTTATACATATTCGCCCAATAAGTATGGCGGTCCCTGCCATCAGGATTGATGGTTGGATCAATAAATACCACCGCGTGATTGAGGTAATGAAGAATCTCTTTGTTCTCCGATGCAGTTAAGGTGTAGGCCGACAGCAGTGCGGCCTCAGAGCTCGAAGGCTCATTGCCGTGCACGTTATAGGCCAAGTTGATGATTAGAGGAAGCTGTGTATCGGTCTGCTCAGCTGACCGCGGATCAATCGATTTGAGGTGCTCTTTTTGAATCTCATCGAGGCGGGCCAAATTTTCTGGAGTAGACACCACCAGCATCACTAGCTTGCGCCCTTCGTGTGTGCGCCCGTATTCAATGAGTTTGGCGCGTTCACTTTGGGCGGCCAGTGTTGAGAGGTAGGCGACGATGAGGTCATGTCGCGTATGCTGCTCACCTATGCCATAGCCGAGAAAGTCTTGAGGGCTTGAAACGCCCTGTTCATAGGGCATGTATCGTTTTAAGAAATAATCTTGGGCTGTGACTGGGGCAATAGAAAACAGTACAGCGAGCAATAGAATTAAGTTCTTCATTTTTACGCGTTTAGTGGTTAATTCAAGTGATTCCAGTGGATAAGAGCGTTCCAAAATAGTCCGCTATCGTGGTGGTTCAGAAAACGATTCAATGGATTGAAGGTGAAAGATATCACGCTTCCTTTTCCGTGGGGTACGTTGAATAGGGCACCGTGTCCTACAATTTCATTTTCGTTTCGAACCATGCCAGAGCGCACGTATTTTCGGGCTTTGTCTTTAGATTTCTCAGTGGCTTTAGGTTGCTGGTCTTCGGGCAGACCCATGATTGCTCCTTCATAAGGGGTTTCATCGCTTTGAGGATCGTCCCCGTACTGAAGCACCATGTAATGGCGATCTCTCAGGGCGGTTTTTAAAAGCGGAGTGTTTCCTTTATATAAGTGGAATTTTTCAGGATACCCGTACAATAAAGGGCTCTTTGATTGTCTAGCCTTGGCAGTTACAATAGACCCGGGGTGAAATAATTTTGAGGTGTTTTGACGACTGAGTTGTTTACCAATGCCGAGCTCTGCGACTATGGTAGAACTATTGTCTAGCGGGATGAGTATGCCCCCGGCTTCGACAAAAGCACTGAGTTGGTGAATACCATCAAATCCTGGTCCGCCCGTAATGTCTTCACTTGAGTCGGGTGTTCCATGTGCCTGAAACGTGGCGGTTTTGGTGAATGGCATCGGTCCGAAAGAGTTACTTACACCGTGAATGAAAGAGGTGGCATCTCCCCGTTGATGAGGAATGACGATGACATCAAATTTTGAGCGCAACTTTCCGCTTTTTAAATCGTCTTTGTCAATACTCGTGTACGGTATTTGACGCTGCTCTAAGGTGAAGCGCACCCAGCCTTCGGCTTGAGTGTCTGTCCAGCTGTGAAATACTGCGACCTTCGGAAGGCTAATGGCTCTTAAATCACTAGGCACTGTCTGTGTTGCCTTGAGGTCTAATTCAAAATCAGTCGCTAACTTTTGGGCTTGTGAGGCCGTCAAACCGCTAAACACGATGGATCCTTCGGATAAGGTGTCATTGGCTACAGTAAAGAAAGGTCTGAGGTATAGGCCTTTGCGTTTTTGCTGTATTGTTTTAAGGCATAAAGTGCCGATAGTGTCTTCGATTGAGCGTTGTAATCTAGCACATAATTAGTGGCCTCACCTGTCGCCTTGGCTTCGTAGCGTACCTCTTCGGTAATGAGTTCTAGTTCAGCAGGGCTATGAGTAAACGCTTCATTTTTTTCAACATCTACCCCGTAGAGCATACTAAGGGTCCAGGCGATGGCATCGTAAGGCGGAAACTTTGCTTCTTTAGGATAGTTCTGCTCGGTAAGCAGATCATAGGCTAACTTGCTATAGGGCTGATCCAGTTTGATGAGGTAAGATCCGACTGCCTCACCTTCTAGCACCTGATGCACCTCAATGCCTTGAGCGCGTAATTGATTAACTAAATAGGCCGCCATTGAGGGGTCACGCTGAGCCGCAGGAATGGTGAACTGTTTGATCTTGTTTTTTTCGGCAAACCGAGTGTTGTTGACTCCTTTTTGGTAGAAATTTTTTAATAGCCCTTCGCGGTTATCAGCGGCGTAGGTAAGCGAGGCCAATACGCCTGCTTGCATGTAGTTCGTGTTGTTTCGGGCAGACCAATTGACCATTCCAGAGGCAGGATCAGGGCGATACCACTCTCTTGAGGTCACATTGTCCCCAGCGTATTTACTCTTGGTCAGGTCGCGCAGGTAGGTGTTGGCTCCTGCGTTGCCGAAAGTTTCGTAGAAGCGCCCAACCGAATTGTGTGTATTGGCTACCCATACGCCGTATCCGGGCCACCACCCGTCGTAAAATGCCCAGTGAAATACTCCGGGGAGTCCTTGAGCGGCCAAGCTGGTCATTTCATAGTTCGCTATCGTCTGCCATTCGCCTACGGTAATCGGGTCTACATTTTCATTGTAAGGTCCTGTACCCGTAGAGATATACAAAAGCGGAACAGATTCATGCAGATCGAGCATCACGTTCGGATGCCAGTGGTAATAAATCTTAAATATGTTTTTGGTGATGGCCTGGGTGATTTGCAGTCCGTCACGATTGTTGTCGTGAAACACGTATTTTCCCCAATACGGAGTAGAGCGCGGAAATCCATCATCCCACTCGCTGCGGAACTTGGTGTATCTGTGGTACCAATCGACCTGTTTGTCGCGTCCGTCGGGTTCTGAAACCGGATTTATCAGCACGATCACATTTTCGCGAATGTGTTTGATGGCCTCTGAATCATCGGTTAAAAGCCGATATGCCAGTTCCATGAGCATCTCAGGAGACCCCATTTCAGTAGAATGCATTCCTCCGTTGAGGTAATACACACTTTTTCCATTTTTGATCAGTTCTTCTGCGCGATCACTAGGTGTTTTTCTGGGATCAGCCAGCTCGGCGAGCATTGCTTTGTAGCTATCTGCATTGGCTAGGGTAGTTTCATTAGAGATCATCACTAGGTGAATAGCGCGGCCCTCTTCGCTGGTGCCCATTTGCTGAATCATAAGTCGATCAGAGGCCGCCGCCAAAGCTTGATAATAGCCGTAAATTTCTGAGGTATTGTGCATCACTCCTGGGGCACCTATGATAGTTCCGAAATGCTTGAGCGGAGAGGGAATAGTTGGGTGATCGATGATTTGTGCTATAGAAGCCGGATAAAACCGCTCATCTGTTGTGAATGCTTTGATCTGCTCTTCGTAGGTAAGGTCGCGCTCTTGCGCCTTAAGCGGTAGTATGTTGACTAAAACTACAAGGCAAAAAGTATGCAGTAGAATCGATTTTTTGTTCATAAGGTGAATAAATAAGAAGAGTTAAGATAACGAGTTATCCCACAAGTTGGATGGGTTTAACACTAAAGGGGTAGTTACTTTCTCAGACTCCAGACTTCATAGATGGGTTCACCACGACTGCTGAGCCCTGAATGGTGCCAATCTTCGTCTTTGAGTTCGTAGTTGAATGCTAAGGCTGCTCCAACTCTGCTTTTATCTCTAGAAAAGAATTCGATATGTTCGGTATAGGTTCCGTTTTCAGTGGTGTAACGTCCTCCGCCCGTACCCATAAATTGCCCTGTTTCTGTGTTGTAAGCAATCCATTGAAACCGCGTGCCAGATAATATTTTCATCGTCTTTCTCGGTTGATCGGTTGATCGAGGCTCAAGTAAATCTCCGCGTTTGCGCGCTGACATAAGCCATGCCCCAGCGAGTACCCCAGGAGCATTCGAGTCGATCTTCCTGAACTCAAGGTTCATTCCAGAAACAGTATATCCGTTTGCGCTTTCAACCAGCTCAAAATGAAGCGTCTCGCCTACTTGTTCAGGTTGTTCAGAGTCGAATTCTAGGCTTAAACTCCAATGAGTGCCGTTAAGATTCCAGGCTCCTCCTAGGGTTCGAATAAAATCACCATCAGTCGCTTTAAACCAAGTGATTGCTTGATAACCAGATGATACGATACTGATAACGGTTAGCTCGCCGTGGTTAGCATCTTGTGTGTTCGCCTGCCACGCACCTAATGGAGGTTGTGCAGAAAGGCTTAAGGTCGCAAAAATGATTAAGGCAGAAATGAATATCCTCATAGGTTTTAATTTGGTCTCAAGAATGTACAAAATAGTTAGCTTTAAAGAACTTTAAACGAGATAGACCTAACTAATTCAAGGATGAAGCGCATTTTAAATTCATTTTCGGCTCTAGTTGGCCTTACAATAGCAGTATGGTTTTTATCGGCCCTTGCCATCCTATACTTTATTGACGATTGGGGTGTACGAGGAACATTCGGGGATCTTTTTGGCGCCGTTAATGCCTTGTTTTCTGGATTAGCTTTCGCGGGCTTGCTCTATTCTTTACTCGATAACAAGCGCCAGATAATGGCGCAGCAAGAAGAGCTGATGCTGAATCGACAAGAACTTCTAAAGTCACGAAAAATTCAAGAAAAAACTGAAAAGGCCATTGAAGCACAAGTAGCCCAGATGAAGAACACGGCTCGTTTAAGCGGATTAAATACACTTGTGAATTACTTTACCGCCAAAATAAACGATGCTAGTAGCACAGAAGAAGAGATTCAGGCTGCCAAAGAAAAGCGTCGAGACGCCATTCGTGAGATCGATCGGTTGATTAAATGGGCAAACGCTGACGATATTTAAGTATCTTTTAAATTTTACTGACTATGAGTAGCAGAAGAACGTTTCTAAAAAAATCAATAGCGGGTGGACTCGTTAGTGCATTACCTGTAACTGCTTTGGCTTCTTGCGCATCTGAAGATTCAGCGAATAGCAAGAAGGCTCAAGCTACGGGTTCAAAAAACGGTAAGATTACCTTTTTACAAACTACTGATGTGCATTGTCAGTTGCATCAGCATGATGAGCTGTTTTGGGAAAATGAAGAGATCGTTTTCAGAAAAACAGGAGGATACGCTCATTTATCTACAGCATTGAAGCAGCTAAAAGCTGAAAACCCAGAGAACACCATTGTGATGGATACAGGCGATATGTTTCAGGGATCTATGCTTTCGGTTCGAACAGAAGGAGACGCCTTTATACCCATTTTGAATGCGATGAATTACGACCTGTATCATCCCGGAAACTGGGAGGTTGTCTATTATAAAGACCGCATGCAGCACCTTTTGGGAGGGCTTAATGCGCCTAAGGTGTGTACCAATATGTATCACGATTTGGGCGATGGAAAAAGAGGAGAGCTGATCTTTCAGCCTTACCAGATTTACAATAAACTGGGTGTCAAAATAGGATTTCTAGGGTACACCGATCACCTTGTTCCAAAGCGTCAATCGCCCCTTTATTCAAAAGGCATCGTTTATACGGAGGCCAAGGAAAATTTAAAGCATTATGTTGATGTGTTGCGCAATCAAGAAAAGTGTGACTTAGTGATCATCTTGTCGCACATGGGTCTTTCTCAGCAGATTGCTTTAGGAAATCACCCTGACTGTGAAGGAGTCGACTACATCTTTGGTGCTGATACCCATGAACGAGTGAGAAAGCCTATTCAGGCCAAATACACCAAAATTGTGGAGCCCGGAGCCTTTGGTTCGTTCGTTGGAAAACTAGAGATTGAGGTTAAGGACGGAAAGATGGGTGAGCATCATTATGAACTAGTGGAGGTTGATCCAAATCGCTTTGAGGCCGATCCAGAGATGGTGCAACTTGTTGAAGCATTAGAAGCACCTCACAAAGAGGCCATTGAAACGGTAATAGGCTATTCTAAACAACCTCTGTATCGCTACTTCGTCGTTGAAAATACAATAGATACCATGATCGTGGATGCACTTAAGTGGAAGATTAATGTCGATGTGGTGTTGTCAAATGGCTTCCGTTTCTGTCCTCCGCGTGTACCTGATGAAACCGGATTGGTGCCAATTACTGAGGGCTATTTGTACGATATGCTACCCGTTGAGTCTACTGTTCGAACTGGAAAGGTTAGCGGAAAGCAGCTCTTAGCATGGCTCGAAAAGGAACTACAAAATGTATTTGCTAAAGATGCTTCGAAACGCTTCGGTGGATGGGTAGTTCGATTCAAAGGGATGAAAGTAGAATTCAAAGCTTTTGCAAAATTTGGTGAACGGGTGCAGAAGGTAGTTATAGCTGACCAACCCTTAGACCCAGACCGCGAGTACACGATCTGTGCTTGCGAACGTGAAGGAGATCCAGATGATGTATTGTGCCGCATGACGGGTGTCAAAGAAACTAAGAACACGGCGTATACATTGCACGGCGTAGTGAAAGACTATCTGAAAGAATTTTCCCCTGTAGACCCCGTGCTTCGTCACGACTCTAAAGTTTTAGATGCTCCGTTAACCTTATTATCTCAGGTTTCGGGTGTAGATTACAAGTTTGTATAACGCATAATTCATTTGTTTCTTTGGCCATTAGAATTTCTTTCAGTGACGACAGGAAATGAAATTTCAGGACCATGAAATACGTGCTTTTAAGTGCCCTTTGCGCTTTTTTATTCGCCCCTATTCAAGCTCAAACACTTGATACCCTTCAAGTGAATAAAACTGCAAGTTGGGGAGTGAATTTTGCGAATGTGGGTCTTTCCAATTGGACGGCCGGAGGTGAAAGCTCGGTAGCGCTAGGTACTGTCTTTAATGCCAAAATCGTTCGAAAGGAGAATTTTGGTACCTGGACTAGTCAGTTCGATTTTGCACTTGGGGGAGCCCGTGTAGGCGATAAGAACTTCAGAAAAACAGATGATAATATTATCCTGCAATCGAAGTACACCAAGAAGTTCAGTGAGAAATTCAGAACGGCGGCTATTGCCGTCTTTAGAACGCAATTGTTGAACGGTTTGGTCTACAAGACTGATCCTGAGAATCCAGATGAATTTTTGAAGAACAAGATATCAGGCCTCCTATCGCCCGGATACCTTTCGCTTAATCTAGGTTTTGATTACGAGCCAGGAGATTACATGAGTGTCTCTTTTGCTCCTACCTCGGGAAAATTTACGTTAGTGACAGACCGCGAACTATCTGAGGCCGGTGCCTTTGGTGTAGAAAAGGGTAAAAATACGCGTTCAGAGCTTGGGGTGAACCTTTTAGTGGCAGTCGATCTCGATCTCATGGAAAACATGAATTTGAAGAGTAGTCTAAACCTATTTACGAATTACGGCACATTTGGGACTATAGATACCAACTGGGAAAACTTGATTGTGATGAAGGTCAACAAGTACTTCAATGCCAGTTTAGGAACGCAGTTGATCTATGATAAAGACATTCTAATTACCAAAGACGACGGTAGTCTCGGAAACGCCGTGCAATTTAAGCACATATTAAATTTTGGATTCAATTATGCACTCTATTAGTAAAGCGCTGTCTGTATATTACAAGGGACTTTATATTCTTTTTTTAGCAGTGTTTTTCGGATGCAATGATGGAAGGGTTGAACCATCTACTCCTTTATCAATGAGCAATCGGCCTAATGTTATTTATATTCTAGCTGATGACCTAGGATATGGCGAGCTAGGAGTATATGGTCAGGATAAAATTGAAACGCCAAACCTTGATGCCCTAGCAAATTCAGGAATGCGTTTTACGCAACACTATTCAGGAGCTCCTGTATGTGCACCAGCACGATATATGTTGCTCACAGGTAAACATGCCGGACACTCTTTCATTAGAGGTAATGACGAATGGGACGAAAGAGGGGAAGTCTGGAATTATAGAGCAGTTATTTTAGATTCAACCTTAGAAGGTCAAAGACCAATCCCAAGTACCACGGTGTTGTTGCCTCAAAAACTTAAGGAAGTGGGTTACCGCACTGGTATGGTTGGGAAATGGGGATTAGGCGCTCCACACACTGAGTCTATTCCAACAAAAATGGGATTTGATTTTTTCTTTGGATATAATTGTCAACGACAGGCGCACACCTACTATCCAGTGCATTTATATCATAATGAACAGAGAGTTTTTTTAGGAAACGACACCATAGCCCCATCAACAAAACTTGCCGAAGGAGACTCTGAACTTGATCCAACGAGTTACAAAAATTATACGCTAGATGAATATGCTCCTGACTTAATGTTTGAGCAACTTCTTAGTTTTATAGGAGATCGAAACGACCAAAAGGACACTCCGTTTTTTGCCTATTGGGCTACCCCCTTACCGCATAACCCGATTCAGGCCCCAAAGCGATGGGTTGATTATTACATCAAAAAGTTTGGTGAAGAAGATCCGTACTTAGGTCAGCGCGGATACTTTCCACATCAAAATCCTAGGGCCGGTTATGCTGCTATGATATCCTATTTAGATGAAAATGTAGGCAAACTGATTGCATATCTCAAAGAGAACGATCTCTATGAGAACACTCTGATTCTTTTCAGTTCTGACAATGGAGTCACTTATTCTGGTGGAACTGATGGTATTTATTTCAACAGTTCTGGCATTTTCGATGAAGGTTTTGGACGTGCAAAAGGGTTTGTTTATGAGGGAGGTATACGCGTACCACTTATCGCTCATTGGCCAGGAAAAATTAAACCAAAGAGTCAAACTGATCTTTTATCATCTCAATATGATGTGATGGCTACTCTTAGTGAGATTAGTGGATTTGAGTTGAGTGATCCTACTGATGGAATCAGTTTTGCTCCTACATTGTTAGGAACTGCTCAACATAAGACTCACAACTTCTTATACTGGGAATATCCAGAATATGGAGGTCAGGTTGCGATAAGAATGGGTAAGTGGAAGTTGATTCGGCAGCATTTAAAGGATGATCTTTCCCCCACTCTAGAGTTATATAATCTCGAAATAGATCCGCAAGAATTAACTAATGTCGCCACTCAATTTCCAGATATTATTGCGAAAGCAGCATTGATATTTAAAGAACAACATACAAATGCTGAGGTAGAAGATTTTAGGATACCACTAATAGAAAAAAGTCTGTTTTAAGAAATTAAGGGTCAGTCTCCAAGATTGAATTCTGTTCCAAAAGAAACAAAATGGTATCCTTCGGCCTCTAACTTTTCTCTGTCTTTATTTGACTTGAAGCGTACAGGGTTCGTATGGTTAAAATGAGTAAACCAAACCTTATTTTTTTCTTTAGTTTTTAAAGTATCAAGTAGTGAGGTCGTCTCTATAATGAAAGGATGAGGTATTTCAGACATAGGTCTATTTAGCTCACCATCTTTTAGAAAAGTCCCATCAATTAGGGCAAAGTCAACCTCTTTTAGCACCTGCTCGAGTGAAAGGTTCCAAACGCTCCATTTATCAATATCAGGTATGTACAGAAGTTTTTTATGAACTCCTGAAATGAGAAACCCCACTGTTTCTGAGAACTCATCTCGGTGAGGAACTAACAATGGAGTTATACCAATATGATTGTCAAGCCGAATGGTTTTATTATTATAGAGTGGTTTTAGGCGTATGTTCTCAAGTTCTAGAAGTTGATTCCAAGGACCATTATTGCTTAAGAATTCCCACATTCTAGGCATTGCAAATACTGCAGTGCTTTTAGTGTTAGCCGCTTCGCGTCCAAGGTGAACAAGACCTGTATAGTGCCCCATATGTGCATGAGTAAGGAAAATACCTTTTAAGGGTAAACGTGAAATACGTTCTAGATACTGTGCTTGGCTCACCAGATCAGGAGTGGCATCAATTAAGATTGCAGATGTATCGCTATAAACTCCAATACTACTTACAAACTCATTTGGTTGAGGAAACATACAACACTCTAGTTCACAGCTGTATTGTGGTGATCCTCCATCTTGTAGGTTTCCTAAAACAATCACTTTCTGACTCCAGGTAACAGGTGTAAATAGAAAGATAAATAATAGAACAAACAGTAATGAAGATGAACGAGTCATAGGTGATAAAAAAACAGCGTTTATAATAAGGGTATGAAATAATCAAAAAGCGTTAGTGTTATCAACCCCCAAAAAGTTCCAGTGACCATGCTGATAATGGCAAGTACAATGGCATGCGGCATTAGTCTTTTATCATATGCCGAAGCTACTGCAGGGGCTGTCGAGACTCCACCTACATTGGCCATTGAGGCTAGCGGAACCCATACTAAAGAAATTTTCATCTTAAGAGCCAACCAAAAGGAAAGTATAAATTGAGTCAAAATCCAAAGTATAAGAAAGACCAATAAAGGAGGGTTAAAGCTTAGTTGACTAAACTCGAGCTTCAATCCTAGAATACTCATTACGGCAATGATAAGGATCTTACTAAGCCTTTGGACGTTCTTATGGTCCCAAGACTTAATTAGGTTTCCAAGTAGTAGACCGAGAAGGCTATACACGATAATTCTTTGCAGAAAAGTCAGTGGTATAGGATGCACTAACAAAAATCCTAATAGTAATAAACAAAGTGTGACTAGACGATTTTTAGAAGGTGTATCGTCATTGATTTGTGTAAAGTATTTTACTTCGTTTCGCTTGAAGCGTTTATTTAAGTAAGGGGTTTTCTTGATCCACTGAAACATGCCAATAGTCCACATATTGACTATTAGGTTGTCGAGTATTAATACCGATAGAAATAAAGGTTCTGGGGTGTTTGCAAGTTCTTTCAGTACCAACATTGAACTGCTTCCACCAATCCAGCTTCCAACAATGGGCTGTGAGGCGGTATAGCCCTTCTCTGTGATAAAGAAATGGTAAAAGTCTTCGTTGAAATGAGAAAGCAACACCCCTAAAACGATTGGGCAGAGCGCAATAATGGCTGAACTGATTATGAAGAAGAGCAATGGTCGGGTCCCAACAATCTTTAATTCATTGAGGTGCATGGAAGCCATTGCCGCAAGGACAGTCAGAGGTAAAAGAAATTGTATACTAAACTCATGAACGAAATGATCACTGCCAATCTTCAAGAACAATGAATTGAAAAAGGCTGGAAAAAGGTAAGCTAAAAGTACTGCAGGAACCCATTTAGTCACTTTATTAAAACGCTCTGAGCGCTCTATATTTAGAACCAATAGTATTGTTCCTGTTAAAAGAATCCCCAGCCAGAAGTTAACGGCCATGATTGAATTCTGTGGTTAAAATACCCAATAGCGATCGTATTCCTTCAAATAGATTTTTAAGCGCTATATTTTCGTTTGGGCCGTGAATGTTTGCATCGGGGTTAGGAATGCGCATGGCAATGGCATCAATATTTAGGGTATTGACAAATGAAGCGATGGGTTGAGATCCTCCTGTGGTGGTTAGTTTTAAAATCTCATCTTGTTGAATTCCTTTTTTGATTCCTTTTTCAAGCCAAGCTCCTAGCATAGAGTTCAAGGGCGTTCGAAACGCCACCGATCCAATGTTGGTTTGCATGCGAACCAGTTTCGATGTTGTTGCCCTATCATTTTCGGATGGCTCTGCAGTAATCAAGTTGTATCCTTTCAGTTTCAAATGATTTTCTATGATTTCAAACTGTCGCACTGCGGGTGTCTCTGGTGTAAGTCGCATCTCAAAAACCGCGTCTACCGATGCAGGTATACGAGTTAGTCCTGATGTACTTCCGTCGTTAGCATAGTATTCTCTTAGTATCAAGCTTGGGTGATGAAAAGTCTGCTGCGGATGAATATAGGTTCTCAAAAGGGGCTTGCCTAGGCGCTCTTCGAGTTCATCGTAAATACCGTACTTCAATTCTTTTAAATAGTTAAGTTCTTCAGGACTATCTTGGTACGGATCGAAATCGGCAATAAGAATCTTTTGATTTTCATCGATCATTGAGGCAACCACTTGGGTCATCTCTACCCATGGATTGGGGATAATCGAACCGTATTGACCACTATGCAAGTCAGTTAGCCCGGCATATGTAGTGAGGGTAAAGGTTGCTATACCTCGTGCACCATATGTAAGTGTAGGTACATCTGCTAATGAGCGTGTGCCATCTAGAATAAGCAATCCGTCAGACTCGAATTTGGCACGATTTGACGCAACGAAAGCACTTAAGGTTTTTGATCCTTTTTCTTCTGCGGTGTCTCCGATAATCTTTAGGGTTACCGCAGGCGTTATCTTATGTTCAGAAAGTGACTGAAGTGCGGCCAATAATGAGAAGGTAGGTCCTTTAGAATCTGAAGCTCCTCGAGCGAAAACGTACTCACCTTGAGATGCCGAAGCCGCTTTAATAATGGGTTTGAATGGATCGGGCTGACTCCATTCTGAAGGATTCGCTTTGAGTGCATCGAGCTGCAAATAAATAAGCAGCGTATAGGGCGCACCTTCATTAAATACCCCGTATAAATACTTAACCTTTTCAAATTCAATTATCTCTGTGGCCACACCAGATCGGTCAAGGTGATTCTTAACAAAACTCAAGTTTTTCTCTATACCCAAATAGTTATCAGACTCGTTGGGTATAGAGAGGTATTCAAGGAATTCCTCAATAATTCTTTTCTCATTTAAGGTTGGAATATGGCCTTGAGCATTTAGCGACAAGCTCAAGCCTAAGACCGAAGCTCTTAGAACCCAACCGTACTTTTTGAAAATGGACTCGACCAATCGCATTCTTAGAACTATTTTAACCCAGGCAAATTTTCTGTTGGGGCCTTCTGCGTCCATGGATAATCTTGTTTTTTGAACGTCGGATACAGTTGATCTAACGATTCTCTATCATATACAAAACCAATTTTAACGACCATTTTCACCTTATTGCTGAGGTAGATGTCTTCAAGAGGTAATCCTATTTTCTTTTGAGAAAAGGCCAGAAATGGAACAAGAAGCACAAATGCAATCAGCTTTGTTCTCATAACGCAAAGTTGGTAATGGAAGATAGCTATTTTCATAGTTCGCGCGGCACGAAGCTATTAAATCTAATCTTCAGAGAGAATGAAAATAAAAAGCCGCTTCTGTACAAAAGCAGCTTTTAGTTGAAATGAATTAAAAAACTAAAACCAGCCTCCTCCAACAGCTTTGTACAAAGCAATGTTGGCATTAATCAGCTGTTTTTGTGAGTCTAGCCATTTATTCTGAGCTTCAAGTGATTCTCTTTGAGTCAAAAGCACTTCGAGGTAGTCTGCACGTGCTGCCTTAAACAATACGGTAGAAATCCTATTGGCTTCTTCAAGGGCGGTCACCTGATCTTTTTGTAAGGCTAATTGAACCTTAAGATTTTCTAAGCTCCAGAGCTGCGTTGAAACTTCGAGATAAGCCTTCAAAGACACCTTTTGAAATTCTAAAAAAGCTTGTTCTTGGTGTGCATTGGCAATAGTCAGTTGGGCTTTCAATTCATTTAAATTGAAAATTGGACTCAACAATTCTCCAGCAATTCTGTAAAAAATTGATTCTGGGGTAGAACTTAATAGATTCGCCTTAAAAGCCTCACGACCGTAACTTGAGGTTATGCCGATTGAGGGCAAAAAAGAGGCGCGCGCTGTTTTACTCATCAGTTTAGAAGCTTCAAGCTCCTGCAACACTTGCTTCAAGTCAGGTCGATTCAAGACGAGTTCTATTGGGATTTCATCAGTTGCCAATAACATTGGAATCGACTCGAATTGATCGGCTCTTTTGATCTCTAGTGTGGGATTACCAACCAAGAATCGCATTTCGTTTTCGAGCCCGATGATCTCTTGTTGAACGCGTATGAGCTCACTCTGATTACGATCGTATTCAGCCTCAAATCGCTTAACGGCAAGCTCATTGCTTTTACCTGCCTGCTTTAAGAGTTTAACAATCTTGAGCGCATTTTTTTGAAGCTCATTGTAACGCTCGATATTTTTAAGTGTTAAGTCAAGCGTGACAAGCTCATAATAAGTTGCAGCAATCTCAGCAACTAATTGTGAGGTCATGAAACGTTGCGCTTCCCAACTAGCTAAATATTCATGAAACGCCGCTTTTTTCTGATTGCGCATTTTCTTCCAAATATCGAGCTCCCAACTTGCAGATAGCCCAATGGATTGGTTCTTCAAAGGCTCAGGAAACTCTTTACCATCAAGAGTGAGTTCGTGCTCAACGGCACCATTGCGGGTGAAACGCCCCACCTTTTCAGCGTCAAAGCCAGCCCCTAATCGAAGAAATGGAAGGTATTCTCCTTTACGGCCCTTTACCTCAGCGTTCGCTATGGTAATCTCTTGAGTGACAATTTTGAGCTCTTGATTATTACGTAAAGCTTCATCAATTAACCCAAGGAGGTATTTATCATTGAAGAAATCTCCTCGCTTTGCAACTTCTGCGGGCTTTATACTCTCTGAACGATCTGTAAAGGCTGTTGGAAGTTCAAAGGTTGATTGTTCAATAGGTTTTAAGCTTCCACAAGCAATTAAAAGCAAGAAGGAGGAGGTGAATAGACCCAGCTTGCCAAAAGCATATAAATTATTCATTGGTTTCATCTCTCTTATTTCGTTTTAATAATTTTGTAAGTTTTTTAAGCTGACTTTGTAATACGCTTGTTTCTTCTTCATGACGCACAAAGGCCTCCGATACCGGTTCGGTATACTCATCTCTAATGTAGGCCTTGCCTTCAATGAGTTTTGCAAAGAAGAAATAGAGTCCAGGAATGAGAATAACACCAAGAAAAGTTCCAGAGATCATACCTCCTAGGGCAGATCCGCCAATAGTCTTGTTTCCAATCGCTCCTGCACCCGTAGCAAGTACTAGCGGAACCAATCCAGCAATAAAGGCAAATGAGGTCATCAAAATAGGTCTAAAACGAACTTTAGCGCCTTCAATTGTTGCATCAAGGATACTTGCGCCCTGCCTATGTTTTTGCACTGCAAATTCAACGATAAGTACCGCGTTTTTCCCTAACAAACCTACAAGCATGATCAATCCAATTTGGGCGTACACATCATTGGATAACCCCATGAGTTTTAGCAATAAAAAGGATCCAAATACACCGAGTGGTAAGGATAAAATGATTACCAGTGGAAGGACAAAACTTTCATATTGGGCGGCTAAAACAAAGTATACAAAGAGTAATACAACCGCGAAAATGAGTAGAGATTCATTCCCCCTTTGCGCCTCGTCAAATGAGAGCCCCTCCCAGGCAATATCGAAGTTGTTAGGCAGAGATACCGCCGCTACTTCTTTAATGGCGGCAATAGCATCACCAGTAGTGTACCCTTTTGCTGGCAAACCAGCTATCGCTGCAGAATTATACAAGTTGTAGCGAGTAATTTCATTAGGACCTAGCTTCTTGGTTAGGGTGGTGAATGAAGAATAAGGAACCATTTCACCTTCTTCATTTTTTACAAATAAATTATCAAAATCAGAAGGTAAGGCCCGGTATTCAGGAGCTGCTTGAGTGTATACTTTAAAGAAGCGACCAAAACGAATAAAACCTTGCTCGTAGGTACTGCCAATGAGAATGTTTAAATTCTCCATGGCTTTACCGATTGAAACTCCTTTTTGCATGGCAGCTTGGTTATTGATCTCGATTTCATATTGAGGATAGTTCGCCGCGAAAAAGGTAAAAAGTCCAGTGAGTTCTGGACGCTCTTTGAGCGCCTCCATAAAGCGATTGTTGATTTGTTCAAACTCTTGGTAATCAACTCCACTAGTCTTGTCAAGTAGCCTAAATGAGAATCCTCCTGAGGCTCCAAATCCTGGAACAGCCGGAGGTTCAAAGTATTCAATTACAGCTCCTAAACCTTGGGTAGCTTCTTCAAGCTCTTCCATAATCTCTGTGACGCTGTGTTCGCGTTCATCCCATGGCTTAAGATTGATCAAACAAGTACCCGCATTTGATCCTCTACCCTCTGTCATGATTTCGTATCCGGCTAATGAAGAAACAGACTCGATTCCTTCGACCTCTTCAGCAATGGCCTGAAGTTGTCGTGCCACATCGTTTGTGCGCTCAAGAGTTGATCCAGGAGGTGTTTGAATAATAGCATAAATGGTTCCTTGATCTTCATTTGGTATGAATCCAGAAGGAAGAACGCTATTTAAGTAATAGACGCCAAAGGAAAATGCCAATAGTGTTCCAAAAGTGAAGATGCGCTTAGTGACAATTCTTGATAAAAGTTTTTCATAAGAATTGGTTAACAAATCGAACTTCGAATTGAACCAGTGGATAAATCTCGAAAATGCGGATTGTTTGAGATTTGGATCATGAGGTTTTAAAAGTATGGCGCACAATACCGGAGTTAATGTCAGAGCAACAATAGCTGATATCACAATGGATCCGGCCATAGTAATTGAAAATTGCCTGTAAAACACACCTATCGGCCCAGACATAAAGGATATAGGTACAAATACAGAAACCATAACCAAGGTTATAGCTATGATCGCACCACTAATCTCGCCTAGCACCTCTTGTACTGCTTCATAGGGTCTGAGATTAGATTCTTCCATTTTCGCATGTACCGCCTCAACTACCACGATCGCATTATCTACTACAATACCAATGGCTAGTACTAAAGCAAAAAGAGTAATTAGGTTTACCGAAAGACCAAAGAGTTGCATCACAAAAAAACTTCCCACCAGAGAAACCGGCACGGCTAAAATGGTAATGAGAGTGTAACGCCAGTTTCCAAGAAATAAGAAAACTACAAGCGCTACTAGTATTAATGCGTCTCTGAAGGTATGCATTACCTGATCAATCGATGCATCTAGAAAGCTTGAGACATCGTAGTTGATTTTATAATCTACACCCGGGGGAAAGTCTGCCTCTAATTCTTTTAGCTTCTCTTTGATTAATTGAATAACCTCTGACGCATTACTCCCGAGCGTTTGTTTTAGAACAATAGAAGCTGAAGGGTCACCATCCAGATTGGAATAAATATCAAAGAACTCACTTCCTAACTCGACATCAGCGATGTCTCCAAGCTTAAGTAAGGCGCCATCTTCATGAGCCCTAATAATAATCTCTTTGTACTGATCGGGTTCATTGTATCTTCCTTGATAGGTCAATACATACTCTAGAGACTGTGACTTGTGCCCATCGGCTCTACCAATACGACCAGGCCGTCCCAGTATACTTTGATCCTGCATGGCCTCGAGCACTTCTTCAGCAGAAACATTATAGGCACGCATTCTATCGGGTTTTAACCAGACACGCATCGCGTATTTTCTACTCCCTAAAATTTGAGCACTTGCAATTCCATTGATTCGTTGAATTTCTGGAATGATTCGAGTGTAGGCATAGTTGTAGAGAAACTTTTCGTCAAAGTCCTTGTCATCACCATAGAGGTTGACGTACATCAACATACTAGGTTGTACAGGCGTTATGATTACTCCTTCTCGCTGAACGAGATCGGGGAGCAACGGCATAACTTGGTCTACTCTTGTTTTCACTCGAACCACTGCCTGATTAGGATCAGTTCCGGGTTCAAAAATGACACGTATGGTTCCTTCTCCAGCACTTGTGGCATCTGAAACCACATAGCGCATTCCTTGTACGCCGTTTATGGCCGTTTCGAGAGGAATGATGGTACTCTTAATAAGAACATCGGCACTCGAACCGGGGTAAGCAATGAAGATGTTCACCGTGGTAGGAGCGATTTCTGGAAATTGAGAGATAGGTAGTTGTTTATAGGCTAAAAGCCCAGTAAAGACTATGGTCAGTGATATGACTATAGCCAGTACGGGCCGGTGTATGAACTTTTTAAACATGATTTAAGGCTAAGAAGATTACTCAGAGAATAGGTTTAGCTCTTTGGCTAGCTTATCAAATGGCACGCTACGCGCTTCAATGATCTGGTGGTTTTTAACTAAGCGGATACCATCGACTAAGATCTGATCAGAAGATGATAGGCCAGAGCCAACAATAAAGAGATCGGGTAGCTCTCCTTTTATGGTAATCTCAGTCTGAGTGAGCTCTCCAGATGCACTTACCTTAAAAACATAGGTTTTGTCTAGTATTTGGAAAGTGGCCTTTTGAGGTATAAGCAATGCTTTGGTGAACGGTATGGGTATTATGATATCGCCAGTTTCGCCATGACGAAGAAAACTGTTTGGATTCTTGAATGAGGCTCTAAACCCTATAGTTCCAGTAGTATTGTCGAATTCACCCATAATGGCATCGATTGTTCCAGGTCCATCAAACGTAGACCCGTTCGGAAGCAATAAAGAGACCTGTTTTTGTTGGTCTTCTAAATGCTGAATATAGTTGAGGTATTCTGCTTCGGGAACATTGAAATACACCCACATTGTGCTGTTATCTGAAAGCGAAGTAAGAATCTCGCCTTCGTCCAACAAACTCCCCTCTCGGACCAATAATCGGTCCATTATACCGTCAAAGGGTGCTTTGATTTTAGAAAAATTTAAGTGCGTTTCTGAGAGATTTACTTCAGCTTTAGCTTTTTCGTATTCTGCCTCGAATAGAGCAAGTTCATTGTCTGAGATAATATTTTCTCTAAATAGATTAAGGGCATTAGAGTATTCGATTTCAGCAACCCTTGCAATTGATTTTGCCTTATTGAGTTCTGCCTGATATATAGATGGCAATGTGGTAAACATAAGGTCGCCCTTAGATACTCGTGCGCCTTCATCGACAGAGATTTGCTCTAAATATCCTTGCTCAATTGCACGTAATTCGATGTGTTTGTGGGCCCTGATCTGAGCAACATATTCTTTGTAAAGAACGGTGTCCTTTTCTGCTGGCTGGACAACAGTGAATGTGCTAGACTCGTGTTCTTCATGGTGGTTGTTATGACAGCCTATAAAAAGGAGAGCTGTGCCTACAAAGGCTGCTTTAAAAGTGTTTTTCATTGTGATAGTTGATTTGATACGGTATTGAACAATTCCTTCTTACAGGAAATTATGCGGCTGACTGCTGAATTGTATGACTCAACGAGTTAGCGTAATCAAATCAATAGTTGATCAAACAGTACAAAGAGTGCTGTCTTCTTCTGGGTAGAATAGGTATAGAGGGTGGTAGGTTGTAGCTGATAGTAATCTCGAAGGTATAAGTCAGATTTAGATGGACTCGAAAGCCCTTCTAAAAAAGTTCGGGTAGATTCTTGGTCTTCGTTCTCCTTTTCAAGTTCGAATTCCTCTACCTCTAGGAAGCTTGATAAGCTCCACCCAAACCGAGAAGAATGTGCTTGAGTTACCTCAGAAGCTGAATTACGATTTAGATAGCTTTCACCTGATGGTTCATGATGATGCCCCTGCAGATAAAGGCTAAAGAGAAGTGAAAAAATAAAGCTTAATCGAAGCACAAGGGTATTCTAAGTGGGTATAAAGGTAACCAACATCATCAGAAATCAAACTTTACTGAACAAATTTTACCCCTAATCCATAGATGATGGATTCTAAGCCGTCTAATCAAAAATAAAGCTGAAATCAAAGTTTCTTAGTCCGACCCTAGTATGGTAGTATGACATAGAGAATTTGGTGCTACTTTCATTGAGCTTTATACTTTACACCTACTATTCAGATTTAAAAAGTTCTGATTAGCTTAAATGGATTAATTATGAGAATATTTCATCCCCAATTTTTTCTATACGGTTTAGTTACCTCTTTTTCATTGAGTGCATTCTCTCAATCTTCGGCTTATGATGCAGCATCCATTCGTGCAACGGTAGAGCTTTTTTTTGAGGGCTTTCACGAGCGAAATGAAGCGAAGATGAAATCTGTACTAGACGAACAGGCTGTTTTTCACAGTATGGATGAGCGCGGAGAGATTTCCAAACTGCGAAATACTCCAGTAGA
>Ga0222714_10002329_pt1 | contig 20236 bp, 19 predicted proteins | sample C33_3DmetaG_FD_165048 | JGI IMG/M metagenome (GOLD analysis project Ga0222714, IMG submission 165048) | Estuarine water microbial communities from San Francisco Bay, California, United States - C33_3D | ecosystem: Environmental > Aquatic > Marine > Unclassified | place: USA: California...
AATTGGCTGAGATTTTTAATTAATTTACCTAGATTTTAATTCGGAAATAGCCTTCTAGCTAGAAGGCTATTTTGCGTATAAGTTTAAAGTAATAGAAGGGAAAAATTACTAAATAGTCCTTCCTGAAAAAATAGATTGATTTAAAAATAAAAATTAAAAAAAATATCACCCGTTATAAAAATAATAAAAAAATTAGAATTCAAAAATATTTTAAAATAAAAATAATAATAAAAAATTGCACTATTATAATATTTTAAAATTAAAACAATCCAATTTTTCAAATTGGAATTGCATTTTCCAACTAGAGCAGTGATTTATGCTCTTTTTTCAAACCATTAATTCTTAAAAAAATTCAAATAGAAAGTGGTTTGGTACTTATTTTATTTTGGAATTTTTCTTTTTAGAAACTTCTTGAATTCGAATTGGTGTTAGATCTACCAAGTCATGGTCTCAATTTTCTCAAGATGTCCTGATTAAATTTTACATTTGCACTTGTTACCTCACGTTTAAATGCCCAAAATTCTTTTACTTACCGCTGAGCCATTAACCTTTAAGACGTTACTCTCTGGTTTCCCCAATTATTTGAAGGAACAAGCTTGGGACGTACTTTTGGTAAGTGGAGATGGGAGGGAAGTTTATTCCATGTGTCGAGCTGAGGGGGTGTCCCACGAATCAATTCCTTTTTCAAAAGGGGATAATTTTTTTGATGATGTCTCCACGTATTGGCAATTATTTCAATTGATCAAAAGGGAAAAACCTGATCTGATTCATAGTTTTGGAGCGAAAGCGGGATTTCTAGGTATGCTAGCTGCCAAACAGGCGGGTATTAGGAATCGGATTCACAGTATCACAGAAATGCCTGTTAAGAAATCCAGTTCATCAGCGATGCTTACTCGAAAGGAAAAGTGGACCATTTCGAATGCAACAGCTCTTTGGGTGAATTCTTCAGGGATGTATTCCTTTTTCTCAACTCTTCCTGATATTGATTTTTCTAAGTTTCGGATAATTGGAAATGGATCAACTTTAGGCGTTGATTTCGATAAGTTTAACCGGGAGTCCTTGAAAGAAAATCATTTAGTGGCTGCAACCATGCGTATGTTGCCAAGTGAGAATGATTTTATCATTTTGGCAGTGGGGAAACTTTCTACCAAAAAAGGGATGGAAGAACTAATCCATGCTTTCTTGAATTTTAAGTTTCTTTCTTCCTCCAAATTAGTTTTGATTGGGGAGCCGGATTTGCAGGAAAATCGACTAGCTCAAGAGACATTGACCACCATCCGAGAACATCCTCGTGTGGTACAAATTGATTGGACGGATCATGTAGCCCACCACCTGGCACTTGCAGATGTACTGGTACATGCTTCCCATACAGAAGGTTTTTCCAATGTACTCCTAGAGGCTGCTGCAATGCAAGTTCCAATTATTTGTTCCAATTGTGTGGGGAACTCTTCATTTATCCAACAACAAAAGACAGGACTGATATTTCCTGTTGGGGAAAATGCTATCCTTCGAGAAGCCTTGGAATTTTCCTATGTGAAAAGGGATGTAATGGCCAGTTTTGCAGATGCACTTTTCAAGGAGGTGAAAGATAAATTTGATCGGAAGTGGTTAAGTCAGCTTTACTTAAAAAGCTACGAGGAGGTACTATCGAATTAAGGATATGGCAGGTGACAAACAACTAAGAAATTCAACTTTAATTCAATAACCCATGAAATACTTGGTTACCGGTGCGGCTGGATTTATTGGATTTCATGTAGTTCAGGATTTACTCAGTAAGGGAGTAGAAGTAGTTGGACTAGATTCCATTAATTCCTATTACAGCATTGATTTGAAGTATGCTCGCTTGGCTGAATCTGGCATTGCCTCAATGGATATAGTTGAAGGTGTTTTGACTCAATCAACTATTCAAGCTAATTACCGATTTATTCAATTGGATCTGGTGGATAAGGATGGTTTACTCAAGCTTTTTGAGCAGGAGAAATTTGACCTAGTTATTCATTTGGCAGCTCAGGCAGGTGTGCGAAACTCGATTTTACATCCGGAAGATTATTTGCATAGTAATTTTTCTGGGTTTTTAAATTTGTTGGAATGCTGTCGATTTCATCCCGTACGGCATTTGGTTTTTGCTTCTTCAAGCTCTGTGTACGGTAGCAATACCAAAATGCCTTTTTCTACCTCAGATGAGGTAGATCACCCCATTTCCTTGTATGCTGCTTCCAAAAAAGCCAACGAATTGATGGCTCACAGTTACAGTCATCTATTTGGTATCCCAACTACTGGCTTACGCTTTTTTACAGTGTATGGTCCATGGGGAAGACCGGATATGTCTTATTTCCTTTTTGCCGATGCGATACGAAGAGGAGATCCCATCCAGGTATTTAATTTTGGGAATATGAAACGAGATTTTACCTATATCGACGATATTGTGGATGGAATTATCCGAGTGGTAGAAAAGCCTGCTTCTCCCAACTTAAATTACGACACTCAGCAACCAGATCCTTCGAGTTCGACCGCTCCTTATAGGATTTACAACATTGGCAATTCCTCTCCAGTTTCTTTGCTCATGTTTATTGAAGAAATAGAAAAAGGACTTGGCCAGAAAGCCAAGATGGAATTGTTACCGATCCAGCCTGGGGATGTGGTAGAGACACATGCCGATGTTAGCCCCCTTGAACGTGATTTCGGGTACCAACCGCGGACTACGGTGCCTCAGGGTGTGGCAGAATTTACAAAATGGTATCTTAACTTTTATCGATAAAACAATGTCAAAATCAATTTTAATTACTGGTGGAGCTGGATTTATTGGTTCCCACGTAGTCAAACTTTTTGTAACTACTTACCCTGAGTATCGAATTGTCAATTTAGATGCCTTGACCTATGCGGGGAATTTGGAAAATTTGACTGAAGTAGAAGGCGAACCCAACTACTTTTTTGAAAAAGCAGATATTCAAGAAGAAGAAGTTTTGCAAGCAATTTTTGAAAAGCACCGCATCACGGATGTCATTCACTTGGCAGCAGAATCTCATGTAGACCGTTCAATTTCCGATCCTCTGGCTTTTGTAAAGACCAATATATTTGGCACAGTAAATTTGCTGAATGTGGCTAAAAAAGCTTGGGCTGGAGCGTTTGATCAGCATTTGTTTTACCATGTTTCTACGGATGAAGTTTATGGGTCCTTGCACGATGGAGGCTTTTTTGTGGAGACTACATCGTATGATCCACAATCTCCTTATTCGGCATCCAAGGCCTCATCGGATCATTTTGTGCGTGCCTATGCAAATACGTACAAGATGAAGACAGTGGTATCTAATTGTTCCAACAATTATGGCCCCAATCATTTCCCAGAGAAGTTGATTCCGCTGTGTATCCATAATATTAAAAACAACAAGCCCTTACCTGTCTATGGGAAAGGAGAAAATGTGCGGGACTGGTTGTTTGTAAAGGATCATGCACGTGCAATTGATGTGGTTTTCCACAAAGGAAATCCAGGGGAGACCTACAACATTGGAGGCTTTAACGAATGGAAAAACATTGACATTGTCCGTCTATTGTGCCAAAAGATGGATGTAAAGCTAGGCCGTGAGCTAGGTGCCTCTGAAAAATTAATTACCTTCGTTCAAGACCGTGCCGGGCATGATTTACGCTATGCTATCGATGCCACCAAGATCCAAAAAGAATTGGGCTGGGAGCCTAGCTTGCAGTTTGAAGAAGGAATTGAATTAACAATCGACTGGTACCTTGAAAATGAGGGTTGGTTGAATCGAGTTACTTCTGGAGCTTACCAAACTTACTACGAAGAGCTTTATGGAAATAAGTAAAAAAAGCCCTCAAGGGCTTTTTTTACTTTAGTACTTAATAGAGGGTTCTGAACCGGATGGTTCCTGGGATATTTTTTAGGGCTTCAATTGCTTCAGGATCGTAAACCTTATCTATATCGGTGATTACATAGCCAATTCTTTCATTCGTTTTGAGGTATTGTCCTACAATATTGATTTGGTAATTGGCGAGCACCTGGTTGATCTTGGCCAATACTCCCGGTTCATTCTGATGCAGGTGAATGAGTCGGTGAGCTTTTTTCAAAAAGGGAAGCTGGATATTGGGAAAGTTTACAGAATTATACGTATTGCCTGTATTGATATATTCCATGATTTTACCGGGAACAAATCGGGCAATATTTTCTTGTGCTTCTAGGGTGCTTCCACCAATATGAGGGGTAAGGATAGTATTCGGTAATCCGATGAGTTCTGAGGTGAAAGGTTCCTTATTGTTTTTTGGCTCCTCAGGAAATACATCTACTGCGCACCCGCCAATGTGTCCGGATAGCATTGCATCTCGAAGTGCAGGGATATCAACCACATGGCCTCGGCTGAGGTTGACTAGTAAAGCCCCAGGTTTCATTTTGGCGATTTTATTCTTATCGATCAAGCACTTATTGTCTTTTCTACCATCGACATGTAAACTGATGACATCACAGGTAGCCAACAATTCCTCTAAGGAGTTCAACTTGGTGGCATTTCCTAGCGCCAACCTTTCAATAACATCGTAGTAGAAGACGTTCATCCCTAGGTTTTCGGCTAAAACAGAAAGTTGTGCACCGATATTTCCATACCCAACAATTCCTAATTTTTTTCCACGAATTTCAAAGGATCCTGTGGCTGACTTGTCCCATTTTCCTTGATGCATGCCTACAGACTTGTCTTGAAATCTACGCATCAAGAAAATGATTTCTGCAATGGCCATTTCAACGACCGAACGAGTGTTGGAGAAGGGAGCATTGAATACGGCAACTCCTCTTTTTTGGCATTCTTCCAAGTCAATTTGGTTAGTGCCTATGCAAAAAGCCCCAATCGCTAATAGTCGGTTGGCATGTTCAAGAACCTTTTTGGTGACGTTAGTTTTGGAGCGAATTCCTAAAATCGAAATATCACGTATTTTTTCACATAATTCTTCTTCACTAAGGGCTCCGGATGCAACTTCTACTTGATACCCCTCATCTTTGAGTAGTTCTAAAGCAATTGGATGTACATTTTCTAATAGGAGAACCTTGATTCTGCTTTTGGGATAGGAGAATTTGGTATTTAGCTTGTTGATGTACAAAATCTCATCAAAGCTTGGTGCAATGTGATCGGCTTGACTTGTAACCTGCGGGCGATTTACATTTTCAGTAAATGCATAAAACTTGTTTGCTAGTCCAGATGCTTTAATTTCATAATCGGTATATCCGTCTCCAATCACGTAAATATCGCCTTCCAAATTAATGGAACGAAGAGTCTCAGATTTCCCCTTGTTTTTGGACAGTGGATTTTCTCTATTGAAATCAATAATCTTTCCAGTAGGATCGTACACAAAATCATTGGCAAAGACATTTTCTTCTTTAATGCCGTATTCGGTTACAATGGGAATAATAAAATCCTTAAAGCCATTGGAAATGATAAATACATCCTCAGCATTGTCTTTTAGCCAATCACGATTGCGTTCAAAAGATTTAGAAACTTTTTGTTTTAAGGCAACAATCAATTCCATGATCTGGCTTTTGTTGGCTTGTAAAATTTGGAGTCGCTGCTCCAAACTTTCCCTGAAGGTTAAACTTCCGTCCATTCCTTTGTCGGTTATGTCTTTAATGGCCTGAAGTTTCTCGTTTTTCTTAGGGTCATTGGAAAGACTTATTTCGCCTAAAATATCTAAGGCTTCCACCCGAGTAAAGGTGCTATCAAAGTCAATTATGAATTTTTTGATTTTTGGCATGGAATAGCTAAAAGTTTAGCCAGTAAAATTAATAGATTGTCAAAAAAATTGGCCATTTATTCCTGAATTTGTTACAAATCTTTTTTGTTTTTGTAAAGCTGGAAAAGACAGGTCATTTTAGAGTAGTATCCAAATGTGGTTTAGTTACAAGGAACCGGATTTATTCAAAAAGATAAAGTAGGTACTCATTGGGGTTGACAGAAGAGTACTAAAGACTTCTTCAATTTAGTTTTTGTAGCAAGGAGTTTTCCTTTACTTTTGGAGGGAAGTGGAAATAAAGGATTACTATTTTTTACTAGTTAAACATTCACAGATTTAAAAGAGCTCACACGTGGCACGAATGAATAAAAAATTGTTTTTCGGATGTTTCGTTTTGATTATTTCTCTTTTGGCATGTCAAAAAGCTGAAGAAACTAACCTAGTGACCACCTACGAGGTAGTAGGAGAGGCCAAGGTGGTAGAGGGGAATTATGGGGACTTAGTAGAAGAAAAAAAAGTGATGACCTTGGTGTCATTGATTGATGCGGTAGAAGCTTCTGGTTCCTTTACAGGTAAGGTTTCAGGGAAAATCAAGGAAGTGTGTACCAGCAAAGGCTGCTGGTTTTCCATGGAGTTGCCCAATGGGTCAAGTATGCGAGTTACGTTCAAGGAATATGGATTTTTTATACCGACCAATTCTCAGGGATTTCCAATTACTATTGAAGGAGTAGCTACCCTAAAGGAAACTGATGTGGCAGCTTTGCGTCACTATGCCGAGGATCAAGGAAAAACAAAAGAAGAAGTTGCTGCAATCCAAACGCCAAAAAGGGAAATTTCCTTTGAAGCTACTGGGGTATTAATTAAATCTAGATCCTGATGCCTCTTGCCTTAGATAATCTTCGTGTGGGGCGAATTTACCGATTGGTCAACCAGGGAGAAGTGCGGAAAATTGAGGTGATGGCTAGGCTTTCTGGAGAAGATTTTTTTATCAAAGACTTGGATACTTTGGAGTATTATACCTTGGACGAATTGCTACGATGGGGAAAAGGAAAGGATTACGACTTGGAAGAATTGCGATAAAAAGTTTCAATCGCCTACTATTTGGTTGATGGATTGGTAACCAAAATCACTGATAAACAAAGTTGGTCAAATTACTTTTGTTATTTAGTTGATTGATTATGTCAAAAAGTTTAGTTTCTTCTATTGTTCAGGCCAAATGCCCCAAATGTAGGGAAGGAAACATGTTTCCCGTTTCTCCTTTTAGTTATAGAAAATTAGCTGAAATTCATGCACGATGCGAGGTCTGTGATGCCAATTTGGTTCCTGAGCCAGGATTTTACGATGGGGCGATGTACATCAGTTATGCTTTTTCAGTAGCGCTTATGATTACCTCATTGGTAGCGATAAATGTACTCGTAGCGAAGCCTGAGCTGTGGATGTACCTGGGTTCAGTCGCAGGACTTACGGCGGTATTGCTTCCAGCTATGCTGCGCTATTCCAAGACGCTTTACCAATATGGAGTAGGAAAATTAAAGTACAGGGGCTATTGAACGCCTAAATAAAGGGAGCTTTTCCTTTCTTTTCAGTACTTTTTCAAATACAAACTAGATAAGATGAAAAGAAATCTGCCAAGAGCTTTCACATATTTACTGGCCTTGTTTTATTTTTTTGCTGGGCTTAATCACTTTTTTTCTCCCGAATTTTACCTGCCGCTTATCCCTCCATTTTTCCCTAAGCCGGAGGTAATTAATTTGCTGTCAGGTGTTTTAGAGATTTTATTGGGTTTGGGAGTAGGATATTCACCAACCCGGAAGAAAGCCCCTTGGGGCATTATTATACTTTTGATTTGCTTTATTCCATCCCACGTATACTTTATTCAATTGGGTTCATGTATTGAAGGAGGGTTATGTGTCTCTGAATGGCTAGGTTGGACTCGTCTGCTAGTTATTCACCCACTTCTTTGCTATTGGGCTTTCTGGGTTCAAAAAAATTCTAAATTTTAGAAATTTCTTAGGTTGACATTACTTTTTCTGATGTTTGATTTTTGTAATTGAAAAAATCCAATTGAACACTTTCTTTTTTTGACTAGTTATTTCGGCTACTGAATCAAGCAAAATGCCTTTTTAAGTTCAACTAGAAGAGCGATCGTGTTGAAGAGCCGAAATGTGGGGGTAGGTAGTTTGGCTTAGATTATCCGCAGTTTTTTCGACAAAATTATTTTCACCCATCTGCTAGAATAGGGGTAATCCAACTTATATGATAATTTGAAAATAGAATAGATTTATAAACTTTTTGTTATTATTACTAACAAAAATGATTGATAAGCAAACTTTTGCCTCTTTCCTTTCGTTATACCTTAAGATTCAACAAAAAACCATGGATTCAATAGTCAAGAAGATTAGAGTTGAGGTCAATAGCAGCTTGTTTCTTAAAGATCCTTTCAGCTCAGAACTAGGTATTTTGATAGTTCAAGAAGGATCACTCTTAATTCAAGAGTTAGGAATGGAGCATTTCACATTCAAAAAATTAGGTACTCAAATTGGGAGTACAGAAGCTGCCATTTATCGCTATTTTGAAAATAAACACAAGTTGCTTTTGTACTTAAGTGCTTGGTATTGGGCTTGGTTAGAGCACAATCTGGTATTTGGAACAGCAAATCAAACGAATCCTCATGAGCGCTTGACACTTGCTATTCGGTTGCTTGTAGAAGGTCCTATTTATACTGAAAATGAATATTTAGACCCTAAAATTTTACGAAATTTGGTCATAAATGAATCAATTAAAGGGTTTTTAACTAAAGAAGTAGATCTAGAACACGAATCCGGTATCTTTTCCCAAGTGTATAAGTTTGGAGATAGAGTGGCTTCTATAATCTCAGAAATTAATCCAAGCTACTGTTTTCCAAGAACCTTGGTATTTACCATTCTTGAATCTAGCCTTTTACAAAATTTTAATTCTCAACATTTGCCTGGAATGTTGGATGCTGGACCGGATAGTTCCAACCGCTTTCAATTCTTTTATCAACTAGTGACCAAAGCTATTCAGTAATGATGCAGCCCGAATTCGGTTTAACGCCCATGAAACGATTTTTCAATATCCTTAAGGAAGAGAAAAATCAGGTATATGCCATTTATTTCTATGCAGTCCTAAATGGCTTAATCACCTTATCCCTCCCATTGGGGATTCAAGCGATCCTCAATTTTATTTTGGGGGGTAGAATTACTACTTCTTGGATAATCCTAGTCATTATTGTTGCCGCAGGGGTGATTTTTGGAGGCTTCCTTCAAATCTCACAATTACAAATCATGGAAAAATTTCAGCAGCGAATCTTTTCCAAATCTGGACTTTCCATTGCATATCGATTACCGAGGATAAAGACAGAAATTCTTCACGGAAAATATGCTCCCGAAATGGTCAATCGTTTCTTCGATACAGTCAGCCTTCAAAAGGGGCTTTCCAAGATCTTAATAGACTTTTCAGCAGCATTTCTTCAAGTAGTTTTTGGGTTACTTTTGCTTTCTTTCTACCATCCTACCTTTATTTTGTTTGGCTTAGGCCTATTTGGAATTTTAGGAGTCATATTTTATTACAGTGCTCCTAAAGGAATGGAAACAGCCATCAAAGAATCATCCTACAAATACAAAACGGCTTTTTGGTTGGAGGAAGTTGGTAGGACATTAAACTCTTTCAAGCTGATTGGAAATACTTCTCTCCCCATTTTAAGAGCGGATAAACTTATCCAGAAATACATTGAATTTAGATCCCAACATTTTAATGTACTGATCTTCCAATACAAGGTGATGGTCGGATTTAAAGTATTGATTGTTACCAGTTTGCTACTTGCTGGTAGTTTCCTTTTGATCAATGATCAAATTTCGATTGGTCAATTTGTAGCTGCTGAAGTGATTATTGTATTGGTGGTAAATGCAGTAGAAAAATTGATCCTTTCCTTAGAGACGGTTTACGATACCTTGGTTTCAGTGGACAAACTGGGAACGCTGATGGATCTCGATTTGGAACACCATGAGCCACATGAAAAAGTGGTTGATCCTATTCATGAAGGGTTAAAATTTAGTATGGAACATGTGGTTTTTCAACCTAAAGATGCAAGATCTCCCATACTATCGGATGTGACCCTTACTATTAATCCTGGCCAAAAAGTGGTGGTTACAGGGAAAAGTGGTAGTGGAAAAAGTGCAATGATGGCTTTATTTTCTGGTCTTTACGAGCAGTATGAGGGAAAAGTATGTGTCAATGACTTGTCTTTGGAATACATTAATCTTGAAAAATTTAGAGGAATGGTTGGGGATTTTTTAACACTTCAACAAATTTTTCATGGAACCTTACTAGAAAATATCTGCATGGGAAGGGATTATGTAAAATCACAATTGGAAGAAATAATTGAGCTTGTTGGCTTGAAAGATTTTGTTTACCAATTGCCACTTGGTTTAGAAACTGAGTTACAACCTGAAGGAAAAGGGCTATCGAAGACCATCGCACATCAGATTCTTCTTGCGAGAGGGTTAGTTGGGTCTCCCAAAGCGCTTATCATGGAGGATATTTTCAATGAAGTAGATCCAAGCGTGAAGGCAAAGGTGATGGATTATGTGATGAATGGATCTTGGACTTTGCTTCTAGTTTCGAACGAACAAACCATTCAGCAGCTTGCCGATGAAATTATTTTTATGGATCAAGGCAAACTAATTTTCAAAGGAAAGTACGACGATTACCTTACTTACAATAATAAATAGGCTATGTTGAATATTTCAAAAAACACCATCAAAGATTTAGAATCTTTCAGCGGTGCCAAAAGCTTGGAAATTACGCTGCCAAAAAAAGAAAGTAAACGAAGGTTAAAAATTCTTCGTTGGGTAATTGCCGTATTTTTTCTCCTCTTATTCCTGCCCTGGACCCAAAATATTCGTTCAAAGGGATTTGTCACTGCGCTTCGTCCTGACCAAAGGCCCCAAACCATTCATTCGATTATTGCGGGTCGAATCGAAAAGTGGTACGTCGCAGAAGGAGATTATGTAGCTGCTGGAGATACTATTTTAAGAATTTCAGAAATAAAGGACGAATATTTTGATTCCTTACTTCTTCCACGCACGCAACAGCAGGTAGATGTTAAAACACGTGCGGCACGATCGTATGGAGATAAGGTGGGTGCATTGGAAAATCAAATTGAAGCCCTTGAGCAAAACAATATCCTAAAGCTTCAGCAGGCACAAAACTCCTTGACTATAGCCTCTCTGAAAGTGCAGTCAGATAGTATGGAACTAGTGCAAGCGAAGGTTAACTTTGATATTGGTAAATATCAACTGGAAAGAGCAGAGCAACTTTTCAAAGAAGGATTGATTTCTGTGGTATCCCTAGAAGGTAGAAGACTGAAATTTCAGGAAGTTCAAGCCAAGCTAATAGGTACGGAGAACAAGTTTCTAAGTAGTAAAAATGAATTTATAACTGCAAAAATAGACTTAGGTGCTATTGACAATGAATTTAAGGATAAGGTTGCCAAAGCAAAGTCAGAAATGTTTACTGCGATGTCCTCTCAATTTGATGCGGAAGCTACCGTAGCCAAACTTGAAAATCAATATTCCAACTATGCCCAACGCTCAGATTACCGCTATATTCTAGCACCCCAAAATGGATTTATTGCCAAAGCAATTCAAGTGGGTATTGGTGAGACGATTAAAGAAGGGGCAGAGATTGTCAATATAGTACCAGCAAATGCCGAATTGGCTGTAGAGATGTTTGTTCAACCGGTGGATTTACCCTTGATTAAGCCTGGAAATAAAGTTCGATTTATCTTTGATGGTTGGCCAGCAATTGTTTTCTCGGGCTGGCCACAATTATCCAATGGAACATTTGGCGGAGTAGTTGTTGCGGTAGATCAGTTTGCAGGACCCACTAACCAGTACCGTGTGCTTGTTACCGAAGATCCTGAAGAGGAGGGATGGCCTGATTTGCTACGGATGGGTTCTGGTGCAGATGGAATTGCCTTATTCAATGATGTGCCTGTTTGGTATGAGCTTTGGCGACAACTCAATGGATTCCCGGCAGATTATTATTCTCAAGAAGAAAAAGATAAAACTGCTTCCTCCAAAAAATGAAAAAAGGATTACTATTTCTTTTCGGTCTAGTTTTTTCAAGTTCACTATTGGCACAAGAAAGTCAGCAGTTGAGCTTTGAAAAGTACATGTTGTGGGTAGAAGAGTTCCATCCCATTGCTATCCAAGCGGACCTCAACCTTCGTCTTGGACAAATGGAAGTGCGCAAAGCTCGAGGGGGATTTGATCCTATGCTTTTTGGTAATTTGGATAAAAAAGAATTTAATCAAGCTACTTATTTTGAAAAAAGTGAGGCAGGAGTGGTGGTGCCTACTTGGATGGGAGTAGAGTTGAATGGAACTTTTGAACAGAATAACGGGGCATATCTCAATTCGGAAAGTGCGGTCCCTAGTAATGGATTGCTTACTGCCGGAGCTGCTGTTAATCTTGGTCAAGGGTTGATCCTGGACGACAGACGTGCTACCCTTCAAAAAGCACAATTCTATGAGCAAGCCACGGAGGTCGAGCGCCTCAATTTTAGAAATGAATTGAATCTTGAGGCAACAAGTGCGTACTGGAAATGGGCTGCAGCCTATGAAAATAAATTGGTGCTGGAAGAAGGGGTCAGGCTTGCAGAAATCAGATTTGAAGGAGTAAGGAGGAGCTATGAACTTGGAGATCAAGCGGCAATTGATACCGTAGAGGCCTTGTCACAATTGCTCAACCGCCAATACAGATTGCAACTTGCGGAGCTTACTTTTTTTGAAAATACGCAAGTACTCAACACCTTTCTATGGGATGATTCAGGTTCCCCTATGTTTTTAGATGCAGACGTAATTCCTCAACCACTTTCTCAATTTTTGAGCGTAGCGCCGGAGGCGGAAGACTTAAGGACCTTAGTAGGAAGACATCCTGAGTTGCTCCTCACTGATTTTGATTTGGCAAGTTTGAATGTGGAAAAACGTCTAAAAACGCAAGAATTACTTCCAGTGGTCAAACTAAAGTACAACTTCCTAACTGAAACTATAGCTGAGGCTCAGCTTTCACCCCTATTTGAAAATAATTACAAATGGGGAGTTTCTATCTACACGCCTTTATTAGTACGCAAAACTCGTGGAGACTTGGGCAGTACCAAAGCCAAAATTGAGATCAAGCAAACAGGTAGAAACTTGAAAGAGCAGCAGCTCAGAACCAAGTTAGAGACTGAACTTAACTCTTGGAAGGTATTGAATCAACAAGTGCGTACGCTAGCTGAAAATGTGAGAAGTCTAGAAGCATTACTTACTGGAGAAACTCGACGTTTTCAAATAGGAGAAAGTAGTTTGTTTTTGGTGAATGCCCGAGAAGTGGCTGCTTTTGATTCCCGCCTCACGCTAAATGATTTATCCGCCAAACTTTACATTGCGTATGCCAAAGCAAGGTTTGCTGCTGGTTTGGGATTTGAGGCTGATTAAGAAGGTAGCTCTTTTATTAGTTCCTCGTATGCCGAAGTCAAGGAAGACTCATCTATTAAGTCATACAATTCTTTTCCTGCATCGATGATTTTTTTTAGTTCAGAATCGGTACTTTTTCGAAGATCCTCAAAGTACTTTTTCGTTTCTTCTGAGTCCTTCATTTGATCAAAAAAGCGTAAATGACAAAGCAGTAAGGCAACTAATCCTTTGGATATTATTGGGGGTAATTCCCCATTTTTCTCGCTGTAGTGAATGCAGATAGGGAGCAGGCGACTTCGAAATTTGGAAATTGATTGCAATGAAATAGACAAAAGCGCATGCGCTAGGAACGGATTTTTGAATCGTTCAATAATCTCAAGCCCGTATTCTTGAAGAGATTCTAAGGGTTGATTTAGGTAGGGGAAAATCTCTTGCTCGAGTAATTGATTTATTTCTATCAATCTGCTGGAGTCCTGTACATATTCTTGAACAGTTTGAATTCCTTTTAACATTCCTATTGCTGCGAGGTAGGTATGCAGTCCATTCAAAATACTTATTTTTCGCTGGGAATAAGGAAGTAGCGATTCGGTCACCACCACCCCTTTGCAGTGGGAGAATGGGATTTCTTCTGCATCTGAGATATTCCCCTCAATTCCCCAAAAGAGGTAAGGCTCTGCTTGCACTGCATTTGGTGTTTGAATTTCTTTGAAATTGCTTGGAAATCCAGGTACGATACGATCTACAAGGGTATTGAAAAATCGACAATGGGTAGTTAGCCAAGCTATAAATTCATCACCGAGGTCCCAAGCAAGCGCATGTTTTCGAACGATTGCTTCCAGATATTTTCCATTGCTGGGTATTAATTCACAAGGAAGAATTGTGGTTATAAGTTTTGGAGCATGGGTATATCTCCTATGTAACCATTGTGTTAATCTTCCTCCAAAGGAAACTGCATTTTGGTTTTTTGAACCTTCATTTTGCCAAGCGATGCCAGCTTCAGTGACATTTGAAATGACCCATTTCAATTCAGGCTGTAGTGCTAATGAAAGAAATTTGTCATATTCCTGGGGTAAAGAAAGTCCATCCTTAATGCAAGTTATTTTTTGGGATTGTTCCATTACCTCCCCTTGCTCAATACCGGTCAGGTGCAAGGAATATTGAAAATTTTGGCTTCGCAGTGCTTCCAACATGCTGCTTTGTGTGCTTTGTACAAGGCATACGTGTAGTGATTTTCCTTTTTGATTTACTTCCTCCACAAGAGGTTCAATAAATCCGCGAAGAAAATTTCCTGTGCCAAATTGTAAAATATGTATAGTTTCCATGCTTAGGAACTTGTTAGTTTGCCTTAGTAAATAAATAAAATAAAATTATGCCGGCCTACATGCTTGTTGAAGTTGCTATTCATTCTCCTGAAGTGTACGAAGAATACAAGAAAAAGACGCCTACAAGTTTGCTTCCTTACGATGGAAAATTCTTGGTAAGGGGGTTGCCAATAGAAGCCTTGGAAGGAAGTTGGAATCATGATCGATTGGTAATTTTGGAGTTCCCATCAAAAGAAAAAGCCCTTGCATGGTATTATTCGCCTGAATACCAAGAGGCAAAAAAGATTCGTGATCGTGCTGCATCCGCAAGATTCTTATTGATAGGTGACTGAAAAGATTCCGTTAAGGAGCATTTTTAGGGTATTAAAGGGATACCCCTCTTTTCCATGGAATAAAATCAAAATTCCGATTCAAATCAGCCTTGGTTTGAATGGTTCCACTTGCAACAGCCACAACAAGTTCCATCAATTTTTCTCCTGCCGAATGAAGGCTATCCTCACCCGAAATGATGGTTCCTGCATTAAAATCAATAATATCTGGCATTCTTTGAGACAAGGTAGTATTGGAGGAAACCTTGATTACAGGACTGATGGGCTTTCCCGTTGGAGTTCCTAAACCTGTCGTAAACAAGATAAGGTTAGCCCCACTTCCTGCCAATGCGGTTGTACTTTCTACATCGTTCCCTGGGGTACAAAGGAGGTTAAGGCCTGAATTTTTGATGTATTCAGGGTAATCCAATACATCTGAAATAGGAGATGTCCCTCCCTTTTTTGCGGCTCCACAAGATTTTATTCCATCAGTGAGTAAGCCATCTTTAATATTTCCAGGACTAGGATTTTTATCAAAACCACTACCTACTCGGCGGGCACTCGCATGGTAGGTTTCCATAAGTTGTATAAATCGTCCGGCAATTTCCTTGGTTTGGCAACGATTTAAAAGGTCTTGTTCCGCGCCACATAGTTCGGGAAACTCAGCCAAAATAGCTGTACCACCTAGCGCTACTAGCTGATCAGAAACGTACCCAAGTGTAGGATTAGCTGATATTCCAGAAAAACCATCGGAGCCACCGCATTCTAAGCCGATGACTAACTTGCTTAAAGGAGCAGGTTTTCGAGAGTTTTTATTTGCAAGTTTGAGCCCTTCCATTGTTTTCACCACCGCCTTAGATAGCAATGAATGTGTGGTTCCTTCTTGCTGCTGCTCACAAATAAAAACAGGTTTTGTACACTGAAGGGAAGTTAGTCTTTCCTGCAATAGAGCTACTTGGGCGTTTTGACAACCAAGGCTGAGCACGGTAGCACCGGCTACGTTGGGATGATGAATGTACCCTGCAAGCAATCCACACAGACTTGTGGCATCGTCTCTAGTGCCTCCACAACCAAGTGAGTGCGTTAAAAAGCGGATTCCATCAACATTCGAGAATAATTTTTGGCGTAAATAGGATGGGGAAGGATTTTCTAGAGGTGTGGCCTCAGCTGATCCAGAAAGTAATTGCTTGATTTGTTGTTCATATGGATTTGGAATACCAAATCCCAAGGCATTTTCAAAAGCTTCTTGCAAAAGTTTGATATTGGTATTTTCACAAAAGACCAAAGGGAGAACTAGCCAATAATTGGCAGTTCCTACTTGTCCATCTGATCGATGGTATCCCAAAAATGTCTTTCCTTGCCAAGCATCAGTATTGATATTTTTTTTCACACTGTTTGCAGCAGGAAGCTGATAGGTACTAGTTTTATGTTGAATATTAGTTAAAGTAAGCGCTCCTCCTTTTTTGATTTTCTGCGTCACTTCAGCTACAATCGTACCATACATAAAAATATCATTTCCTACTTCGAGGTCTTGAAGCGAAAATTTATGTTTCGCAGGAATAAAATCGATGAGTTGAATTTTTTCGTTGCCAATTTGAACCTCCTCGCTAGGTTGGAGGTCAATTAAGGCTACAGCCACATTGTCCGAAGAATCTAGCAGTAAAGCGTTACTAAAACTCATAATTATTTCCTATTTTCGGCAAATTAGAAAAAATACCTTCTTCTATGAAGAAAATAATTACAATTGGTGAAGTGATGCTTCGCCTTAGTCCTCCGGGCAATCAGCGGTTTTTTCAAGCAGGCCAACTGGAAGTCGAATTTGGTGGTTCTGAGGCTAATGTAGGAGCGGCACTTGCTTATTGGGGTGCTAATGTTAGCCATTTAACTGCCTTCCCAGACCATGAAATCGGATGGGCTGCTGCAGGAAAGCTCCGTAAATATGGAATAGATACACAATTTATTTCCTTTTCACAGGGCAGAATGGGGGTCTATTTTTTGGAAAATGGCGCGATGCAGCGGAGTTCCCAGATAATTTATGATCGAACAGATTCAGCGTTCTCCAAATTTACGGGAGAAGGCTTGGATTGGGATCGGGTTTTAGATGGAGTGTCCTGCGTACATTGGTCAGGGATTTCACCAGCAATTTCGGAAGAAGCTGCTCAATTGACTTTACACTTGCTTCAAGAAGCCAATGCACGAAAAATCCGTGTTTTTGGAGACCTAAACTACCGAAGTAACTTATGGAATTATGGTAAAGCACCTCATGAAGTGATGCCTCAGTTGATGGAATTGACGCAGGTAATGATTGCAGGGACTCGAGATTTCAAACAATGTCTTAAGGAGGAATTTGGGAGTTTTTTAGAAGCCAAGCGCAAGGTATTTAGTCGCTTTCCTGCCTGTGAATATTTGGTGAAAACAGATAGGATTTCTCATAGCTCTTCTGCAAATGGGATTTCAGCTAGTTTACATACTTCTAAAAAGACATTTTCCTCTAGGAGCTATGAAATGACGCATATTGTAGATCGGGTAGGAACTGGTGATGCTTTTGCTGCTGGATTGATTTATGGTTTGCTTCACTTCAAACCAAAAGAGGCCATTGAATTTGCTATGGCATCTGGAGTATTAAAACACAGTGTCCCAGGAGATGTACTAACCTGCTCTGTTCAAGAAGTTAAAGAATTAATGGATGGAGGAGGGTCTGGTAAAATAAAGAGATGATACGGAATCCAAGTCCATTTATTCAGCGCATGCATGCAGGAGGTATGATGCCAATATTTTTCCATCCAGATGAACAGGTATGTTTGGAGTTAGTGAAAGCAGCCTACGAGGGTGGTGTTCGCGTTATTGAGATGGTTAATAGAGGAAAAGAGGTTAAGGCTATTTTTCCAAAAGTCAAGGAGCTGGTAGGCCAACTCCCTGGAATGTATCTGGGTGTGGGTACCATCTACCATCCGGAAGAGGCTGAACTATTTTTGGGTATGGGTGCAGAATTTATCGTTGCGCCCGTGATGAATCCTGCCTTAGGAAAGTATTGTGCAGAAGTAGGGGTTCCTTGGATTCCCGGTTGTGGAACCGTCTCAGAAATATTTTTTGCACAAGAACTTGGGGCAGAGCTGGTCAAGATGTATCCTGCTAACTTGTTGACTCCTTCTTTTATAGCTGCTGTACATGCGGTGATGCCCAAAATAGAATTGATTCCAACTGGAGGGGTGGAACCTACGCTGCCTAGTATAAAAAGTTGGTTTGATGCAGGTGCCCTATGTGTAGGAATGGGTTCCCAGTTATTTCGAAAAGAAGACATTGCCGCTGGCAACTATTCAAAAATTAGTGAGACCATTGCAAGAGTGATGGCACAAATTGCTTCCTTACGAAACCTTAGGTAATGCACATGTCTAAAAGGATTGTTTTTATTTTTCTTGCCTTGATCTTAACTCTCGGAGGGTGTCAATTGGATACCAATATAAAAGTAATCAAGATGGGGCATGCCCAAGTGGTAGCACACCCAGTACATAATGCAATGGTTTTTTTAGGTCGGCGATTGGAAGAAAAATCAGGAGGACGGATTAAAGTGAAAGTTTATCCTAACCAACAGCTAGGCACGGAAAGAGAATTAGTAGAACTCTTACAGATAGGAAGTTTGGGAATGACCAAGGTATCTGCAGCCTCACTTGAAGCCTTTTCACCCGAGATTAGTGTATTGGGTTTGCCCTACCTATTTCGTGATGATGCTCACATGAATCAGGTGCTAAAAGGGGAGATTGGGAAAGAATTACTAGTTAGTACAGAGAAATTTTGGTTACGAGGATTGTGTTTTTATGATGCTGGAAAGCGAAGTTTTTACACGAAGTCCAAGCCAATTACCAATCCAGAAGATTTAGCCGGGTTGAAAATACGGGTTCAAGAATCCAAAATGGCTATCAACATGGTACGTGGCATGGGTGGATCTCCTACACCAGTGGCTTATGGGGAATTGTATACGGCGTTGCAGCAAGGAATTGTAGATGCTGCAGAAAATAATCCCCCTAGTTTTTATAATTCTAGACATTACGAAGTTTGTAAGTTTTATTCCATAGATGAGCATACAGCCATACCTGACGTGGTGCTTGTTAGTACAAAAGTTTGGGAGAGTTTAAATTTGGAGGAACAAAATTGGTTGCAGGAAGCGGCCAATGAATCTGCAGTATACCAAGAGGGACTTTGGAAGGAGGCTGTTGAAGAGGCACTTCGAGAAGTAAGGAAGGCGGGAGTTGAGATAAGTTACCCAACGAAGGAACCTTTTTTTGAAAAGGTTTCGGGAGTTTATGAGCAGGTTTTTAAAGAGCAGCCTCAATTGAAACCATTGATTCAACGAATTCAACAGGTGAAAGAATGAAATTAAAGAAGGGATTAGACCAATTTTTAAGGGTAAGCATTGCATTATTAATGGGGATAATGGTCCTAAATGTCACTTGGCAAGTCTTTTCAAGGTACGTGCTGGGGGATCCCAGTTCGTTTACAGATGAATTGGCTCGATACAGTATGATATGGCTTGGGCTTTTGGGTGCAGCCTATGTTTCTGGAAAAAATGGGCATTTAGCAATCGATGCTTTCACTGCAAGGCTTCAAGGAAAAAAGCTGAGGAACTTACAGCTATTTATTCATGGGATGGTCATTTTTTTCGGCATAGCGGTCTTGATTTGGGGAGGAGGAAACCTGGTATTTATTAGTCAATTGCTGCAACAAAAATCTGCCACCTTACAAGTCCCACTTTCTTGGATTTACGGGGTAGTTCCTGTTTCTGGGCTATTGGTTGTTTTTTACCATGGATTTCATATTTCAGAATTACTAAAAAATAAAGAGTAGTCATGGAGTGGATTAGCATACTTATTTTGATTCTAAGTTTCCTAGTATTATTACTAATTGGGATGCCTGTGGCATGGAGTCTTGGTTTATCGAGCTTCTTCACTCTGATAGTTACGGTAGCTGCTTTGCCCGCTGCCACGACTATAGCGCAGCGGATGGCTACTGGATTAGATAGTTTCTCCTTATTGGCCATTCCCTTCTTTGTCTTGGCGGGAGAAATTATGAATAAGGGAGGGATTGCAAATCGATTGATAGATTTTGCAAAAGGCCTAACGGGTAAACTTCCAGGGGGCTTATTGTATGTGAATGTGATCGCTTCGATGCTTTTTGGCGCAATAGCTGGATCTGCAGCTGCGGCAGCATCTGCCCTTGGAAGCATTTTAGGAAAGCGAATGGATGAAGAGGGGTATCCTAAAACACTTGGAGTTGCTGTCAATGTCACTGCCTCTACTACAGGATTAGTGATTCCTCCATCCAATGTCCTAATTATTTATTCTTTAGCGAGTGGGGGAGTTTCCATCGCCGCCTTATTTGTTGCCGGATACCTGCCTGGGCTCCTC
>Ga0222714_10002330_pt1 | contig 20223 bp, 20 predicted proteins | sample C33_3DmetaG_FD_165048 | JGI IMG/M metagenome (GOLD analysis project Ga0222714, IMG submission 165048) | Estuarine water microbial communities from San Francisco Bay, California, United States - C33_3D | ecosystem: Environmental > Aquatic > Marine > Unclassified | place: USA: California...
TGATCAAATTGGACGCCGGCCACCACCACCCGCAGGCGTAGCGCTGATAGCGCTGGCAACAGAGAGAAAAAGATCAGTCGGTGACGACGGGCAGATGGCCGGGAGCACCCCACTCCGCCCAGGAACCGTCATACACGGACAGCCGGTTATATCCGGCGAGGTTGGCGGCCAGCGTGAGCACGCAGGCGGTGAGTCCCGAGCCGCAACTCGTAATCACGCGCTGTTCAGGCTGCGCCAGATTCGCAAACAGCGACTGCAACTCGGCCACCGGTTTCATCCTGCCACCCTCCAAAACGTCCGGAAACGGCAGGTTTTTGGCGTTGGGCATGTGACCACTGCGCATGCCAGGGCGAGGTTCAGGGGCCGTGCCATGAAAGCGGCCAGCGGAACGGGCGTCGAGGATCTGGCAGGAGGAATCGTCCAGCGCAGCCAGCACCACTTCAAAATCACAGAAGAGGTCCGGGTCCAGGCTGGCAACAAAGTCGCCCTGTGCAGCGCTTGCCAGACTATCGGTAACGGGCAAGCCGGCGTCGATCCACGCCGGCAATCCGCCGTCCAGAACGGCGACGGCGGCATGACCCATGGCCCGGAACATCCACCAGGCACGCGGGCTCGCATAGACACCCACATCGTCATACACGACGATGACGCTGTCGCGATTGATGCCCAGCTTGCGCACTTCCTGTTGGAAATGCTCCGCCGTCGGCATCATATGCGGCAAGGATGTGCCGGGTTTGCAGATTGTCTTGTCGTAATCGAAGCGCCGCGCTCCGGGGATGGCCCGAAACGTTGCGCCTGCATTCAGCGCCTGAAACCCCGGCACCACAGGCGGCACCGACGCATCAAGAATTACCAGATTGGGGTCACCCAGGTGTCGCTGCAACCAGTCAACGGAAATTAGCGGCGAGGTGATTTCTGGCATTGGAATGAAGCACTCTTCCGAATAACGAGCGTTAGAGCTGTGCGAGGAACTGCCGCAGCTTGGTCTTTACCTTGGCACTGTTGTCGGGCCCAAGACGAATCAACTGCTTGTTCACAGCGGAAAGGTTCTCAATACTGGCATCGGCATACAGGAACATCACCGAAGGTTTCACGAGCTGATAGGGTCCTGGCACTTCGCTCACACTCAGCACCCGATTGATGGCTGTGCGCAGCGTGTCGTCGAAATTCACGTCCCGAAAGCCGATTTCGGCATAGGCCTGTTGCAACAGGGGAGACACCGTTCGGTACAACAGCATGGCCTGATCAGTATCAAGTGCCACGAACGCATCGACAAACTGGTCGAACCGGTTGTGGGCACTGCTGTTCATGGTGTACAGATTATCGTCCACGTTCGTAACTGGCATTTCCTGTCCTATAGGTCGATAGGGCAAGCCCGTTTGCGGGAAGCTGCCGCGGCTGACGTTGTCCACGAACACGACGAATTTGCGGAGCATCTGCTCGTTGGTCAGCAGTCGCAGCAGAGTCGCCCCGTTTTGCACCGCACGCAGCCCGTTGGCGATAAAATTATCACTCTCCCCCAGCGACGGCAGTTCGATGTCGGCCACGACAGGAGCCGGCGCTTGAACTTCTGCCGGTTTCGGTGCCACCGTCGCCGGCGCGCTCGTTGTTGCGGTAACAGATTCGGGCGGGGGAGCCAGTTGGGTACTCGGCAGTGGAGCGGGCGTTTCGCGAACCACCGGTTGCAGGGTCGGCGGCGGAATCGCCACCGTAGTAGTACCCGCGGGCGCTTCGAACGTCGCCGCGAGATAGACCAGATACAGCAGGGTAAGCACCGCGACCGCGGCAATTGCCCACAAGCCAGTCTTGGACATGGATTCACTCCGCTCAAAACAGAAGGCGGTCATTCTGGCACAGGGTCAGGAGCGCTACAACCGAAGCGGACAAAATCATGGAACGGACAGAAAGTGCCCGGATTCTGCCATGATTGTGCTGGATCTCTTCACTGCAGAAGGGCTAACGAAGAACGGGTGCCAGAGCAAGCTCTGACACCCGTCGGGGTCTGGCTGGTAAAACCTGGTTCTAGATCTTCGGAAAACCCAGTTCTTCCATGGTTCTCGTCAGATCCTTGCCCGCCGTTGCCGGGTTGGTTTCCTTGTCAATCTTCAACACGATGCCTTCGGCACTGATGTAATAAGTCCAGCGGTTGTTGAAACCGCGTTCACCCAACACACCGTACGCCGTCGACATGGCCTTGGTGGGATCCGCCATAATCGGGAATCCTGCCTCATGCTCTGCCGCAAACGCCGTGTTGTCTTCCAGTGTGTCTACACTGGCCATAAAGTAAGCAACGTCGAAACTTTGAATTTCTTTGGCACTGTCACGCAGCGCTTTACATTGCATGGTTCATCCGCCGGTGAAGGCTTTGGGAAAGAAGGCAATGACTACGGGTCGCACGCCCTTGAACTGGGACATGGTGTAGGTCTTGCCATCGGATGCCTGCAAGGAAAAATCCGGGGCTTGATCCCCGACTTCCAGTGCAGCCACAAGCTGGCTGCCGAGTGCTACGGCCGCAACGAGTGCGGATAGCAACAGCCGACTGAGCCGGTTGATGTACTGAGACATACTCTCCTCCATTGATTGCGCAAACTCAGCCTGGTCGAAACCCGGCTGACCCCACTTTTGTACTCTTAGTTGCAACAAATTACCAGTAATTCCGGCAGTCCCGCCGAATTGAAGAAAGCGCGACCTAGAACAGAGAGCGGCGTCGGGCCACGCGTTGAAGTTGGATGGATTCGGTCTGCAATTCGGCGATGTGGCTGTCCAGTGCCGCCCGCTGTTCAGCGGTGAGAGCGACGCTTGCGGCCGAGATCGCCTGCAATTTGTCGATGGACCGTGTCACCTCTCGAGTGTACTGAGTCACGGCAATCTGCTTGGCATCCTGTTGCGACTGGCGATAGCGCGGATTTTCCACTTGCACGCTGAAGCACTGGCGCACAACCTGCCCTTGTGAATTCAATCCGTTCTGGCAACGGGTCTCGGTGACATACTGCGACACGGTCCCTTGAAAGGCAGTAAACGGCGTCATCGCCGCCATGCGGGCGAGCGAAATGTCGGCGATGGATTCGCCATACAGCAATTGCAACAGGTCTTCCTGACTCGCCTCCGATTCGGTCTCCAACCGGGCTATCACCTTGTCATAAAACGCACTCAGGTCTTCAGTCTCCCGAATCAGCGTGCGGCTGTTCATCTGCAGCAGATTTTCCTTCACGACACGCAACTTCCAATCGCCATATGCCGTCGCCGCGAGCAGGTAAGGCGCATCTTTGATCTCGTAGAGACGGGTACTGATGTGATAGGCGAGGTGTTGCAGCTTGTCGACCTCTTCCCAGTCCTGTCGTTGCTGGTTGGCTTCGATCAGCTTCTGGATCACCGGCAGCTGTTCCTCGCCGTACAGGCCGTAGCTGATGCGCGCGATCTGCAGGGCCGATGTGTACTGCGCAATCGCGCTCTCGTAGTCGCCGAGATTGAGGTAATAGGCGCCGAAGTCGGCATAGGCCTCGGCGAGTTGGGGACTGTAGATGCCAAACTCACTCTGCATTTCTTCAATCGCCTGAGTACGCTCGCTGCGCTCGCGCGCGAGTTCAGCGGCATCCACCGCCGGCACCTCCGGCACATCCACCGGGTCTGGTGCGACCTCCTGCGGGATGGTTTCGGCAGCCGAGGGAGGTATCTCCTGCGCCACCGCGGCGTAATTCCAGGCCACGCCGGCGAGCAGCAGCCCCGGAATGCCCGCGAATTTCAGGAATTGTGTCAGCCGCTGCATGGCCATTGCGTCTTCCAGTCTCTGGACCGCCCCTACGGCGATCCGTTCTGGGGTGTTATACCCCGTTCCGCCTGAATTGGCACTGAATGCTGGTGCTCAGTTGCTTCAGATTCTGCGCTCATTCTGGGGTCGGCCGGGGCAGAGTCAAGGGGGAATGGCCTGACAGGCTGCCCTGGTTATCGGTCTGCCACTCGCCCCAAGTGTCGTGCTAGTATCGGCTTCACACAAGAGCCAGCAGCAGGCAATGCACAATGGCCAAACGCAGCAAGACGCGCAAACTCAATCGCATCCAACTGTTCCTGTTGTCGGCACTCACCGGCGCACTGATAGCCACGTTGCTCTTGCTGGCCTCCAGCTTTATTCCCGATCGTCCAGCTCTGCCCCGACTCAATGACGTGCGTCTGGTAGAGGCGGCACAGGCAGATGATCTGACCCAGGTTCGTTCCTTGCTGGCGAGTAATGTGTCGCCCGACTCCACTTACGGCGATGGCAGTGCTGCCCTGCACTGGGCCACGCAGTCGGCTAACCTGGCGATGGTACAAACGCTGCTTGCTGCCGATGCCAATGCCGACATCCGCAATGAACTCGGTGTCACGCCGCTGTGGCTGACCGCCGAGAATGGCAGTGACACTCTCGCGCAGGTTCTGCTGGAGGCTGGCGCAGACGCCACAGTCGCCCTTCCCTCGGGCGAGACGGCGCTAATGATGGCGGCGCGTAGCGGTAATCCGGCGTTGGTGGAAATGCTCCTGGCTCACGGCGCGGTGGTTAATGCCGCGGAAACCGAGCAGCAACAGACAGCACTCATGTGGGCGGCCGCGCAACGCCACCCCGACGTGGTTGCAGTCCTGCTCGCCCACGGCGCCGACGTGTCTGCCCGCAGTGCCACCTGGATTGAGGTCGCGCAACCTGCCGGTGCCATTCCGGCGGTTCGCGACGCCATCTACGAAATCGTGCAGGGCGGTTACACCGCCTTCCTGTACGCGGCGCAACAGGGAGATATCGCCGTCGCCAGGCAACTGCTCGCCGCAGGTGCCGATGTCGATGACAAAGCGGCCGATGGCACAACGGCGCTGGTGATCGCCGCACACAGTGGCCACAGCGAATTCGCCCGCTTCCTCCTCGATAACGGCGCCGACCCGAATCTGGCCGGCGCCGGCTATTCCGCCTTGCATATCGCCATTCCACATCAGGATCTTTTGCTCGTCGAAGCCCTCATCGCCCATGGCGCCAATCTCGATGCCAAGGTCCTGAGCCCGACACCAGCGCGTCGGGACAGCCGTGACTTTGCCATTCGCGAACAGCTTGTCGGGACTACGCCGGTGTGGATTGCAGCCGTCTATCGCCAGAAGGACATTCTGCAGGCGCTGATAGACGCCGGTGCCGACACCGGATTCATGACGGAGTCGCGGGATACCTTGCTAATGCTTGCCATCGACGGCCGCGAACCCTTCTTCGAGGAAGAGACACGCGGCATTGCCGATCCCGGCGAACAGGAACGTCGAGCTCTGGAGATGATCGCCTATACACTGGAATTGGGTATCGACATCAATGCCCGCAATCGCAATGACGATACCGCGCTGCACAAGGCAGCCGCCCGCGGTTATGACTCAATAGTGCGTTTTCTGGCCGAGAATGGCGCGGAACTGGAAGCGGTCAACACACGAGGGGTAACGCCGCTGGCGAATGCCTTGCGTTTACGGGGTCGCGGTGTCGGCCAGAGCGCCGCCGCGAATGAATCTACTGCTGAACTGCTACGCTCTCTGGGCGCCACGCTCTGAACGAATGCCGCGCTAACCGATCGGAAGTGCCTCGACGCTGTTGCCAAGGCGTTCCACGTGCACACCCATCGCATCCATAACAGTTACCATTAGGTTTGCCAGCGGCTCGTCGCGGGTGAATTGCAGATGGCGACCACCCTTGATCCCGAGATTCGTTCCGCCCGCGAGCAGGATTGGCAGGTTGTCATGCTTGTGAACGTGGCTGTCCGAGATACCACTGCCATAGAGCAAGAGGGTATTGTCGAGCAGACTGCCCTCAACATCAGCCGTCGCATCGAGACGCTCGAGATAGTAATTGAAGAGACTGACGTGGAAAGTGTTGATGCGCGACATCGTCTCTATCTTTACCGGATCATAGGCGTGGTGCGAGAGCGGATGGTGTGCCTCTGCGACGCCAATCTCGGAATACGTGAGGCTGCTCTGCTCGCGACCCAGCATGAAGGTGATAACCCGCGTGAGGTCGGTCTGATAGGCGAGCAGTTGCAAGTCGAACATCAGTTTTGCGTGTTGTTCATAATTGGCAGGAATGCCCGACGGGCGGTCGACGACCGGCAAGGCCTTGTCCTGTTGCTCCTCGGCCTTCTCCAAACGGCGCTCGGCGTCGCGCACGCCATCGAGGTACTGATTGATCTTGTCCTGATCGGCGGCGCCAACTTCGCGCTTGAGATCATTGACAGTGCCTAACACCGAATCGAGGATGCTGCGACCATTCCGGATTCGTAGCTGGCGAGCCTGCGCATCGGTACTCTCGCTATCACCAAACATGCGTTCGAATACGATACGTGGATTATTCTGCATCGGCAGCGGTGTGGTGGCGTCACGCCAGGCGATGGTATTGGTGTAGATGCAGGCGAAACTGTTGCTGCACTGCCCCGAGTTCCCCCGATCTTCCATCGCCAGCTCCAGCGACCCGAGTTGGGTGTGCTGGCTGAATTCACGGGCTACGATCTGGTCCATTGACACGCTGCAGCGGATGTCAGTCTCTCCGGTATTGCCTACCGAGCCAGTCAGGAACGGGGCAGAACCACCCGCGTGAGGGGCGTTGTCCCAGGGCAGCTTGAGCCCGGAAATGGGCAGAATCCTGTCGTGAAAACTCGCCAGCGGGCGCATTACCGGTGTCAGCTCGAATCCGGCTCCCGTTGTAGCAGGTGTCCAGTATTCCATCGCCATGCCGTTCGGAATGTAGACCACGCCGAGTCGCTTCACCGGTGCTGCCGTGGCTGCCTGTGCGGTGAGCGCCGGGACCATCGCGTCAAGCAGCGGCAGCGAAAGCGCGGTACCGAGACCTTTCAACAGGGTCCGACGAGGTAAACACTTCTTCGTAATAATCATCAGAGACTCTCCTCGGCCACAGCCAGACCCGCATCAGCTGACTCCGCCCGCCGCATTTGAAACGCCGGACTCAGCACGATGCCCTTCACGAGTGCCGACCAGCGATAATCCTCCGGCGCCGCGTCTCGCACAATCTGGCGGATGGTCGGACGGTCGAAATACTGTAAGCCCCGTCCGAGTGCAAATGCCAGTAATTTTTCAGTGACGGTTTCAGCAAACAGTGGCGCGTCACTCACCAGATGATCATGGAGACCCAGCACACCCTCGAATTTTATACCGTTTGGTAAGATCCCCGACGCATCGATTACACTGCCACCCTCGCTGATGCGACGCCAACTGCCGATCGCATCGAAGTTTTCCAGGGCAAAGCCGAGCGGATCCATGGGAGCATGGCAACTGGCACAAACCGGATTGCGGCGATGCTCTTCAAGCCGCTCCCGCACAGACGCCGGTTGTCCCTGCTTGCCGCTGTCGGGCAGGGCCGGCACGTTGGGCGGAGGTTCAGGCGGTGGCGAACCGACTATGTTCTGCAGTAACCATTTGCCGCGCAAAACCGGTGAGGTGCGATTGGCATAGGAAGTCACCGTCAGCAGGCTGCCCTGCCCCAGCAACCCGCCACGGATATCGCCGGCGGCGAATTCAACCCGGCGGAAGTGTGGGCCATAGATACCATCGATGCCGTAATGGCGAGCGAGGCGTTCATTGACGAAGGTGTAATTGGCATCCAGCAGCTCGATGACACTGGCATCATTTTCAATCGTGTGCGCGATGAACAGTTCGGTTTCGCGAAGAAAGGCCTCGCGCAGATTCTCATCGAATTCGGGGAAGATTTCGGGATCCGGCAAGTGTGTTTTCAGATTGCGCAACTGCAGCCACTGGGCTGCGAAATTTCGGACCAGCGAATCCGCCGCGCGCGGATCATGCAGCAAGCGCTCAACCTGCCGGGTCAACTCAGAGGGCTCGGAGAGTCGGCCTGCGATGGCTGTTTCCAGCAACTCGGCATCCGGGATTGTGCTCCAGAGGAAGAAGGACAGCCGTGAAGCCAGCTCGATGTCGCTCACCGCGTAGGTCGCATCCGGCAGGATGCCGGCAGGATCGTGCTCAATGCGAAACAGGAAATTTGGATCGACCAGCAGCCGTTCGATCGCGCGTTGAATGCCGGATTCAAAATCCTCTCCTTCACCATAGAACGTGAGCAAAGTATCGAGCTCTGAGTCTGTGACTGGCCGCCGATAGGCGGTGGTGGCGAGATCGGCAAGAATGTCACGGGCACAAGCCCGGGCGTCGGAGGATTCCGCGGGTTGGCAGCTGAAAATACGACGACGACTGGGTGTATTGCCCGGCTGGTAGGTCTCGAGGGGTCCGGTGATTGTCACCAGATCGACCGCGGCATTGCCGAAGTAGCGTTGCTCGGTGGCGAGAGCATAGCTGGTCTGTCGGGGCTGCAAGATGCCGGGCTGCTCGACGAGATTGCGCACGAAGGACACCGTCAACTGTTGCGGACCCGCCTTCGCCTCGAATTCAACGAATAGCTTGTCGTCGGCATGGTGCATGTAGTCTTCCCATTCGGGATCCATCATGATGTTGCCGGCATAGCCCTCTGGCGATGCCATGCCTGGCGCCTCCCCTCCAACCTGGAAGCGCTGCAGTAACGCCCCGTTGAGGCGAATATCCAGCGTGTGTTTACGACCCATGCCGCGCAGGTAATCGTTGTACTGCGTCTGCAGGTCGACCTTGACCCGATAGCGACCATCCACTGGAAAATAGTGTTCCACTACCGTGCCGCCCCGCGATCCGAAGGGCAGGCGCGGATCGGTGCGTTCATCCTGAATCAGGTTGAGCGGCACCTTGTAATTGTCGATCAAAGGCGTGGCAGGAGCGATGCCAACCGCGAGGCGACTGATCTTGCGCGCAGCGAGCAGATAGCGCTCGAGCAATACCGGCGACACTGACAGCATGGCTCCGTTATTATCGAAACCGGCATCGAAAGTGTTGTCCCCGGGCAACATTTCCTCCACATCGACCGAGATCGCCAACAGATCCTCGATGGCAGCCTTGTATTCGTAGCGATTCAGTCGATGGAAGGTTTCCGTGCGTCCGGGGTTGGGAGCGACGCGCGCGGCGGTATCAATTTGCTGCTGCATCCAGCCGATCATGACCTGATAGACGGCTTCGTCCGGGCGCGGGCTACCCGGCGGGGGCATGGCGCGAGAGCGCAGTTTGCGCATCACCCGCTCCCACACCTCGGCATCCTGGCTCAGCGCGGACATATCCAGCCCTTCAAGAATGACCCCGGCATTGTTGAATTGTGAGTTATGGCAGGCGACGCAATACTGATCGACCAGCGCCCTGTATTCGGTGGCGCCCGGCTCGGCCTGGCCTAAGGCAGCGGGGCAGAAAACACTGCACAGCGAGGCTAGCACCAGCGCTTGCAGGTGGTTGCGAACGAGCATTGGGGCGAAGGATGGCATGGCAGAATTCGTGTTTTTCCTGCTCTTTTAACTGCTTCTGGTGTGCGCTTTCCGGGTCTGGCAGCGAGCGTAATATCGACGCCAAATTCGGGTCAAAAACCGAGTGAATCAGACCGCGACCGGTTAGGACGAGCCTGATTGTAGTACAAAAATCCCGCTTGCGGGACAAATCCTTGGTGTGCAGGGCAGGTACTGTTGGATCCTCTGCCAGATGTGAGTCCGGCAGGACCGAACAATCGCTCTGTCGTTGCAGTGTTTGCGCGCTCAACGGGCGCATGACAAATGCAGATGGCTGCGTTAATCTCGGGACAGTTTGATCCGATCCCAGCTGCCAGTAGTGCGATCAGAGCGCTGTTTTATATTGAAGAGGTACCAATAATGACAAGAAAATCCCAACTCATACGCAGTCTGTTCAACGCCCGATCTTTGCTGAAATCCCTGTTGCTCACCAGCTTGATGCTTCCGGCCGGCGCCTTCGCCCAACCAGAGGATGTTGAGTGGGTAACCCTCGGCAGTGATTGGGGCCATACCCGCTACTCTCCGGCCAACCAGATCAACAAGGACAATTTCAAGGACCTCGAAGTCGCCTGGACCTGGGACGGCGCCAGCTTCGAAGCCCAAAGCGGCCGCTCTACTCCGAGCTATATTAATGGCCGACTCTACACAGTCGCAGGCGCGCGCCGCCATGTGATAGCTATCGATCCGAAGACCGGCACCACGATCTGGTCATACCGTGAACCCGATACACCCCGCTGGAACTACTCCATGCGCGCCGATTACGGCAAGGGCGTGGGCTACGGGCAGATCGATGGCCGCGATGTCATCTACATCATTTCGCCTGCGTTCTTCCTGACTGCTCTGGACGCCGAGACTGGCGCGCCCATCGAAGGCTTTGGCAAACCAGTGCCTATTCCCGGCTTCCCGAAGACCGGCGTGGTCGATCTGCTGGCAGATCTCGGTCATCCCTACGATCCATATGAGGGGCTGCCGCTCGAACGCGGCTACATTACCTCCTCGTCTCCGCCCATCGTCGTGAATGATGTGATTGTCGTGGGCAACTCGGCTGAGCAGGGCTATCACCAGTCTCGCATTGAAAACGTGCCCGGCGATATTCTCGGCTACAATGCCCGCACCGGCGAGTTCCTGTGGAAGTTCAACGTGATCCCGCAGCCCGGCGAGTACGGACACGAGACTTGGGAAAATGACGCCTGGACCTACACCGGCGACATCTCCTCCTGGGCCCCGATCTCTGCCGACCCGGCCCTGGATCTCGTCTACATCCCGACCAATGGCGTTACCATCGACTACTATGGCGGCCATTCTCCAGGCGACAACCTCTACGGCACGAGCCTGATCGCACTGGATGCGAAAACCGGCCAACGGGCCTGGCACTTCCAGATGGTGCATCACGATATCTGGAACTATGACACCCCGACGGCGCCGATCCTGCTGGATGTGAACACCGCGAGTGGCCCGACGCCGATCGTGGCCCAGGCCACCAAGCAGGGCTATGTCTATACGTTCGATCGCCGCACCGGCGAACCGATCTGGCCTATCGTGGAAACACCGATGCCACCATCGACCGTACCCGGTGAGAAACTGGCAGCAACCCAACCGATCCCGACCAAGCCGGCTCCCTTCGAGAAAGTCGGCGCAAGCATCGACTATCTCGCCGACTTCACTCCGGAGATTCGTCAGCAGGCGCTGACGGCTGTCGCCAACTACAACCTGGGTCCGGTATTCAATCCGCCCATCCAGCGCGGCCATCCGTCCGGCAAGATCGCCTCTTTGATGTGTCCTTCCGGCGCGGTGAATATCACCCACCCTCCGGTGGCTGATCCGACCTCCGGTGTGATGTACATCATTTCTACCTATAACTGCAGCTCTCGTCAGCTGGTTACCGGTGAAGAGGCCGACACCTACTACGAGGCTCCAACTGGCGTCACGCTGTCCCGCTACGCGGCAGCCAATGGCGGTCCATCACCGCGACACCCGGCTGGCATCCCGCTGTGGAAGCCGCCGTATAGCCGCATCACCGCCATCGACATGAATACCGGTGACGAACTCTGGATGCGCCCTGCCGGTTACACACCGCAACGCATCATCGACATTCTCGCCGACAAGGGTGTCGATCCCGGTAATACTGGATCCGGCTCTGTTGGTCCGATGGTTGCCACTGCCTCGCTGCTGATCTATGGCAATATCGACAGCGCCGGCACACCGATGCTGTATGCGCTCGACAAGATGACCGGTGAAGAAGTTGCCGCGATCGAAGTTCCCGCTATCAGCCGTTATGGCATGAGCAGTTGGGTACACGACGGACACCAGTACATCATCATGCAGACAGGTAGCACGCTGACCGCCATGGCACTGCCTGGCGCAGCACCTGCCGCTGGCGCTGCGCACTAGTCAAGCGTGTAGCGACGAAGGATTTCATGTCCGCGATCAGTCACCACTGATCGCGGATATCGAATCCACCGCGCAGGTCTGACGAGAACTCATCCTGCAATTCATGCAAGTCAACGTATCGAGGAGTTATTCGATGAAGAAGAAATACCTGTTGGGATCAATCGCCCTGTTAGCGGCGACCGCCTCCTTCACAACCCTGTATTCCCAGGACAATGCGATGAGCTTTTTCATCACGAGCGCCGGTTCTGGTGATGGCGCAAACCTTGGCGGCCTGGCCGGTGCCGACGCGCACTGTGCCAATCTGGCGCGGGCCGCTGGCTCACGCGGCAAAACCTGGCGCGCCTATCTGAGCGTCAATGCCGCCGGCGACCAGCCAGCAGTAAATGCCCGTGACCGTATCGGCTTCGGGCCGTGGTATAACGCAAAGGGCGTGATGGTGGCAGAGAACCTGAATCGTCTGCACAGCGAGTTTATGGACCTTGGCAAACAGAATTCCCTCACCGAGAACGGCACCGTCGTGAATGGTCGCGGCGATACGCCAAACCAGCACGACATTCTTACCGGCTCCACCCTGGATGGCCGCACCATCGACGATGGCATGGACCATACGTGCAGCAACTGGACCAGTAACGGCGAAGGCTCGGCTCAGGTCGGCCACTTCGACCGTCAGGGAGGCGGCCAGAATCCGACCTCCTGGAACAGCGCCCATGCTTCCCGCGGCTGCAGTCAGGCCGATCTGGTGGCAACCGGTGGTGCGGGTTATTTCTATTGCTTTGCGATCGACTAAACAGCTTTCCACAAGGCAAGACACCAACGAATGGTGCCGCTGAACAAGCTGCACCATTCTTTTTTTCCGGCTTCCTGCAGGAGTGAAATCGATGAAGCTGTATGGCATGGCACAGTCCCGTTCCTTTCGTGCACTCTGGGCACTGGAAGAGAGCGGGCTCGCGTACGACTACGTTCCGGTTAAGCTGCTGACCGATCCCGCCGCTCCGGACAGCGCCCAGAATCCTGACTACCTTGCACTCAATGTGCAGGGCAAGGTCCCTACCCTTGTCGATGGCGATCTGATTCTGACTGAGAGTGCGGCAATCGTGAACTACATCGGCCGCGCCGCACCGGCAGCCAACCTGATACCGCGCGATGATACAACCCTGATGGCCCGTTATGACGAACTCTTGTTCTTCATACTCGCGGAACTGGAACAGCCGCTGTGGAGCAATGGCAAGCACCGCTTCGCCCTACCCGAGGCTCAGCGTATCCCCCAGATGCTGGAGACTGCCAAGTTTGAATTCGCCAAGGCCATCAAGACCTTAGACCATCTGTTAGGTGATGGGCAATACGCGATCGGTGACACGTTCACGATGGCTGACATCCTGCTCGCTCAGACCTTCAACTGGGCGATCCGCTTCCAGTTCGACGTGCCCGAGCACTATGTCGCCTTGCGCGAACGGCATTACGCCCGTCCTGCGGCGCAGCGCGCCCTGCAGGTTATTGCCTGATTCCATGTCCTTCAGTGTGCTGACAAAACTGTTCAAGCGCGCCCACTGCCTTGTCTGTGTGATTGCAGGCACCGTGCTTGTTGGCAGTACCCTTGCCAGCGCCCAGCCCGGCAGCGAGCCCGAGATCCAGGCGAACAGTGCAGATGGGCATCTGCTGCAGGCGTTGCAGGGACCTGCCCGGGAAACGGCGGCGCTCTGGCACTTCGGCATGACAGTGCAGATGGAGAATGGCAGCTATGTCGTCACCTCCCTGCTGAACGATTACCCCGCTGAACGTGTTGGCATCCGCCGGGGAGACAAATTGCTAAGCCTCAATGGCATGCCTTTCCAGCCAACCGGGGTGCTAACCGGCGCCGAGGCAACCACGCTAGAACTCGAGCGTGAAGGGGAACGGCTGACACTCTCACCGACACCGGTATTCGAGAACCTGAACGACAGCCGCCGCAGCGCTTTCCTCAACAGCATTCAGGAATTCAGTGCCGGTAACAAGACAATCGCCTACATTCACCCCTGGAGCCTGTCCCGCAACCTCAATGATGTACTCGGCTTCATCCGCGTCATCGCCGAGCTCGCCCTGAGCGATGGCCTGATTCTGGACCTGCGCAATAGCTATGGGTATCTGAGCATCCAGCACCTGGACAGCTTCCTGCCTTCACGCCGCGACTTATTCGAACTCACTGGCCCCGGCTCAGTCCACACGCGACTCGAACGAGATGCCAGCCCCTTGCGAGATCGCCCCTACGGCAAGCCTGTTGCCGTGCTCATTGACGCCACCACGGCCGGCGGCGCTGCCCTGCTCGCCTATCAATTGGCGAAGCTGGACCGCGTGACGACTGTGGGAGAAGCCATCGATACGAGTCTGCTGGAATACATTTTTGTAGCCGAACCGGCACCTGGTCGTTACGAACAGCTGGCAAGCCCGGGCGCGATCGACAATCAGCCCCTGGGTGCCTTCCATGTCGAGCCGAAACTGCTCATCCCCTACCCCCTCAGCCAGTCCACGCGCAGCGATCCTCAATTCGAGGCCGCATTCAATGTGCTGCTGGGGCGAATCTAGCGGCGTTTTATTACTTTCTCTTTTTTTGCTTTTCGTTTTTCCCTTTTCGTTTTTCGTTTTTCGCTTTCCGCATTACGTATCTAAGCTTATCGGGATCACTATCCCGCCAGCCTGGCGCTGCGCTAAAACCCGGTCGGCTCCTGCCAGCGCAAGTCCTGATAGTTGAATCCGCTCTCTATGGTTGGCTTCACGATACGAAAATACGGGGAGAGATCGAAATCTCGTGGAGTAAAGTGGGTGAAGTGGCGCCTGTAGAACTGGGGAACCTCGCCATCCTTGCCGGAATCACCGCTGCGACTCGGCAGAATCGGATAGTTTATCGACTGATAGGTTTCAGCGATCAGCGTTGAGCAAATTGCCCGAGTGGGTTCACCACTGCCGAGGCTGAGCATCGCGCGGCGATAACGGTTTGGCACCGCAGGTTTCTGCACGACATAGCGTATCAGATCAAACACATTACGCAGATCGTATTTGAAGCCGAGCTTCGACCGGGCAAATTCCACCAGCTTGTGCGTATCCTCCGGGGACAGGTTCACCGGCCGGCAGATGCGCAAGTTGAAACTCGCGAAAAAATCCAGATTGATCAGACGTACCCCTTCTTTCAAGTCTGCTTCGATAAGATTGAAATCAGAGCTCTTGCCGCCCGGCTCTCCCACATAGAGACAGGCGTGTGACCAGGAGGATTGTGTGAGGTACTTGATTGCCGTGCTGATGCGGCTATTGCCCTCTACGAGCAGGATATCGCCCGTTTGCATCGTCGCCGCCACGCCTTCGATCGAAATAGTGTCCAGGCGTTGATAGCCCGGCAGGGATTTGGTCAGGAACGTGGCGAGGTGTTCGCCGATGGCTTTATTGATTGGATTCAATTCGACGACTTCTTATGGGCTCGGAAAAATCAGGTATACTAGCGGGCCGCGCAAGCATAACGCACAGACCGCACACAGTGTAATCGAATCAACGGGAGTATGAAAATGACCAAGGCCTATACCAAATTCTTCATCGATGGCAAATGGGTAGAACCGGCTGGAAGAGCGACGCTGGACGTGATCAATCCCGCCACCGAAGAGGCCTTCGCCACTATCAGCATGGGTACCGCAGAGGATGTGGATGCCGCAGCCAGAGCCGCCCGCGCCGCCTTCGCAGAATGGTCGCTGTCTACCGTTGAGCAACGACTAACGGTGATCCGCAACATCATCGCGGGCATGAAGGCCCGGGCCGATGAGCTCGCCACTGCAGTCTCCAATGAGATGGGGGCGCCGATGACCCTCGCCAAGACGGCGCAGGTGGGCAGCGGTCTTGGTCACTTCGCGACAATCATCAAGGTGCTCGAGAACTTCGAGTTTGAGGAAATTCGAGGCACGACACGCATCGTCAAGGAACCCGCTGGCGTCTGTGGCCTCATCACGCCCTGGAACTGGCCCCTGAACCAGATCGCCTGCAAGGTTGCGCCCGCAATCGCCGCGGGTTGCACAATGGTCCTGAAGCCAAGTGAGATCGCACCGATCAGCGGCTATATCCTGGCTGAGATCATCGCAGAGTCCGGCCTGCCGGCCGGCGTCTTCAATCTTGTTAACGGCGACGGCCCAACTGTAGGAGCGGCAATCTCCGCGCATCCTGAAATCGATCTCGTGTCATTCACCGGCTCCACGCGCGCCGGTCGCGAGGTGGCAAGGGCTGCAGCCGATGGTATTAAGCGGGTAACACAGGAACTCGGCGGCAAATCGGCAAACATCATTCTGGATGACGCTCCCGATTTCGCCAAGGCGGTGAGTGGCGGCGTCATCGGCTGTTTCGTCAACAGCGGCCAATCCTGTAATGCCCCGACACGAATGTTAGTTCCTGCGGCACGCATGGCCGAGGCCATGGAAATTGCGAGGGCGGCTGTGGCCAAGGCTACAGTGGGTGATCCCAATGATGAGACGAAGCGTCTCGGCCCGGTCGTGAGCGAAGTGCAGTACAGAAAGATCAATGACCTGATCCAGAAAGGCATCGATGAAGGCGCTGAACTTGTCGCTGGCGGCACTGGCAGACCGGAGGGTCTCGAAAAGGGTTATTTCATCAAGCCAACTGTATTCGGCAATGTCACCAATGACATGACAATTGCTCGTGAGGAAATCTTCGGTCCTGTGCTGTCGATCATCGCTTACAAGGATGACGCCGATGCTATCCGCATCGCAAACGACACCGAGTACGGACTTTCAGGCTATGTATCCGGCGAGCCTGAACATGCGCGCCGCGTCGCCAGCCAGATTCGCACTGGCATGGTCCACATCAACGGTGCGCCAGCGGACAATGCGGCACCCTTCGGTGGTTACAAGAAATCCGGCAACGGCCGGGAATGGGGCCTGGAAGGCTTCGAGGAATTTCTGGAAACAAAATCCCTGTTCGGTGCCGCCTGATCCGGTCTACCATTCGGTCATAGAAAGGAAGTCATCATGCCAGTGAGTGTAAGCAAACCTGCCATCGATATTGGCATAATAGCGAACGACATCGAAGCCATGCTTGGCTTCTACCGGGATACACTTGGTCTTGAATTCGAAGCCGCTATCCCGATGCCGGGTGGTGGCACCATGAACCGATTCAAGGTCGGTGACAGTGTTGTCAAGGTGATTGCCCTCGACCCGAAGCCCACCGCCGTGGCAGCTCCTGGTGGCATTCGAGGCGCCACTGGTTATCGCTACTGGACAATTACCGTAAGCAATCTCAGCGCATGCCTGCAACACGTGGAAGACGCCGGCCAGAAGATCGTCGTTCCTGCCAAGGTGATCCGTCCCGGTGTCACGATCGCCATCGTGACTGATCCCGACGGTAACTGGGTTGAATTGCTGCAGAACGACTAGACCCCAGAGAACGATTACGCTGGATCGCGTCAACGAAGCGATGCACACAACGCATAATACGGGAGGCAACATGGCAGCATTACGATGGGTGCTCGCGGCGATAACCGTGGTTGGCAGTTCTCTGCTCACGGCAGCCGAGGGACCGCTTCTGAATCTGCCACTGCCCTCCCTGCCGGCAGATCAGGAGATGCTGGTATTGGAAGTAAACCTGGCGCCGGGCCAGGCTTCTTCTCCACATCGCCACAATGCCCACGTCTTCGTCTATGTGCTCGAGGGAGAGATCACCATGCAGGTCGCCGGCGGAGAACCGGTGATTCTGACTCCGGGCGAGATGTTCTACGGGAATCCGGAAAATGTTCACACCGTCTCGCGCAATAACAGCACGACCGCGCCAGCAAAATTTCTGGTGCATATTATCAAGACAATCGGCACCCCGGTGAGCACACCGGTCACGGGCTACTGACCCTTATGCGCCGCTACGGGAGTGCTGCATTCCCGGGTGCACGCTTTACAAACTGTCACGACAGGAATACCTTTTATCCCGTGTGCCATTAATCCAGGCACAGTCATTCCACAATCGCCTCTGGCGCATATGGAACACAGGAGAACAGCATGAAATCAATCACTCCGGTTACCGTCACCGCAACCTTGCTTGGCCTGAGTCTGGCCTTCACTTCCACTGCGAGTCTTGCGCAATCTGGCGCGCGCCCGGACCTCTCCGGCATCTGGACCAATGCCTCTCTGACCAACCTGACCCGGCCAACCGGTGTCGACAAGCTCATCGTCAGCCCCGACGAGGCTCGGCAGATTGCCGATGCTACTCCGATCGCGGGAATCGCACCGGGTGATTTTGACGCGAATATTCCTGTCGACGAGGAAACGGGTGCTCCACCCGAAGGCAGCTTCGACTTCGGGCTGCGCGGTTACAACTCGTTTTGGGTCGATCCCGGATCCAATCTGGCACTGGTCAAGGGTGAATTCCGTACCTCCTACATCATCGATCCCCCGAGTGGCCGCGTGCCCCGACTGGAAACGCCGAAGGTAACGTTTGCCGATCGCGGCTTTGGTCGCCGCTATCTGACCGGCAACGGCGATAATTCCGGTCCTGAGGCGCTGCCTCTGGCCGAACGCTGTCTGCTGGGATTCGGAAACACCGCCGGCCCGGGCATGATGGGCACGCTGTACAACAGTACTTACCAGTTCGTGCAGACTGACGACTATGTCGTGATTCTGGTCGAGATGGTGCACGACGCCCGCATCATTCCGACCTTCGCCACCGCCGCCGAGGCGCGCGCCAACCATCGACCGGATGTGTTAAACGCCTGGCTCGGAGATTCAACCGGTTGGTACGAAGACGGTACGCTGGTCGTGGAAACCATCAACATCAATCCACAGCAAATGGAACAGAGTTCGGTACCGATCTCAGCCGATGGCAAGATTACCGAGCGCTTCACGCGCTATTCCGAAGACGAGATCGTGTATCAGTTCACCGTAGACGATGCGAATCTCTATACGCAGCCGTGGACTGCCGAACTGAGCTTCCACGCCACCGATGGCCAGATGTACGAGTATGCCTGCCATGAAGGCAACTATGCGATGCCGGGCATACTGGCCGGCGCACGCCTGCTGGAAGCAGAGGCGCAAGCCAATAACTAGGCCATGCCCGCGCGAAACGAGCAGCGTTACACCGGCAGTTGTCATTGTGGGGCAGTCCGATTCGAAATCGTCAGCGATTTTCCGGAATTGACGACCTGCGACTGCTCCATCTGCCGGCGCAGGAATGCGTTAATGCTCAAGGTGCATGAGGATCGCTTCACACTGGTCGCGGGAGAGGAAGCCCTGTCCCGTTACCAGTTTCACACCCACACCGCCGTTCACTATTTCTGCAAGACCTGCGGTATCTATCCCTTTCATCGCAAGCGCACAGCGCCTGATCACTACGGCGTGAATGTATTCTGTCTGGAACACTTCTCCCCCGAGGGCATTCCGGTGCGCGCGACTGACGGCATCGGCATGGATTGAGCTGAAGAACCCAAAAAGAGTCGAGCTATGCCAACCAACAACAAGATCAATTATGTCGAATTCGCCGCCCGGGATATTGCCGCCACCAAAGCCTTCTTCCAGACCGTTTTCGATTGGCAATTCACAGACTATGGCCCCGATTATGTCTCCTTCGCCGATGCCGGCCTCGATGGCGGTTTCTACCGGGCCGATCTGGTCGCTGCCAGCGCCGCCGGCAGCGCGCTGGTGATTCTCTATACCGACGCGTTGGAGGCTGTCGAATCGAAGGTAGTGAGTGCAGGCGGCAAGATCACGAAACCGATCTTTGCGTTTCCCGGCGGTCGTCGCTTTCACTTCACCGAACCCAGCGGCAATGAACTGGCCGTCTGGACTGACGTGGGCCTCTGAGAATTTGACCCTGGACACAAACAGACCGTTCACCCTGCCTGAGAAAAACCACCATGAACTGGGATGCCGTTGCAGCACTGAGCGAGGCCGTTGGCGCGATTGGGGTGATCGCGTCCCTGATTTTCCTGATTGTGCAATTGCGTCAGAATACGAAGGCCATGCGGGAGTCGAATGTCCTCGAACGCGCCATGTTAATGGATCGGCATACCGACTCCGTTGGACGCTGGCGATCCTCGGTCGCGGAGAATGAGGGCCTTGCGACGATCTGGCACAAGGGACTCACCGATCAGACACTGTCGGACGTCGAAGGCATTCGCCTGAACAATCTCTTCATCAATTTTGTGAACACGCAGCGCTCCAATTTCGAGCGCGCGCTGGTTGTCGGTGAGCCCGGTATGGCGCAGCAGGCCAGCCGCAGCGTCGCCATCGAAATCGTCGGCGCCGATACTCTTTACACACTCTGGTTGCAGGCCAAGCCCTGGCACAGCCTGGCCTCGCCGGAATTCGTGGCACGGGTAGAGGGCTACATCGAAGAGCAACGGCGCGGGCCTACTGCTTTCAAGTCAGGTTCGTGGATACGCCGGGATGTGTTGGAGAAACGCACCGGCGATACCGACGACAGACACTAATATTACGAGCGGAGGAACAGGCATGATCGA
>Ga0222714_10002331_pt1 | contig 20221 bp, 20 predicted proteins | sample C33_3DmetaG_FD_165048 | JGI IMG/M metagenome (GOLD analysis project Ga0222714, IMG submission 165048) | Estuarine water microbial communities from San Francisco Bay, California, United States - C33_3D | ecosystem: Environmental > Aquatic > Marine > Unclassified | place: USA: California...
TTCTTATTTAGGACAACCTGTTGATCCTTATAACCAGTTTGCTAAATTAGACTTTATTCCCGACCCAGCATCACCTAATTCATCAGCAAGTGTTTATTTACCTTTTTATAATGGTGGATGGTGGTCAGTATTAGTTAATAAAGATGGAACCGATTATACTCTTTATGCTGCTGATAAAAATTATAAAGGAGAAGATGGAAATACAATAGGATTTCAAGCCTCTTCATCATTATCCGACTCTAGTACTAATTGGAACAATAGTACAATATCTTATTTTGGTACCTCTTCACTTTCTGGAAAAATATTTTCTGGTTCCTTCCAGGAAATTAGATACTATACTGAACCTATATCAAAAGATAACTTTGATGCTTATGTAATGAATCCTCAATCTATTGAGTCAAGTGAATATTTGGCTTTTAGAGCATCTTTAGGAGGTGAATTATACACAGAATCTATTTCAATTCATCCTAAAGTAACCGGTTCATGGATCCCAACATCATCCTTTGCTTCTGATAGTACTTTTTATACATCTTCTGGTGGTGAATATGTTCCTAATACTGAAGTAGTGTACTTTGACCAAGTACCAGCAGGTATTCAAAATGCTGTATCACAAAAAATAAAACAACAAGATATTGTTTTACCTTATAGTGGATCTGATCCTAATACTCCTGTAAATACTGTATTATCTCCTTTTATTTCGGTTCAACAAAATTCATATACTAGCGCAAGTTATACTAAAGATATAGATTATGTTGAAATAGGATTTTCACCCCAAAACGAAATTAACGAAGATATTAATTCAACTTTTGGATACTTTAACATTGGTGAATTAATTGGTGATCCAAGATTCCAATCATCACCCTTAGATACTTATCCAGATTTAGATGCTTTAAGGAATCGTTATTTTGAAAAATATACTCATAATTACCAGGAATGGGATTACATTAGATTAATTCAATTCTTTAACAATTATTTATTTAAAATATTCGCTGATTGGGTTCCTGCAAGAACATCTTTAGCCTCGGGTATTATAATAAAAAATACTTTACTTGATAGAAATAGATATAGAACTCCCCAAGTAACTACTACTGCTTCATTAGCTATGGTAGGAAGTGGAGCTACTAACGTTCCTTATATTGTTCAAGACCAAACAATTACTGGATCTATTGATGTAGGAACTATTGAGGGTGGAAATGGTGGTGTTATGCCTGATTTATTAGGCCAAACCTCTTCATCATTTAATTATCCTGGAGTAGTTAATATTACTCAAAGTTGGGATGGAATCACTCCTTCATTATTAGGATCTGTTTCTTTTACAGAATCTGCTCAATTAGAATTTTATGATGGAGAATTAAGTGGTTCAAACCATGTTGTTACTGATGGTATTTTAAGCAATTGTGACGTAATTATTCAACCCCAATACTCAATCTCTTCATTACCCGCTAGCCCAATAAATAGTTTTCAAGGCTTATATTTTAATTCTTATAGTTTTTATACAGATAAAACATATTATATAAGTTTTACAGAAACTAATAATGCTGCTGCTTTAGGAAATGGAGCTTTAACTATTAGATCTAAAGGAACACCACCCTCTGATTTTAAAACATGGTATACAGCTAGTGCTTTATCTCCTGGATCTTCTAGAACTGTAACTAATTTAGAAATACAAGGTTTATTTCCTCCTTTAATATTTATATCTGACAATAGCTTAGCTTATATTGAAATTACTAATTTTTCAATTTCAGAAGCCTATACAGAACCAGATTGTTTAGTAGTTGCTAATGACGTTCAAGTAGCAAGACCTAGTTCTGTATTCTATGATGTTGATTTTAATCAAAATCCTAATGTAGCTGTAAATAAACAAGTTATTTTAGATGGAAATGGTACTCCGGCTACTGTTCCTGATTCTTATTACACAACAGCTCGTATTACTAATCCAAGATATAATGGGTGCGAAGTAGAAACATATGATGGAAGATCAGCAGCTGAAGGTTATACAAATTATTTTGGATATTTTAATTATGTTCAACAAGAATCTCGTGTTCCTAATCCTTTAGGATATGTTAATTTGAATGCTTTAATTGATATTAACGGAAATTCATTTACACTCCAAAACGATTTAGTTAGCTTAGGTTCAACCCAGAATACATTTATTTCTGGTACTTTAGCTACATTGTATTTTCCAACAATAAACACAGGTAGTGTAGATACTGGAAGCCAGTACGTTGTCGAATTAGCCGGTGCCTTTTACGGACCAGGATTAAATTACCCTCTCACCGCTAGCTCAGTTACCGTAGGTTTAGATTACTATTTCTTTGATGCTACCACTTCTGATTCCCCAGGATTAATTATTCCTGGAAATTTTAACCCTTACTTTACAGGTTCTTTTATAAAATTAGCACAACAAGCGGGATATTTTAGAAACTTACAATAAAAATTAACAAATTAATATATTTATAACAAAACATTAAAACATGGGATACTTAAATAATACAGTAGTAACCGTAGATGCTATTTTAACAGACGTAGGTCGTCAGTTACTAGCACAACAAAATGGTCAATTTAGAATCACACAATTTGCTTTAGCAGACGATGAAATTGATTATACTTTGTATAATCCTTCTCACCCATCAGGTTCTGCTTATTATGGTCAAGCTATTGAAAATATGCCTTTATTAGAGGCATTTCCTCAAGCTACTCAAACCATGAAATATAAGTTAGTAACTTTGCCTCGTGGTACAGCTAAAATGCCTATCCTTAATATTAATACAGCTGCTATTGTAATGCCTGCTGGTGGAGTATATAATATTACCCCACAAACATTAAATTATTTAGGTGGAAATACAAACGAAACCTCAGGATACACAGCTACTATATCTGATGTTAGATTAATGAGTACTTTCCAAGGTGTAGGTGTTAACTCAACAGATGTAACTGCTCTTAATTTAGCTAACCAAACAACAACTTTAGGCACTTCAGTATCTAGAACAGTTGTTGGAACTACTATCAATATGGTAGCTACTACTGTTAATGCTACTTTTGGTAATCAAACAGAATTATACGCTACTTTAACTATTACTGGTAGGGATAGTGGTGCTCGTTTAACCGTTCCAGTAACTGTAAAGAAAACCCCATAAAATAAAATAATATGTCTTTTGTAAGATTACAACCTGAAGATTTTGTAGTAAGCACTGATGCTATTTCAGCAACAGCCTGGACTAATAATTCTCCAACTTTAACCACATTTTATACTTCCTCTACTCAAGAAGCAGGAAGCTCAGGAGCTTATTATTTAAATGTATATGATACAGCTACTACTGAATCGGTTCAGTTTGCTGTTACTTATGGAAACTCAGCCGGTAGTGGTAGTGCTAATTATAACAATTTAATAGATGGAAAATCTCCATCCTCAACCATTTATGGTCAATGGCAGGATTTAGTGATAGCAGATGAAAATACTGATTTTGTATTCGGTAATGTTACTTCTTCCGAATTTTTTGCTTTGCCTTTAGAAAGAACTTGTTATAAAGAATCAATTTTCTTAGGTTCTTTAAGTTTATCTATTTCTGGTTCTGGTCAAGAAATTACCTTAACAGACAACAGCAATTATGTTACTACTATCCCTTACTTAGGAGGAGGAATGAGAGTATTCCAATTGATTTCTGGTTCACAAGGTGTTAAAAATACAAGTGTAAACACTGATGGATACACAGCTAATTCAGGATCTTATGGTTGGTTATTACCTGATATTGGAACTATTATTTTGAATCCTTTAGCTTTAGCAGCTAGTGTAGCCGATGGTGGTGCCGAATTTGAATATAGTGGTTCAGCTACAGCTTCTGCTGCTCCTAACGTATCACCAAACACTTCTTTATTTGAAGCCATTTCAGGATCTGCTTCTTTTGGTATTAATTCTCAAGAAAGTATTACTTCTGATTATGTGTTTGTAAGACCAAAAAGTGTAGAATTTAATTACTCAGAAAACCCATCATTTATTTCGGGTTCAACCGGTGAAGTTGTATGGCCTATGTTTATTAACAACCCACAAACATATATTACTACTATTGGTTTATATAACGATACTAACGACTTATTAGCAGTAGCTAAATTATCTAGACCTTTAAATAAAAACTTTATTAAAGAAGCTTTAGTTAGGGTTAAATTAGATTTCTAATGAATGGGTGCTTTCAAACAATTTTTAGCAGCAGACATAGTTGTAACTCCTCTAGAGTTAAATAAATCCTTTCATTATAAAGGAGAGGCAGCATTGACTGCTTCTGATGTAGAAATTGATAGATTTTTAGGATTAGCAACCTCTTCATTATTTGATCCTAATACCGATCCAACAACAGGACAAGTTACTACCCAATACCAAAGATTAGTATATGATTCTATTAAAGAATTGTATTATTCTAATTTTATTGGAGGAACTAATTATTATAATTCTCCTGTTAATACAGGAAGTATAATTCCTGGTATTACTCCTTTAGGGGATGCTTTTGTAGGTACTACTTCTTCTGTAGGAAGATATTGGAATTATCCTCAAAGTACTTTAACTTTTGAACATTTTTTTCCAACAGCTTCTGATTCTATTATTGGAGTAATTTCTATACCCTCCAAACTATATGGTAACTATATCCAACCAGGATCATTTATATGGGCCGCTGAAAGTGGTTCAACTTATGATGATGGTGAAGGTAATTTAATATGGTCTGGTACTGGAAATATATGTGGACAAATATTTTATCCTCATGGATTAGCTATTATAACTAGTGATTCTCAACCAGGAGCAGATGTTTATGGAACTGCTATTTATGGAAGTTCTCCTTACGGCATTTCAGATGTTGTAGTAATTGATAATCTTGTTAATTCTCCTAATGTAACTTGTTCCTTTTCTTCCTCACTTACAATTTATGAAACACAATATAAATGTACAGTAGGACAAAATGAATTTAATTTTAGTCAAAACCCAACAATTACCTCAGGAAGTACAGCAATTTCAAGCTCTATAGGAACTTTTTATACTCCTGGAGAATATATTTATGATTGGGCAACAGGTTCATATTTTCAACCTTATGTAACAACAATTGGTTTGTACAATGAACAACAAGAGTTATTAGCAGTAGGAAAATTATCACAACCTTTACCCTTATCACCCACAACAGACACAACATTATTAGTAAATATAGATAGATAATTATGGCAACTTTAGACTCAACTAACGTAGTAAACGGAAATACAATAGAAGCAACAGATGTTCTTCAATTATACCAAGCTTTCGGTTCTGCTGGAGCCGGCATTACTGGTTTGGCAATGACTGGTAGTTTATATGGTAATGCTTTAACAGCTACTACTGCTACAACAGCAATAACAGCTTCCAATATTAATTCAGCTATTGTTTCTACTGGTACTTATTACTTAGCTTTTGTAGCTGGTTCTGGAGTTAAACCTACTAAAATTGCTTCTCTTTTAGAATACAATGCTGCTACTAATGAATTAAATGTTACAGCTTCTTATGCTACTGAAGCTGAAAATGCTTGGGATGGTTTATATTCTTATTTCCAACCCACAGGCAATCCCTCTACTCCTACAATAGTAGATTCAAATACCCAACAATATCTTATAGTAGATACTTCTGCTGCTCTAGGTTTTGCTTTTTCGAATGCTCAAGATGGACAAATAGTAAATTTTACATCTATAGAATCTCAACCTAGTATTAGTTATAATAATATAGCTGTTACTGCTTCCGGAGTAAATGTTTTTGGACTTAATGGTGGTATTATTACTACTGGAAATGATAATACTTTAGATAACATATCTGGTTTACCTAATGGGTACTCATTCAAATTTATGTTTAGAGCAGGAAACTGGTATTTTATTCAATAATAAAAAATTAACAATGTGGTTATACAACGAAAAAGTTATAGAAAATATTGAGGATTTCCCTCAAAATACATTTGGTTTTATTTATATGACAACTCATAAACCAAGTGGTAAATCTTATATTGGTAAAAAGGTATTATACCACAATGTAAAGAAAAAACTAACAAAAAAGGAACTAGCAGAACAAACAGGTCCAGGCAGAAAACAACAAAGCAAATTAGTAACAAAAGAATCTGACTGGAAAACATATTATGGCTCTGCTAAACCAATTTTAGAATTCATAAAGGATGGTAAACAAAAGGACTTTACCCGTGAAATTTTACAATTGGTTCCTAATAAAAAACTTCTTACTTACTACGAATGTAAGTACTTATTTCAATATGATGTTTTAGAACGACCTGAACATTATTTTAATGATAATATATTAGGTAAATTCTTTTCTAAAGATTTCGCTTAATTTGGTAATCCAATTATTTTTTATTATATTGTAGGGGATGTTGAATCAACCTTTAATTGCCTTAACAAATTCTGTTTTAGGAACCGGTAGACAAACAGCAAGAGGTAACTATGCTTACCATTGTCCTTTTTGTAACCACCATAAACCTAAATTAGAAGTTAACATGTCTGAAAATGCTAAAGGAGAAAATCCTTGGCATTGTTGGGTTTGTGATAAACGAGGTAAAAAAATATTTCAATTATTTAAAAAAGTTTCAACCCCCCCTGAAAAAATGGCTGAATTAAATGCCATTGTAAAATATGTTGGTCCTGAAACTAATTTTGAGGTTAAAGAAACCTTATCTTTACCCAAAGAATACAAAACATTTAATAACCTAACCAAATCAGATATTGAAGGAAGACATGCTCTAGCATATCTAAAATCCAGAGGTATTACTGAAGAAGATATTCTTAAATATAGTATAGGGTATTGTGCAACAGGTCCTTATGCTAAAATGGTTATTGTTCCTTCTTATGATGCTAATGGAACATTAAATTATTTTACAGCCCGTTCAATTGATAAAGATGCTAAAATAAAATATAGAAACCCATCTGTATCTCGTGACATCATACCATTTGAATTGTTTATAAACTGGGATATACCGTTTATATTATGCGAAGGACCATTTGATGCCATAGCCATCAAAAGAAATGCTATCCCGCTGTTAGGCAAAAATATACAAGCAACATTAATGAAGAAGATTGTAAAGTCTTCTGTAGATAAAATATATATAGCCCTTGACAAAGATGCCCAAAAACAAGCTTTATCGTTTTGCGAGCAACTTATGAACGAGGGTAAAGAAGTTTATCTTGTAGATATGCAAGATAAGGACCCAAGTGAAATGGGTTTTTCTAATTTCACAAAATTAATACAAGAAACTTATCCTTTAACTCTTTCTGAGTTATTAGGTAAAAAACTATTTTTATGAGTAAAAAGAATATCAAAAAGTCTTACGATAGGATTTTAGAAATTTCGGATGATGCGAAACAAATTACAATGCCTGACTCCAGGTATTACAGAAGAAACGGTGAATACTACCCCTCAGTAACTTATGTTTTAAGTTATTACCCAAAAGGTAAATTTTTTGAAGACTGGCTTAAAAAAGTAGGTTACTCTTCAGAATACATTGTTAAAAAAGCCGGTGAAGAAGGTACAGCCGTTCACGAAATGATTGAAGAGTATTTGAATGGAAAAGAATTAAATTTCCTTAACCAATATGGTAATCCTCAATATAGTCCTGACGTATGGCAGATGTTTTTACGTTTTGTAGAATGGTGGGAAGAATACAATCCCAAATTAATCGAAACAGAAGTACATCTATTTTCAGACGAATTAAAAATAGCAGGTACCTGTGATATAGTTTGTGAAATTGAAGATGAACTTTGGATTATTGACTTTAAAACTTCAAACCACCTCCAGACAACTTATGACTTACAAACGGCAGTTTATGGTAAGTGTTATGAAGAGTGTTATGGTAAAACTCCTGACCGTTATGGTATTCTTTGGTTAAAATCTTCTAAGCGTAAAGGTGCAACTGGTAAGATGCAAGGTAAAGGATGGGAAATGTATGAGTCGTCTCGTTCACAAGAAGATAACTTAGATATCTTTAAAACAGTTAAGAAATTATTTGACCTAGAAAATCCCGAACATAAACCAATATTTACTGAATTCAGAACGCAAGTAAAAAGAAATCTGTAATATTTATGGTAAATTAATTTTTATGAAAAAATATATATTATCTGAAGAATTTAAACGCATGCAAAAAATAGCAGGTATTATTAATGAAAATAAATCTGCTGCTCCTTTTCCTCCTGAAAAATGGACAAGTCTTGGAAAAGATTTTGAATTTGAAGAAGATGAAACTACATATACTGATGGTACATCAGAACCAGAGTATCGATACACATACTATGGAATTAACTTTTATCCTACAGAAGATAAAACATTAGAGTCCGAAATTCAATATGATGACTACACAGATGAAGAGTGGAAAATAGTAGATAAAAAATTAGATGAATTGATGGCTATACTAGATAATAATGGTTATGAGTATAGGGCTATGGAATATAGTAGGGGAATAGATTTTACAATTTCTTATTAATATGCATTAAGTTGTAATATTTATGACAAACCCTATCTATGATTGGACTGATATCTTTATTAAAGGAAATTCAAGGTAAGCCAAAAGCAATCTTTATGGCCGGTCCTGCTGGATCAGGGAAATCATATATCTCTTCTAAATTAGTACCCTCAGATTTTACTACAATAAATGTAGATGATACCTATGAAGCCTTGTTAAAGGCTTCTGGTATTGGTATGAAGCTAGCCCAAATGTCACCTGACGAACTAAAAAAATCAGGTGAATTAATGGGTCAAGCAAGAAAAACTACTACTAAAAAATATGAGGATGCTATTAAAGATGCTAAAAACATTTTAATTGATAGTGTAGGAGGTTCTTCTAAAACACTCCTTAAGAAAAAACAACAATTAGAAGATTTAGGTTATGATACTATGATGATAATGACATACGTTTCGCCTATTACCTCACTAGAGCGTAATAAACAGCGAGACAGAACATTGTTGCCGAGTATTGTGATTCGTTCTTGGCGCGACGTAAATAAAAATATAGATACATACAGACAAGCTTTTGGTCAAAATTTAATATTACTAAATCTAGATCCAGATAGTGCTAATAAAAAGTTCGATGAAGAATATATTTTTAAAACATTTATTGAACCTTTAGGACAAATAGGTAAAGAAAAAACCCCTGAAGAAAAAGCAAAATCTGAAGAAGAAAAACAACAAATTTATTCTGATATCAAAAAAGCAATTGATAACCAACCAGAATTTGATACATTAGAACACGCACAACAAAAAATTACTAACTTTATAAACAAATGAAAAAATTATTAGATTTACTTAACGAAGTAGAAGAAAAACAAATCGAAAAACCAATTAAAGAAGAAGGTTCTTCTGTAGTAGATGAAATTGGTAAATTCTTTGTAGTTAAAAAACCTGGGAAGGGTATGACTAAAGAAGATATGGTATATGAAGCTACTATCTTTGACGAAATCAAAATGAAAGAAACTAAAGGTGCTTATAAAAACAGATCTGAAGCTAATCGTCATGCTACTGAGGCTTTAAAAGAATACGAAATGCAGCTTAAAGAAATGGAAGATGCTATGAACGAATTCCGTGAAGCTAAAAAATCTATTGAAGATAAGAAAAAAGCTGCTAAAGAAAAAATCAAAGCTTTACAATAAATGAATAAACTAACTAAATTCCTTATTAAGGAACTGTTAGATGAACCTCAAACAGTGGCCATTTATGGTGGTGGGTTTAAACCCCCTACTAAAGGTCATTTTAATGTAGCTGAAAAAGTATTAGCTAATTTTCCTGAAATAGATGAATTAAAAATATTTGTAGGTAGTGGTGTTAGGGATGGTATTACTCAAGACGAATCTATTAAAGTTTGGAATATCTACAAAAATTACCTTTCAGATAAAGTAGATGTAGAACCATCTATTGCCCCTGTTAAATCAGTTTTAGGATACGCTAAAGAAAATCCTGATACAAAAGTATATTGGATATTAGGAGCTAGAGAGGGTGATGAAGAAGATTTAAAAGATATTGTTAGTAGAACTAGAAGTATTGATAAATATCCTAATTTAGAGGTTAAAGTTATTTCTACAAAAGGTGGTGTTAGTGGTACTAAAACTAGAAAAGCAATAGCCGACAATAATAAAGAACAATTTTTTTATATGATTCCTGATGTTAAAGAAAAGGAAGAAATATGGGATATTGTTTCTAACCTTCAAGAATCAGTTACTCCAGATGAATTAAAACAAGCAGATGCTTTTGCTGATAAACAATTAGCTCCTATTGATATTGACTTAACATCAGATCATGTCTTAAAAAGACTAACAGGCAGAGATTCAGATGTTACTTTAGCTCAATTAATAGGATTTTTTAAACGTTTAGGTAAACGTAAAAAAGAGTTTATGGATTTCTTTTCTAAGTTTAAAGAAATTGTAGCTACAGATGATAGAACAAATTTAAATATTCCTTTTATTAATTTAGCAAACAAAGCAATTGCTAAAACAATTATGCGAAAGGATGATTTTGAAACATCAAATCCAAAGTTAGTATTTGAAGTAGGCGAAGCAAATCTTAAACCATATGATTGGGAAGAAACTGATAGATATGACAGAACTTTAGAAGTTAGATTTACAACAGATTCAGAAACAGATTATATAGTTGAACTTACTGCTTTTTCTTGGAGAAACATACCAGCAATTGATATAGAATTTTCTGCTAGACTTAAAAATGATGGTGGTTTTTCTTCTAAAAGAATGACTAATAAAGGTGAATTATTTAAAGTAATGGCTACCATTACTGATATTGTAAAACACTATACTGATGAAGCAGGAGTTAAAGTTTTAATTTATTCTCCTCATAAAAAATCATCAGATGACATTTCAAACCAAAGAGGTAAACTTTATAGAACATTTATCCAAAAACAATTTCCTGGTGTCAAATTTAAAGTTATTGCTGGTGAAACAGATATTGCTATTTTACCTGGTTGGGAAAAGACAATTGATTTTGAACCTACAGATGATTTAATTAATGAAGGTCGTTATGATTCTTTAACTAGAAATGTTGTTAGAGATATTATGGACGATTGGAAATCTCAATTTGATGGTTCAAATGGTAAATTAGAGTTTAATGAAGATTACGAGAGTGGAGTTATTGATTTTGAACTTTATGCTGTACTAACTGTTAAAGAAACTAAGTATGGATTATATAAAGTTGATGGTGGGGCTGACCCATTAAGAAAACCAGCTTATTTAGAAATTAAATTCCAAGTTGACCCAAGAGATTTACCTCAAAAATGGGAAGACATTTATATGGATTTAACGGATGTTGTTAGACACGAGTTAGAACATATGACTCAACAAGGTACTAACGTTATTGCCTCTAAAGAAATGGCTGATGATGAAATACTTAGAAAATTAATTAAACTAAAATTCTTACCAAAATCAGATTACTATAAATTAGAACAAGAGGTAGATGCTATGCTTCAGGGTATGTACTTGAAAGCTAAAAAATCTAAAACACCTTTTATAGAGGTAATTAATGATTATTTTGATAAAGCAAGAGTGAGTAAAAAAGATAGACAAGATATTTTAGATCTATGGAGACAAAGAGCAAAAGCTTTATCTTTACCTTTAAATGAGGCTGACCCTAAAAAAGGAACAGGTAAAAAACCAAAAGGATCTGGTCGTAGATTATACACAGATGAAAATCCTAAAGATACAGTAGGTATTTCTTTTAAAACAAAAGAAGATATTGTTGATACTTTAAATAAAGCATCTTTTAAATCAAAATCACATGCTCGTCAATCTCAAATTATTAATTTAATTCATCAACGAGTTAGAGCTGCCTATGGTAAAGCAAAAGATCCTGAGGTAAAAGCAAGATTAAAACGTGGTTTAGATTATATTGAATCACGTAAAGAAGCATCTAAAAAGAAAACAGAACGTTTACGCAAAATGAAAGAAGCCTCAGACCCACAAGCTGGAACAGCTTTACCTTTAAAAGAAAACTACTCTGAACTTGAACAGTATAGGAAGTTAATACTTAAACAACTTATAGATTCAAAAATAGGCAAACAGATAAGAAATGCAGTTGAAGATAAAGTTGGAAAAGAAGCTGTAGAAGGAGTTTATATAATAGGATCTGTGTTAGATTCAAAAAAATTTCATGAAGAAAGCGATATAGACATAGCGGTGCTTATAAATGTTCCTAATATGGATAAGGGGACTAATGAAGAAATGAGCTATGAACTCTCCCAAACATATTCAATTCCAGATGGAGGTTTTGTTGATGTATCTATATGGAATAGATCCAAACCTTTAGGGAAAATGGTAAAACTTAAAGAAGCCTCAGACCCACAAGCTGGAACCGCTTTACCTTATGGTTCAGGATTTGCTCCTGTAAAAGAATTAGTAACAGCTACACAAGTCATTTGTGATAATTGTGGTTGGGAATGGGATAAAAAAGATGGTGGTAAAGACTTATATATTTGTCATAAGTGTGGACATGATAATACCCCTAGTAAAGATTTATTTGGTTTAAATGAATTAGCAAGAACTTTTGTAAAAGAAGTTTTTGAAGAAAGTTGGAATCCCAAAGAAGCATTCTTATCTTTATGTGTATTTATGAAAGACAATGGAATGAACATACTCCCATTGCCTAAAATTAAGGTTATATCGGACGATAAAGAAAACGCGTCTCGTCTTTTGGGTAAGACAGCTTATTACAATCCAGCTGACAAGTCAATTACTCTTTACACCTTTGGAAGGCACCCAAAAGACGTTCTACGTTCTTTTGCCCATGAGATGGTTCACCATGAACAAAACTTAAATGATACATTAGGAAATATTAGCACAACTAATACAAATGAAGATGGTCATTTAGAAAAGTTAGAAAAAGAAGCATATTTAAAAGGTAACATTATGTTACGTAACTGGGAAGATAGTATAAAAAATGTATAAATTAAAATTAACAGATGTATACAAGCAGCTTAAAGAGGATGAAAACCAAGCTGAAGAACAAAGATACAGAATCTATTGTGATATGGATGGCGTACTTTGTGACTTTGATAAGCGTTTTACTTCTCTAAACCCAGAACACCTTTCTCCAACTCAATATGATGCCAAGTATGGTTCAGAAAAGTTTTGGGATTTAATTGACAATCAAGTAGGTGTTAAGTTTTGGGTAGGTATTCCTTGGATGAAGGATGGTAAAGAATTATGGGATTATATTTCAAAATATAAACCAACACTTTTATCGGCTCCTTCGCGACAAAACGAATCACGTTTAGGAAAACGTTTATGGGTTAAAAATAATATCCCTGGAACTAAATTGATTCTTTCATCAGCTTCTAAAAAACAAAATTATTCCGGCAGAGATAAAATACTTATCGATGATCGCCCAGATAATATCGAACAATGGAGATCAAAAGGTGGTATAGGTATTTTACATACAAGTGCCGCTGACACGATTAAACAATTACAAAATATAGGACTATAATGGCATCACCAATAACATACAAAAGATTAGTTTTATCTGGAGATAAAGCAAAAGAAACAGCCGATGAGGTTAAATCCAAAATGTCTAAAGAATGGAAAAAAGATTTTCCTGATGGTAAATTAGATATTAAAGCTGGTGTAGAAGGCAAAATGGTGATCGATGTAAAAACCAAAGATTCATCAGCCGCTTCATTAGCTTCTAAAATTAAAGATGTAGCTTCTAGAAATAAAGTAGATGTAGTTACTAAAGATAAACCTACTTTAAAAGCTGTTAAAGAAAACGAAGATGATATTATGAAACGAATTAAATCGTCTTTATCATTTCAAGTTTCAGGAGGCAAAAAAGGTAAGCCAATGTCTTCAGGACAAGATTTACCAGCAAATACAAAAATAACTAAGTCTGAATTAAAAGAACTTATTAAAAAGTTTAATAAATAAATGAATAAAAACTCAGTTTTAAAAAAAGAATTCAAACAGAAAGACGTTCAACGTCTCCGTAACTTGGTTCAAGGCAAGCATGGAGAAAGAACTACTGTTGGAATTGGTTACGATAAACCTAAAGAATTTCATTCGGAAGGCGATATATGGGAAGAAGATGGTCGAACATGGACTATCAAAAATGGTTTAAAACAAAATATAACAAAATTAGATAAGGCAAAAGAAGGAATTGTACTACCTTTATTTTGCCCTACTTGTTCTCGTACGATGAAACCCCATTTAGATAAAAGGTGGTATGTAATGTATGGGCACTGTTTTGATTGTCAGGTTGATTTTGAAGCCGAATTAAAAAAACAAGGTAAACTCCAAACATTTGAAAATGAAGTAGTTAATGCTAACATTGATGGAGCTATTAAAGACTTTGAAGTTTGGTTTGAAGAATTAATTAATGAAAAACAACAATTCATAACTGAAGATGGTGACATTGAAAAATGGGATGGTTCTGGTAAAACACAATTATTAAAATATAAAGAAGAAGCACTAGAATATTTAAAAAATAAAAAAAGATAATGGAACCAATAATGATGATTTCAACGATACTTGTTGCCCTTATAACGGCTGTATTCGGACCAGTTGCTGTTGAATGGGCAAAGAATTATTTTTCAAAGAAAAAAGAAGAAAAAAATCCTGTAGATGAAGCAATTTTAATGAATAACTTAGTTGATGAACAACTTGATGTTATTATGGATGAATTAAATTGCGATAGAGTATGGGTTACTCAATTCCACAATGGTGGACATTTTTACCCAACAGGTAAATCAATCCAGAAATTTTCTATGTTCTATGAAAAAGTAGCTCCTGGTAATCAACCATCACAACAAAGTTTCCAAAACGTTCCTGTTTCATTGTTTCCAAAAGCAATGACTGAACTCTATAAAAATGGTGAAATAGCAGTTCCTGATACTGAAGGTGAAACTTATGGTTTAGGATCAGCTGCTGAACCTTATGGTGCTCAATCTTACTATTTGATAGCATTAGACGATTTACACGATCGTTTTATTGGTGTGCTTTGCGTAGATTTCCAACAAAAATACAAATTATCTAAGGAAGATTGGATATTTATAAGACAGAAAGCAGGTGTCATTGGCACTTTGCTTGATGAATATTTAAATGCTAAAAAATAAAATGGAAAAGTATTTACAAAATAAAAGATTGTTTAATAGTCCTATAACTATTACTAAGGATACTATTGTAAATCAAACTCCTCCCCCTCCAACTCCTAAAAAAGTAACACCTACTCCAAAACCAGAACCAAAAATTGAAGAAATAATTCCTGAACCTATTCAAGAAGAAATAATTGATGAGGTTCAAGAAGAAATAATTAAACCAAAACGTACTCGTAAGAAAAAAACCGATGAAGGATATTAAAAAAATACAAGAATTCTTTTCTAAACCTTTAAACGAAGGTAAACAATTAGATATTACAGACTTTCAAAAAGTAGTTCAGGCCGTAAAATCAACAGGTCATCCTGCTACTGTAATGTTAGTTCCAAAATGGAACGAAATTGAAATCATTACAGGTATGAATGCTCCTGATGACATGATTTATGATATTAGTAAAGCAACTTCTCCTCTAGGTTATAACCATAAAGAACTTTCTATGTCTGGTGATTCTTCAAGCTTAGGCAGAGGTGAGTATAGTGAGATTGAAAAAGTGAACGGTGGTCATATGGACTATCGCCGATTTGAAGAATCAGTAAAAGAAATGGAATACGGAGATCCAGTAGATGCTGTATTTAGAAAATACGCTGGAAAAACTATCGAAATGGATTTTGAAGATATGGAGTCTGATTGGGCTAATCTTTTAAATGATTTAGAAGATTATTTCCCTGGAGATAAATTATCTGACTTTATGGATAGTGGAGAGGCTGATCTTTATTTAGATGATTATAACATTACTCTTATGGAACCAATTATGGACAAAGATGTTGATTTGGATGTCTTAAAAAGAGCTAAAGCTAAAATGGATATTGATAAAATGAGATACGATGCTGGAATGCCTCCTATGGACTCAATTGCTAGCTTAAATGAAGATGAAGATATTGACTTTGAATATAGAGCTGTATTAGATAAATTCAAAGATATAATGAAGGGATTAGACGTTAAAGAAGCTGATGCCTTACAACAAAAATTAAAAGCCTATTTTGCTGGCTTAGACGAAAACATGAAAAAATCATTCACAGACTATACAAACCAAGAATTAGCTGCTTACGTTAAAAACACTAAAGATAAAAAAGCAGCTAAAGAATTACATAAACGCTCTCAAAAACTTAAAAATTTATCTCGTACTGATGTAAACGAGCGAGCGGATCATGTAAACCCAATGGTAGCTAAAGCATATAAAGATTATATTAAAGCCAAAAAAGACTCAGCTGCTGATATAGACTTTGCCGAAGACCCAGAAAAAGCATATCGCTACTACTCTAAAAAATTAAACAATACTTACTCTACCAAAGCAGATAGAGATGCTATCGAAGCTATCTTAAAGAAAAAATACGGTAGTGCTTTAGAAGAATCCCTAAAAGAAATGGATATCAACGACCCAGTCGCTATGAAATTTAGAGCAGCTCAAGATAAGTTAGCCAAAATGAGAGCAGCTAATGCTGGTGATGATGGTAACGATAAATTCTTTGATGCAGCTAAATTACGTGCTTTAAAATCTAAACGTGCTCAAATTATGCGTGATATGGAACAAGAAGCAGAACCAGAAGGTGGTCCAATTGCTAACCGTTACGGTGATATGCTTAATGCTGTTGATGCAGAAATTGCTAAAGAAAAAGCTATGATGGGTTTAGAAGAAAATAAACCTGCATTTAATGTTAACAACCACATCAAAGCTATCCAAATCCAATTACAACAATTGGGTGTTAAATATGAAATGTCAGGCAACCCATATAAACCATTTAAAGTAATTTACAAACCAGTAAACAAAGACGATAATTGGTATAAAAACTTTGATGATATTATATTCAGATATAATCTTGGAAGTGTTGTAAAAACAACAATGGATGAAGCTACAAAAGACGAAGAAACTACATTCCATAAAAAATTAGATAAATTAGTTCATGATACCTTTGGTAAAAGAAAAGGTGAACTAGAAGAAGCAGCTGACCAAAAACAAGCCGATATCTATGCTTATCAATTTATGCAATATTTTGATAAAATGAGAAGGATAGTTGGAAGTAACTTTGGAGATGATACTAGAAAAGAATTTGAAAAACTAGTACAAAATAAGTTTTCTAACCATACAGTAAATGAAACAGAAGAATTAACCGAAGCATATGTTCCTTCAAACATTAAAGAATTTGCTAAAAGAAGAGGTGTATCTTCTTTAGTAAACAAAGTAGCAGGTTGGGCTGAAAAAGTAGGCGCTCGCATTACTGGCGGAACAGCAATTGGTAAAAATTATAACACTTTAATCCTCGATTTAGGTTACCAAACAGCCGATATTCGTATTGATATTGAAGACGAAACAATCGAATTATACGACGAACCAGTTTACAGCTTTGCTGATTTCAAAAATGTGTTTATTGAAGAAGTAACCCGTCAACAAATGGAACACGATGAAGAACAATTACGTCGTGAGCGTGGTTTAGAAGAAAAAATTGCTGAAGCATTAGATAAAATTAACGAAGAACTTTGCCCTGCTGGTAAAGCATATATTAAGAAAAGACAAGCAGCTGGCGAAAAATCATCTGCTTATCTTTCAGGTCGTGCTGTAAAGGTATGTAAAGGACAAATGAAAGGATGATAACACGAGAGCGTCTACAAGAAATTATCAATGAGTCATTACGCGACTGGTTCAAAAAAGAGGACTGGGTGCGTATTGATACTCAAGGTAACATTACTGGTCCTTGTGGAACAATGAAAAAAGGACAAGCTACTACTCGTTGCTTACCTCGTAAAAAAGCTCAATCATTATCTAAAGCCGAAAGAGCTAAAACATCACGTAAAAAAGTTGCTGGCTCTAAAAAAGGAAAACAGTTTGTAAAAAACACAGAAAAAGCAGAATACAAAAAAGGCACATATCAAAAGAAAAAATAACATATTTATAACATATTATTATGGCAAACTTTGACTATAGAAAAGCTATAAAAGAAAATAAAGCTACCTTCTTTTCATCATTGACTGAAGGTCAATTTTCTTGGATGACTCAAGACACCGAACAACAAATCGGCTCAGAACCAGAAAATACAATCCCTGTATACATGTTTGATAATAAAGGTAAATCTTATTATGAAAAAGAGTATAGTGGGTATGGTGAATTTGGTGGTAAAGATTACTACGAATTAGTAGCTGAAATGAATGGCTACACAAAAGATGATGCTTATGAATTGGGTGGTACTTTTAAAGATTTAAGAGGTATTGGTATTAAATTAGCTTTTGGTGATCTAGAACCAAAAAATGGTGGACCAGTATTATTTCCTGCTTTGGTCGCTGACCCAAGTATGTTTAACTATAAAACCCATGACTTTACTCAAGAAGCAGAAAACGATCCAAATCAATCTTGGTATGCTCCTGAAGAAGAGGAAGATGAAGATGATAATTATTCTTGGGAAGATGAATATGGTGATGACGAAGAAATTGACGAAGGTAAAGACGAAATGAGCGCTGAAGAAAAAGCTAACGTATTCGTTAGAGAAGCTGAAGGCGAAGTAATGGTTGATGCTAAATTGTTATCTTCATATATTGACGAAATGATTTCTTTAGCAGATGATATGGATTACACTCCAGCTATTATTAAATCATTAAAAGGCCTTAAATCAAAATTATCAGGTAAAATGAGTGTAAAAGATGCACTTGATTTTGTTAAAAAGACTATTGATATTACAGGTGATGATATTGATGCTATTGAAGCTTTAGGTCAAGCTACTAAATATAATGATGCCGTTATTGCTAAAGCAAAAGAAATTAGTGGTATCAAAGAAAATAAATCAAATAAAATGACTAAAAAAGAATTAAAAGAAATTATCAAATCAGCTCTAATGAATGAGATTGATCTTGATATCGATAAAATGGAAGACGCTCCAGAATCTGAAGTTGATTTCTTATCAGAAACCCAAAACAGAGAAGTATTAGCTATGGCTGATATGATCATGGATGCTTTGGGGGCTGAAAAATTTGTTGAAGAGTTAATCTTAGCAATGTCCACAAACGAAGCTAAAGATAATTTAGAGCACATTATCCAAATGTATGATTTAGAAGATTATAGTTCTTTAAGAGAAGCTGAAGAAGAAGTAGAAACAGAAGAAGAAGTAGACGTAGACGTTGAAGAACCAACTCCATCAGACGAACCAAAAGGTGGCATTGACGTAATGCAAAATGCTGATGCTGACTTAACTGGTGTTGAAAAAGAAGTTCAAGATAACTTAGAGGCAGCTATGGAAGCAGCTAAAAAATTGAACGACGAAAAATTACAACAACAAATTGGTAATTCATTAACATTCTTTACTCGTCAGCATGTTGTTAAAGAAAACAACAAAAAATACTACAAAGACGCTGAAGCTGATGATGCTGAACATATTAAAGCTTTAGAAAAAGATATGAAAGACGATAAAAAATCTTCTGAAAAATTGCAAGAAGCAATGTTCCCAATATTAAAGAAAATTTTAAAATAAAAGTATATGAACACACAAGAATTATTTGACAAAATTGACGCTTTATACGAAACATTTAAAGCTGAACACGCTGGTAAATCTAAAGCTGCTCACGGCCGCGCTCGTAAAGCTTTAGGTGAGATCAAAAAATTGATCACAGAATATCGTCAAGCATCCGTTGCTGAAGATAAAAAATAAAAATAAAATGAAAGACAACTTCGATTTGAGAAAATACCTTGCTGAAGGTCGCTTATTAAAAGAAAACACAGGTAAAACCATTTCATATATTCAGGATGGTGACAACAAAATACTTTTTCTTCCTCCTGGAGAATATCCATTAATAGTAAGTGGATTTTATGGTGGTGGATCATATAGAAGTTTTAGAAAACAACCAGTGTCAACCCTTACTGTTAAAGATAATGGTTTAGAACTCCCAATTATACGTGGTAACCTTGTATATAAAAACACTCCACCGGTTACCCATCCAAACCAACTCCCTGATGGTTATTCTCCTTATGTAGATGCTTTTAGGGAAAAAGTTAAAAAACGTAGAATTAGCGATGAAACTGGCCTTCATGTAGATTTAAGAGACTTTGATTTTAATGAAGTTGATAATTTTGATAATCTAGCTGAAGGCCGCTTATTGAAAGAAG
>Ga0222714_10002333_pt1 | contig 20216 bp, 13 predicted proteins | sample C33_3DmetaG_FD_165048 | JGI IMG/M metagenome (GOLD analysis project Ga0222714, IMG submission 165048) | Estuarine water microbial communities from San Francisco Bay, California, United States - C33_3D | ecosystem: Environmental > Aquatic > Marine > Unclassified | place: USA: California...
ACACCAACAGCAGTATTTCTTATTTCACAACGAACTGGTAGATTTGGGTTTGAAATATAAACTGTGGGATTATTGTTTGAGTGATAAAACTCATGAGCAGTAATTAACTTTCCATCATGAGCAAAACCACAACGAACCCTACCAACACCTAACCACTGGAAGTCAATAAATGCAAGTTGAGTTTTTGTAAAATCAATATTAAAACCAGAAGCACCGGTTCCATCACACTTATCTTTATTCCATTGGGATCTTGGAATTCTCGTTTCTGTTGCAGTACCACTTGTAAAAGTTCTAATGACCCAGTTATAAGTTCCTATACCAGCATTGACACCATCTGATGTACTAAGACCTACTTGTTCTAGATAAATTCCATCTCTATCATCAAAATATCCAGTTCTTTTTGTTGCGTTCTGTTGAGGTGCATAGAAATTAAAAGAACTAAAAATTAGTTGTGATTTTCCTGGTTGATAATGGTGGTAAAATTTTGTTTGGTGAATAGAAAATGCTGTACTTCCAATACCAGTTTGCAATCGTGCTGCTGCTTGATTTGCTATAAATGTAACAGTTGAACCTGTTCCAGAAACGCTATCCAAAAAGTTTGGATCAACTGCATAAAGATGTTTATAATCACCAAGGGTGAATGGTTCAGAAACTCTCTGTCTACCAAAAGCATCATATGCAGTTGTATCTGGATTAATGGTTATTCCTAATCCAGTTTGTATTCCAACAGTTCCTGTAACTGGGAATGGATTATCTAAAGTTACTACCTCGCCATTTTTATTGGCGATCATATTTACTTCAAAAAGCGTCCTCTCTTGATTTAGAAAGTCTTGATCATTTTTATTAAATTGTGCCATAAATCAATCACTCCATGTCAAACTTTCTGGTCTATATCTTTGTGTATTTTTAATTTTTAACGTGTTAGATGTTGATGGATAAATGTTATGAACAATCGCCCCTGGATATTCTCCTTGAAGTTGTTCTGCAAGTTCGTTTTTATTCATCATTTTACCCTCAACTTCCATGCGATATAGTTTTCCTTGCCAAACTACATCAGCAATGAAAGATTCACCTACTGATTCTGGTTGTGTTTCAGAACTATTTACATAAAGATTTCCATTGAAATCTCCAGCAATGTTAATACTTTCTGATATAAACTCTTTAAATGATTTCATTTTAGTTACAGTTCCAACGACGAAGGGCTCTGTTGATTCTTGAATCTGGATCTCTTGCAGTCTTTTTAGAAGTGAGCTTTTCTTTCATACCTTTCATACGACGACAGAAGTTAGCACGACGCTTTGCCCTTTTCCCTTTTGGTTTCTTTTCAGTTACTGCAGTCTGAAGTTTTGAACCTGGATTCTCACGACGATAAGCATCAACTGCTGCCTGACTTAAACCATCAGTTTTATCTTGACGGTTTACTTTCTGCCAATCTTCCAGAAGCTCTTTTCTCCAATCAGAGAACTCTTCCTTTTTAACACAATCAGGAACCAGTCTTCTACCCTTTTTCTTCATACCTACTTGTTTGTGAGTATCCCAGCAAGGGTCTGCATCTTCACTAACAGTTTTCCAACCACCACCTTTTGACTTATACCATTTCGATGCCCAACCATTGGCATATGCACTGGGATAAACATCAAACTTTTGCTTAGCTAAAGATTTTGCTCTCGACCAAAGTTCTGGATTTGTTGGGACATTTTTTTCCATGATATTGTCACCAACAAACTCAACATCCTCTTTTCCTAAGATTTGTTTAATTTGGTTTTCTTTTTCTTTGTTTTGTGCCTCAATTTTACCAGCAACACCTTTTGCTTTATCATATACCGCTTTACCTACTGCAGCAGTTCCTGCCATTAAAGCAAGACGAGCTATATTTGCAGCATTTTCATTCATTTCACCACTATCAACATAGTCTGCTGCAGCATCAATATAATCTGCTGCTTTGGTAATTTTTGACTGTACCCAAGCTTCAATATTACCCTCACCCTTCTTCATTTTTTTCTTAAGTCTTTTCGCTGCAGAAATAATTGTGGAAAGTTCTGAGCGAGCCATCGAATATTCATGGTCATATGACTCTGGGAAATTACCTGGATGTGGAGTGTTCGGTGTGTATTTCTTCCCAAGACTCACTGGTAAAGAAAACATATCCCAGTATCTTTGTCCATATTGACACTCATCACGAGTCTCGTCTTTTTTACATTTAGGGCAATATCTAACCATCATTGCTTCTTGTATTTTGTTAGAAACCATTTTAGGTTTTCCTCCTTTTCCTCTTCGGTTTGCTACAGGATCGCTTTCTCTTTTTCTTCTTACCGCTGCAGCAATTTCATCTTTAGACATTTTTGCTGCCTTTTCATTAGATAGGCATTTCGGTTTTGGTTCTCCAGGTTCACGAGCACAAGGACCAATTGCTTCACCTTTAGTATTAAACCTTCTCCAGTTACCTTCTGGAGCATCTTTAGAAAACCATCTTCTTAGATCTTCTTTTACTTCTTTTTTAATTGGATCTGGTTTAACCAAATCAATTATTTCAGCAAAAGTGTTTCCATCGCTATCTTCAATAGTGATATTTTCCTTTACGTCTTTAAATTTTTTATGATGTTTTTTAGCGGATGCTTCCATCTTTTTTAGACGTGTGTAATAGTCAGGAATTTCTTCAAGATGTTGGAGAGCGATATCGGTTGCAAGATCCTTATCTTTTGTATGCTCATGCTCAATTGGAATACCCATATCTAGTTGCTTTTGAATGAAAGAAACTTCTAAGCGATGTTTCTTTGCAATTTGTTCAACTGTCTTATGAGTTTTTACTTCATGCATTTCATTAAATGGGGATTTGGATTTAGTATCTTCTCCCTTTGCTCTTTTCTTTCTACCTGCACAATGAGCACGCTGAGAAAAACCGCGTGGATTGTCGCAGTCAATTGATCTTTTATAATCTTTAGACCAAACCATTAAAGAAAAGAACTACTCCTTATTATTTAGAAAACCTTGCTTGAGTAGTTTTGATAACTCTGATGTTGATCCTACAAATACCGCATTATTGGTAACATTGTTAGTTGTTTTATTACTATCTTCCTCAACATCCTTTAGTTTCTTTTGTAAGTCAATTAATTTATCTGTTACATCTCCAACACTTTTGATAAGTTGACCTGCCACTTCATATGCTCTTGGAGAATCTGATTCTCCCGCAAGTTCCATAATTCCATTTATTGCTTCTTGTCCCTTTTCAATAAGCGAATATAAGTTCGCACGAGTATATTCATAATCTTTTTGAATATCTCCAGTTGTTGTTTTAGTAACAACGTCTATTTCAGAGGTAGTTTTTTCTACCTCAACAATGCTGCTCTCAATATTCAGAGCTTTATCAATACTATCAAAGTTTGGCATGGTTATTAAATATCAATTTGACGAGTAGGACTAAATTCTTTTGAATCTCCTAAGAAAGTCCAATCTTCGTTGAAACCAAAATCATCATCCGCTTCAACAAGAGCATCATCTGCTGCAGTGAGTTTATTGATGGTTACGTTTTCTAGATGTGAAGATGCTACAGTGTTATCATATCCTCTTTGGACATTTAATGTTTGTCCATCTATTATTTTAGTGACAAGCATCACTTCACTTCCAATTGATATTCTATCATTAACACTTAGATTTCCAGTGGTAACAACATTTAAAATTAAAGTATTTGCATCAATTGCCTTTGTTAAGAATGCACTACCATCATTATTGTAATCTTTGAGTGCTTTTGGTGTAGCAACATATCTCATCTCCCTTCTTGCAGTAGTTCTATCAGTTGTGCCGTAAATATCAACTTGTACTTTCTTGATGAGACCATCAGTACTGTCTGCAATAGGACCAAATAGATATGTTTTTGCAGTAAATCTTAAAGTATAAATTAATGCTCTTCTTGTTGAAAAATCTCCTTCATAGTCATCTTGAAAATTAATGCTGTCTAGGGTAACTGGAATATCTCTTTTTTCTCCTATCGCATCTATAAGGTCAACAGTAATATTAAATGCTGGTTGAAAATATGGTAATATTTGTTCAATAATTTGTAATGCATCATCATTTAATTTACTTAAGATACTCAACTCAAAACCAATGTTATATGGAACTGGCATGAAAACTTTTTTTATGTTTCCATTATCACATGCTTTAAATGTCTGAGTTACTCCTGCCTTTCTTGTTGCATCATATTGAATAGAAACCATTTCAAAAGACATTCTAGGCAATGTAATTTGAACAGGTTTGTTAAGTTCTGGTTGTTGTTGAATTCTTGCTAAGAATTTTTGAATAGGTGCATATGCAAGTGGAACTCTTATTTGACTGATGTTATTACCATCTTCATCTTTATGTCTTATATGAATTTGATTAAAAAGAGTACCAAAAGATATGATAGTCTTTCTAATTATTTCGTGATAATAGTAAGTTCCTAACATTAATAACTACCAAATGGATTCGATTCTGAAAAATCTAAAATGAGATCAGCAGCTGCTTCAATTTCATCATTTTCACTATATTTATCATAAAGATCCATTTCTTCATAAGACTGAACAGAATATCTTGCTGAAGAGCTAGAACCTACAATTATTTCTCCTGGATAGAATGTTGGTGTTGTTTTTGCTACTCCAACAAAAGAAACTTTTAAAATCTTAGTATCAACGTCCCAATGCTTAACTCTTGCTTGTAAATTAGAACGTGAACCAACGACTATTTCATTAAATAAATAAGTTCCAATGCCAGTAATTACTGGTGGTGCTGCAATTGTAACTACTGGTGATGAAGTATATCCATATCCTGGATTTGATATGTAAATAGATTGTAATATGTTGTTCTTGGTGGAAGAAATTCCAACCGCAGTAACTCCTACTCCAGGACCAATAGATGCTGGACTTGCAATTGTAACCACAGGATTAGTTGTATATCCAGTTCCACCATCATTAATAATAAATCTAACTACACCACTATTTGGAGAATTTCTTACCGAGCAAGTTGCTGCTGCTCCAGTACCTCCACCACCACTTATGGTAATTATAGGTGCTACAGTGTATCCAGCACCTGCATTTGTTAAAATGAGACTTTCAATCGAATAAACTCCACCTCTATTTGTTGTAATCGCAACTGCTTTTGCATCATAGGCAGAATTATTTCTTGGTGAAGTTGATATTGAAACCACGGGTTGAGAAGTATATCCCGAACCATCATTATTAAGATATATTTGATCAATATATCCAGTATCAACAAGAGCGGTTACTGACGCAGTAGCTCCTATACCAACGAGTTTTAATGTAGTAATGTAACCTTCTTCTTCAATTTGTGTATCAATTTCTTCAATGGTCGTATTAATAACCTCATCTTCATACTCAAAGAGTTCACATTTTAGTTCATATACATAAGTCTTTCCTAACTGATAAAATGGTTGTTCATGTTCAACAAACTTTACTTCGAATAACCTTTCTCCCAATGGAAAATAGATTAAATCTCCTTCTCTTGGACGAGTTGCTAAAACAATTTCATCAGCATCTGAACCAGATAAAAATGGTGTAATAAAATCTTCAAATCTTTCTTTTGAAATAGTGACAATTAATTCATCTCTTAAACTCATTCCAAATTTTGTTAAAATATCTCCTGCACCACCATATCCATCATAAGTATTAACATATGCCTCAAGTGCAAAATTGTCATCAAATCTTGATGACTGTATTTCTTCAATAATTGTTTGCTTTCTTACAAATTTTCTGGGAATGTAAACAACTTCAACACCATACATTCTCAACTGTTCATTGATTAAATCCTGAACTAGTCGTTGTTCACTTGATGTGCCTTGTAAGAAAAAAGGATTAAGTGCCATTATCCAATGAAGTCGTATGGGGGTAACTCATGTTCCAGAGCCATAACCTGTTTTAGACTCTGTAGTTCTCTTTCAGCATCTTCATATAGTTCTCTACCATTAAGTTCAATACCTCCAGGAAGTTTAACCCCTCTGAACTTAATTAAATTCTGCCCCCACTGCTTTTTAATAAGTGCCGTAAGATATTTTTTAAGAAAACTATCATTATAGACTTTCGTAAAAGTATTTGGATCTAAAATTCTATAACAATCTAAGACTAGGAACTTACCTGCTGTTTGTGCTCCCCAATCAATATCCAAATACAACCTATTTTGTCTTTTATTAAATCTTACTTGCTTATCAGTTGTCAATAAGAAATCAATATCTGACAGATACGATTTTACCATTGCATACTGTAAAAGTTCAACAGAGTTAAAATAATATAAGTCATTTAAGAATAACTGATACTTAATACTAAACATTCCTCCAGAGATGGAACTGGTATCAAATTTAAAAACATTTTCAATACCAATTACAGAGTCTGGAACTTGAATGTAGTTAGAACTTTCATACCAGTTATAAGTTTTTCCAGTTGTTGAAGTTGCTGTAGTTGTGGTAATTCCAGGACCTCTTGGTGCTTTAGAAGTTGCACTGCCCCTATCAATATCTTCTTGAGTAATTTCATACTTAAGATACATCCTTTCAACACCATCAAAATGACGCTCCTGGAAGTATTGAAGAGCGTCATCTACAAGATCATCTATTTGATCATCATCAACATTAATCTCCAACACAGGAGCACCTAGACGCCTTAGACAGTAATCTATGAGTTGTTGTCTAGTTGCCGGTTGTGCCATTTTACTTCCCTTCTGGTTTATTTTTACTTAATAGCGCATCATATTTGTTTTGAAGTTCAAGGTTTGTCGCTAAAAGTTGATTTTTTTCTTCTTCAAAATCAGATGTTAAAGTTTGAAGTTTTGCTTCTAGTAAAACGTTTTGGTTTGTTAGCGTTGCTAATTTTTGATTATATAAGCGCACTAAAACATTAACGTCAACTTCACCGTTATTTGTCATATATTAAAAAGTTCCTCCATCTAATGTTGATGTCCAATGTGGTTTATTAGTATGTATACCAGTTACGGCAGTTGGGATTACTGAAAGATTCTGAATAGAACCGTTATCACCCTCTTTTCTTAAGTTATAAGTATTCGTAAAAGTTCCTTCAACTCCAGTTAATACAAGAGTTGAAACTGTTCCTCCAGTTTTTACAACACCATAAGCATTAGATGAATCTTGCTTAATGATATCACCAACAACTACAGTAACAGAACTTCCAAGAGTTAAGTTAACTTCAGAAACAGCAGTTAAAATCTGCTTCGAAGTAATAGTTGGAGCGTTTGGATTATTTGTAGAAGTTTGTAATCCATTCTCATCAAAATAGACTACACCGTGAGTATTGTAATCACCAGTTTGATAGTAGATACCTTTAATATCAAGATATCCTCTAGTACCAGTTACAACACTGTTAGTAATAGTCGCATCTGGGATGTAAGTCCAAGATCTTACCGTTGCTGAACTACCAACGTTTGCACCATCAATATAACCAAAGAAACCAGTTTTATTATTTGCAGTACCACTACTTGTGTTGTAGTTGAAACCAACACCACGGTCAGTATTTGTGTCAAATGCGTGAGTAACAGTTAGTTGTGTTGTTGTGCTGATACCTGGAGCAACTGTTGCATCTTGAAGGGTAACAATTTTATTAGATGTATCATATGCAGTTACTGTATTGACACCAGACAATGATAGTGCTGCGTTTCCACTAAAAACGTCTCCAGTATTAATACCAATAACTGAGTCCAGTCTAATTGTACTTACACCAGCAACAACCGTAGTCATTACTGTTCTAACACTTGTTACATCACCAAGAATAATAATAGGATCATTTAAATCAACGGTCGTTGAATTTATAGATGTTGTAGTACCATCAACTTGCAAGTTACCTTTGATGATAACTGTTCCTTCATTACTTAAACCATCTGGATATGGATCGATGTAAAGTTCATTTCCAGAAATTGTGGATATTACATTATCCTGAATTTTAACTACGTCAAAAAATACTGCTCCACCAACGCTGACGTTTCCACCAACGTTCAGATTTTTCTCAATTCCAACACCACCCTCAACAACAAGAGCACCAGTATCTTTATTGGTAGATTCTGTTACATCACCAATATTGATTGCAACTCCATTTGCAAATGCCCAGTCTGCACCTTCAATTTCAAATCTATCATCGGTTGCTTCATCATAGCGCATTGCTACGTTTTTATCATCACCAAAACTGAGGTAAGTGTCATCAGGAATTATGACGCTACCAATTCCAGTAGGATCGATAATAATATTACCATCAGTATTTGTCGATGATAATGTATTTGTATCTAACCTTAAGTTATCAACATTCCATTGATCTACTTTTCTATTACTATCAAGAATAGCAACAATACCGCCATCACTATTTCTTGTATTAGCAACACCATCAATTGCACCTGGTTGGTGCTCCATCATAGATGTATAGTAATATCCACCTACTGGATTTACATTAGAACCATCATCACCAATAAAAACTCTATCTTTATATTGATTAGTTCCCCCGTAACTGCCAATACCAGTTACGTATGCTAATTCACCCCAGTTTAGACTTGATGGTTTATTAGTACCAGAGGATCTTTTGATCCTGATAATACTTGCCATTAAAAGTTACCTCCGTTGATGTCTAAATTCTGGGTTGCTCCAGGTGTTAAAGTTAAGGTTGCATCCCATTTTTTAGTAGATCCGTTATAAACAAGAACCATACCATCTAAGAGATTAGTGGCATTAACATCAATTAATTCACTTAATGCAAGACCTCCAGCACCAGCTAATGACGAAACGACCTTTACAGCATTTTGTTGACCTACTCTAACCTTTATTTCTGCCATTTATAAAATAGCTTCCAGGATCTAAATTATATTTATATTCCTTCTATTCCAAGAGATAAACTGCCAGAAGCAAAATTAGAAATCACTTCTTGCTGCTTCAAATAAAGTTTGTAATAACATTTTGCAACATTCTGCAAAGTTTTAACATCAGTTATAGAATCTATTTCTGATGCATATTTAAAATACTCAAATGATTTACTCAGATTTTCTAGACTAATTTTGTCTGGGTCCATTAATAATCTCCTTTAACAGGTCTTTAATTTCAGAAATATCATTTTTAATTTTTTCAATTTCCTCACGCTGTTTTTGCTTTTCACTTTTCATTTTAAGATATTGGGAATATCCAAATGTATCACAATTTACAATTGCTCCACTATTTTCATCTCTATAGAGATTTTTTTCTCCTTCTACTGGTATCATTATGCTAAGGCAATAACTCTAATATCTTTGAATAATGGAGTTTTAGCTTCATTTGTAGAACTCATTACAATCTTAATGGCAAACCCAGTAAACTGTCCAAGGTTTTCAGCGGTAAACTGATATTCTAAGAACTCATTATCTTTGCTTGGTCTTACAAATGCATCAGGTCTGCCACTATTCTTTGCAGCATTAATCACCACATCACCAAAACCATCTCCATCAGAATCTCTCAGGTTATCATATCCAGGGAATAGAATGAATGATTGATCAATTTCACTAGAATCTGACTTAAACAATTGATAAAGAACTCTAAAATCAGATGATGCAGGTCTGTAAGCAGAAAGTAATACTTTGAGAGATGTTGCTGGTTGCTGTAAGTCAACTCTATTTGAAATATAGATAGAACTATGGGGATCACCCGTTATTAAGTTAGTTCTACCATCAGTTGTATAGTCACTAACTGGATTGTTTACTCTAGAGCGAGATAGAATGAAGAAAGCATTTTGAGTATCTAAAACTGGCGATAGATTTGGATCTTCGCTAGTCATATTAACTCTAAGTGTGAGTGACTTATTCTTAGGTAAAGACGTAAGTCTTTCAGTTTCGTTCTTTTGTGAGCAAACAATTCTAGGCGTTGATAAGAAGTTCATCTTATTCAACTGAACTGCCTGATAACCTTGATCTAAGAATGATACTTCCGTTCCACCAGAACTCGTACCACTCACAGTTCTCATCTGTGCAGAAACTTTTGTATTCTTTCCAGGAGTAATAATATTAAAGTGTGGTTCTATTCCGTTGAATTGATAGTTTTGTGAAACAGAAACTTTGTCTCCACCAACATTTTTCTCATCTGTGAAACTAACTTGGTTAGTTCCTGTAGTTCTCAATCCACGACTTACTTGTACATGATAAGTATCTAAGTCTCTTATCTTCTTCAGATATGAATCTGAAGGTAACGTGTGCGTCTTATTAATACTGGTCAATGAAATACCATTTAGTTCATATTTGTAGCAAATATCGCCAGTGGCATGATTAGTAATCAGTGTTCCATCAACACCTCTGGTAGTAATACCTAGAGTTCCACCACCCGCTGTACCTGCAGAAATTGAGGTATAGTACATAATTTCATTATTAACCTTTACATATCCTCTAGAAGTTGTAATACCCTCAAATGTACTGAATATTGTAGTATTAGCAACAGAGACTGTTGTATCGCTAATGGAAAGATTTCCAGTTAATTGAACTGGAACTGTGTCTGGAGCAACATTCTTTATTTCAATAACATTAGAATCAGAATGCATACCATGATTAAACTGATTAATACCAATTACATTTCCACTGTATAATGTATTAATTTCTGAAGAAGTTCCCCTGATCGTTGTACTTGCAGTAGCAACAGCAGTGCTTCCATCGTAGTATATCAATGTTTGACCATTTGTAAACTCTTCACCTTGAACGTTTGTAAGATAGAGTGTATCAATTCCATTGATTGATGAGACGGAGATTTTCGCATCTCTTCCCTTGATAACATTGCTTGTTGTAATACCTAAAACGTCACCAACAGCATATCCATTTCCAGTATTAGCAATACTTACAGTGTTTACAAATCCACCACTGGTTATTGTAACAGTTGCTGTTGCACCAGAACCTTGACCAGTTATTGTGTAGAGAGGAACATTACTATAAGTTCCGCCAGAAGTTCCACCGGAATATCCAATACCCGTATTTGCTACAGAAACACTTACAATTGATCCACCAGTTTTTTCAACATATCCACTTGAACCTGGAGACGAAATAGAACCATTACTTACTTTTCTACCAACAGTTAGAACTGAATTCATTACTGTAGTAGTTGTAATACCAACTTTCAGTTTTCTTGGATAAGTTGTAATTGCATTATTGTTTAAATATGCAATTGCAGAAGACTCTGGTATTAGAGGTGGATTATAAAATACAACATCACCAGTGTTTGCTGTAAACTTAGCTTTATAAAGTTTAAACTTCAGGTCTTCAAACTGACTTGCAGTCCAAATAGTTCCATTTTGAGATTTAAATAGACTTCCACCACTATACTGTTTTGTTACAACAACACTTTCTGCAGATGGTAAACCTGCGGTATTAACAGTCTTCTCACCCATCTTAGCAATCCACATCTTATATTTGTCTGTCGTTGGTGCTAAGAACACCAATGCATATTCAACGTTTGGTTGAAGATAGACTGGAGATGGGAATTTGATGTTTGTAACAACACTTGCATCCGATGATGTATTAATTTGTGTAGGATCTAAAGCAACCCTTGCATAGTCAGCAACAAGTTGACTTGTTGGGGTTCCTAGTTCAACAGTTCTCAATTCAACATATAGTTTTTCATTTGGATCTTTTTCACCAAAATAAACATCGACTGACGTTAAGAATGCTCCAGTACCATCTACAGTAAACGACTGTGCAAGTGGGTCTTTACCGCCACCGCGACGTGGTGGTGGTGGGGGAGGTGGTGGGGGAGGATTTCTTACCTGAACTATATTTGTGATCTGGGTTTGAATTACACCAGTTCCACTGTATGATGTTTGTGCAGAAGAAATAGAAGATGCATCTCCAGGCAATGGACGTGCATTTTCTGAACTTTGAGTTAATTTGAATACTCTTTCACCACTTCTAATTCTTACCAGTGGAACTGGTGTTGAATTTGGATCCCTAATAAAGAAACAACCAAACAGATCACCATACGTATCTGTTACTAGTTTAATATCAGATACTGTTGCGACAGCTCCACTAGTTTTACCTATTAATTTGGCACCAACCTGAACATATCCACCATATCTGGTTAAAGATTCTTCTGCTAAAGAGAAAGTATCAATATTTAAAACTGTAGATGATGCTGAGTATGCTGAAGGTAATGCGACAGATCTATTATATGGATTAGCATTATATTCTGTAGTTGGGTTTGTATATGAACCAGTCTTATGTGTTGGTTTTGCAGTTCTGAATGTAATAATTTTTTGAGCACCTACATATCCATCAACATCTTCACCAATATTAAATGCTCCAGAAATCATAGAAATTTCTAGTAGTTTTGGAACAATATCAATTGAACTTATGTCATCAATAAAACTGTAATGTCTTGTCAAAGGTCTTAGAGAACCAGATCTAAATTCTACATTTCTAGACCTTAAGAAAGGATCGGGTTCACTGCTTATCTTAACACTTTCAACATAATCATAACTTCTACCATCTTGTTGCCCATCACTAATTGTTCTTGTATTCTTAATGTAAATATTTCTTACCCAGTTGTCTGATGATGGATTTAAAAGTACTCTACCAGCATATTCGACAATATTAAATGGATTAACATTTTCAACTTGAGATGCAAATGGTTGTTCTAACCAACCAACTTCATCATATTTGAGTGTAATTAAATCACCAGTCTTTCTTACATTTGTATCTAACAGTGTCAAATTGGATGAGAAATCTGCTGTTGTAGTATCAATACTTGGTGCTAAAGCAAGTTCTGCTTTTAAAGACCAAAAATCAGTAGCAGGAATCAATTGCTCTTCTTTAGTATCGACATCACATTTTACATCTGGATTTGTTTTGTTGATAAGATCATTATTCTTGAAATCATCTACAAAGAAACCCGTTTTAAATCTTGACAATCCATCAGTGTCTTGAACTTGAAGTGTTTTTGTATTAACTTCAAGTAAAGAAAGTGACGTTGTTAGTTCTAAAGTTTCAATTCTATCTTCGAGAGTTCCAATGTCTCTCATAGTATATCTTCTATTATCTACTAAAGTAATCTTTGCATCTTGTGGGTTGTAAAGATACGCTGGAAGACTAATAGTAGCAATATCCATAGACTCTTCTACATTTAAAGAGACTTTTGGTTGCAATGATGATACACCTTTTATTACAGAGAATTCACCAAGTTTATTAAGAACAATTTTGTCTATTCTTGGTAGATAATAACTATATCCAAGTAAAGAACTCTCATTTGGAGTTATAACTGAGTATGATGATGATGTTACAAATGAACGTGCTGCATAATCAAATGGTGATGCTGTTGCTGAAGTAAACTCAGATACTCTAGGTCTAAAATCAAGTGTATCAGATGCTCTTAAACCGTTGGCAAGAATTGGAACATCTTTAGAGAATCTTTCTTCTTGATATGAATTAACTGTAAATAAGTCTCCATCATCATTAGTTGCAACATCATAATAATTAAATACTACTAATAATCTTCTAGAAGGAGACGTAGTTCCACCAACTCTAACTATTCGTGAATAATCATAAAACTGTTCTTTCTGACCTTTATCTAAAGTATATTCGGTAGTTTTATTTAAATAACTTCCTGATGTTATAGTTTGAATATTTGTTGTGATATTTGATTCTTCAAATGTAACAGTTTCTCCCACTTGGAAAGTCTGAGAATTGAGATATACAAATTCTACTTCTGTTCCTGATGGTAATAAAGTTACTGCTTGTGCAACTGCTCCGGTTGAACTTCCGATAATTTTTTCACCAAGTATAGCATTAGTATTCAAGCTTAGTCCAGAAACAAACGTTAATTTGTCTAGAACTGGATCAGACTGATTAAGCGATTCATATATTGCAATTACATTGACAACATCTGGAACATTTAAAGAAATTTCATTATCTTCAACTCTTGTGCCATAAAATTGACTTGTAGTTAATCCACTAATAGCAGTTGAAAATCCAGTGCTTGTCTTATTAACAACTAATTTTCTACTTCTTACGTAATTTTTATTCTTATTCTTTAATATCTGTTTTCTTAGTGTGGTATTTACTGTAACGTTAGAACTTTGACTTGCCTTCAATCCTGTTAAAGTAACTTGGGTTCCATCATTATTCAGTTGGAATTGATCTGAAGACAAATCTTCTATTGTGCCATCAGCATAGAATACAGAATACCTTTCTGCATCAAAAGACTCAAAAAATGCACTAGAAATACCGGTATTTGAAACTGTTATAACCGCTGTTCCTGCTGAGTTTGTAGAAACCTCTCTAACTTGTGAAGTTACCAGTAGGTTAGAGTTTGAAAGGTTTACTGATGATATATTATTTGCATTTAACTTTGTGTATAATGATGCTTTATCTGAGTTCTTAATTTCAGGAACTGCTAGACTAAATGTGCTAGTTTCTGAAGATGAGGGAAGTGTTCCATCACATACACCATTTACTGATGGGACACTGGTGACAGTCATTGAAAAACCATCAGCAGAGACAGAAACCACTTTATTGAAAGTATCTACTGTTGTTGATACTCCAGATTTCTGATATCTGATAATTGAGTCTGTTCTAATTCCTAAGAAGGTTTTTCCTGGGCAAGTAACAATACCTGCAGAGTTTACGGTAATTCTATCTGTAATATTAAATCCAGATGGTATTTTTCTAAACAGAGAAGCATCCGCAGAAAAAGCAGTTTTTAACGCTGGGGTAATTCCTACTGCATTTTGATAAACCGATTTAACATCTTCTGTAGAATACTCAGTTAAGAAATTAATTGAACGTGAGTTTTCTAAACTTTCATTGATAATAATCTGTTCACCAACTATGAAAGTTCCTGAAGTTTGAGTTATTGTCAAACTTCTTGATGTTGATGGTGCAGTAACTACATATCCAGATGCACCACTACTCAATCCACGAATGTATGATCCTGCAGGACATTGTGCAGAATTTAAAGTTTCGTTTAAATTAAGAACCGTATAAGTTTGAACATCAAATAAGTACAAGTCCCATGGAGTTGTTTGATTTGTATAAGTTGAATCAGTCAAGTTAAAGGCATAGACTCTAGCTTCACCAACAAGAGTTGTCCCTGATCCAACTGCACCTTTTCTTTGATTGAAAAGTTTTACTGTATTTCCACTTGTATTGATACCTACAAAAGGAGTTCCAACAACATTGTTAATTCTTAACAGATTTCCCATTTCAAATGGGACTAAAGCAGTGTTAACTGTTTGAATATCTCTTGGTTTTTCAATATCTAAAATTGTAGATGATGGTAGATCAATATCATATCCTCTTACATATGCTGTTCCTGGAGAAACTTTATAGCATAAAAGATCATCAGAAGGTGTGTTACCATCATCTGTTTTTTGATTTGGTAAATATATTCCTTCATTCGAAATTCTATCGTTTAAAGAATTTAAAGCACTAACATCAAAGTTTTTTAATGCATAGTCACCAGATTCTTCAAAGGTTCTTTTAGCAAAATAGTCTTTGATGACAGAATAAACAGATTTATCTTGTAATTTTTTAACCTCTCCGTTATCAATTCGAATTAACTCAACAAAGTCTTTATCATCAAAATCGTCTATATCTTTTTTGGATAAAACAGTGCTGATTTTAAATCTATCGGCACCTGGAGCCGCATAGTTTGAAAAACCTCTTGCGTTATCATTTAATGAAGGATCATCATTCGCAGTGACAATTTCTTCAAAAATGCTTAGACCAACTCTATATGTTGGTGAATTAGAGTATGGTTCAAGTATGACTAGAGAATCTTGTACATCTACAAAAGTCCCTCTAATGAAGTAAACACCTGCAGATAAACCGACTGCGGAACCAGTAGCAGTTGCATTTACATCAATTAAAGATGCAACTGTATCTCCAGAGTTAATAGCAGTATTCCCATATACTAAAGTATCAAGGAGAATTAATGTTTCACCATCTTCAAAGGTGATGGTTTCAAAATCTGTTCCTCCAGAAGTATACTTAATATAGAGAGTAACATCTTCTACATTATTATCTGGTGGAATACTATAATTTTTAACTGTAGCGACAACTCCAGAATTTTGACCTTCTATTCTTTTTCCTACAAGTTGGTCTAGATATAGAGATACATCAATTCCAAGATGTTCAGAATTTATTTTTATTGAATAATATTTTGAATCATAAGTTACGGATCCTGGAATAACCATGGATCCTTCTTTAAAAATATGACTACCGAACGATTCTACCTGATGCTGTAGAATAGACTGTAAAGTTGTCAGTTCTCTTGACTGAACAGGGTATCCTGGTTTAAAAAGAACCCTATAGAAATTTTTATCGACGCTAAAATCGTCGAAATATGGGTTAATGTTGAAATTAGTTTTCTGTGGCATTTTTTAAAATTCCAGGATAACTTTAATATCTTCTTTTTGACGGGTATTTCTAGAAATAAGGGGTCTATTATCCAAGTAAATAATTTCCCCTGAGCCTTTATTTATCTCTGGACTTGCAAGACCATTTGCGAAGTTAACACCCAAGTTAATAACTTTGTTTCCGGATGGATTTGTACTAATTCCTGTAAAACTAGTGTCAACAGAACCAGAAAATCCTGAAGAACCTCCAGTTATTGGGTTTGCTGACGATTCAAAATCTAAAACTCTTGCTGAAGTTGAAATGCCAATGTAGTCAGTTTGATCGAGTGTTGTTTGGTTATAGTATAGTGAACGATCTTTGATATATTTTAAAACTTTAGTTTCAGCGTCATACGATGCTACATAACCAATTGCTTTTCCACTGGTTACAGTCTGAGTAATTTTTTCACCTATCGTTGGAGTTCCTGTTATTGAAGAAAACTTTAGAGAATAAAGAGAAGAAAATTCACTTGCAGTAAATACTGATGTAGATCCAATAGATGTTGGATTTTTTACAATGCCTACTTGTGCAAACTTGGTATCAATTGGAAAATCTTTAGTAGAATCATCAAATCTAGCATATAAAAGAACCTTATCAGTTCCAAGTTCTTTGTAAATATCGTATCCATGACCTCTTGATGGAGGAATAATAGGGACTAACTTTGCGAAAGATCCTCCAGAACCTCCATTAATAGATCCTAAGTCTACTATTCCATAACTGTAACCTTTACCACCAGAAGAGACTGTAGTATTAGTTACTTTTCCGTTTACAACATCAACTAATACTTTTGCACCACTACCATCTCCAAGAATATTAACTTCTTGACCTAAACCATTAGAATAATTTGCACCTTGCTTTTCAACATAAACTTTTTTAATTTGGTTTTCATTTATTGTTGAGTCACCATTTTCCCTTACTGCTTGTATTTGAGCATCAGTAGTCGTTGACCAATTGCTAGGAACAGTGATATACTCTGTAGAATCAAACTTAATAATATCGCTTGGAGTTACTGAAAAAAGATATTTCCAAATATATCCATCACCACTTTCTCCTGCCTTTGAAGGTTCTAAATCTGTAAATGTTGGTTCGTCTTGAGATGCATTACCTACTGTATTAATTCCAGATGAACCATTATCAATGCAAATATAAACTCTATAATCTGAGTTCATGACATAATAATTTGCATCATAAAGTCTTGATGCCTGAGTAACTGGAGATGGGTTGTTTACGCTATAATCATCACGATACATTTCATATCGAGTTCCTTTTGCCCAGTCAATTCTTCTAACTACTCTTTTGATATTTGCAGACGTTACTTTCTTAGCAAAAAGCATCGTGTCATATGCATGACTTTGATAGCTAAAATTATCAGTTGGGTTGGGTACGTTAGTATTCCAAGAAGATGATCTTCCAAAACCACTCTGAGTTGGATTTGGAAGACCTACAAAAACATAATAGGAGTTAGAGCTATTTTCAACAGATTCTATAAAATTATTCGCGTTTAAAATTCTAAACTGATCTGTGACAATTGCGGACATATTATTAGTTTTTTTCTATATTTATATTACACATTGGATTGTTTTCTAAGAGCGCCAGTTTCTCTTAAACCAAATCCTCTTCTTTGTATAGTTGGGAAAGTCGATAAACCAGAATCGACAGTCAGACCCGACACCCCAATGGCAACTGGAGTAGATCCTCTTGCTATTGATGAAAGTCTACCCCAAGAGAATTTACCTACTGGTGCGGAAACGCTTCCAGTAGTTGCAATTCCTACGGTATTAGTATCAGATTTAATGTTAGTCACTATCTCTGCATTTGTTCCACCAACAGAAAGACTGTGAATAATGTAAACATTATCTACGTTAGTTGTACCGAGACCAACCACTGAGGTATCTGCAGAGTTAATTGAAGTCACTCCAGAACCAACGGTAGTTTCCTTAATGTAAATTGGGTATCCAACAGATAAGTCGGTAAAGTTACTTGCGTTTAAGAAGAACTTAAGTGCTAGTGGATTTCCACCAGTTCCAGTCGTAGTAGTAATACCAGTTACAATTCCAGATGAACCTTGTACGACTGTGATGTTTGAAACCTTTTCAACTTGAGTTCTGGGGTATGGTGCAATAACTTGTGGAGCAACACTATATCCAAAACCTGGGTTAGTGATTGTAGCACCAGTTATCACTCCACCAACAACTGTTAAGGTTGCCGTTGCGGTAGTTCCTACTCCAACACCAATAGATTTTGGAGCAGCAATTTTGACAGTTGCCGTTGAACCAGTATATCCAAAACCAGGATTTACGACTGTTAGATTTGAGATTGTTCCTGCAGCAGAAACTGTTGCAGTTATTGCTGCGGCAATAGGATCAGTACCTTGAACAATAAGTCCCTCTACACTTGTAATAGAAATTGAGTAGTTATTTTCTTCATAGTTGAAGAATCTAGCGTCATCAACAAATATTTCAGTATCAGATGTACTAATATCTTTTATGATCTTTGCAGTTGGATAAATCTGAGACTCGATAGAATCTCTTGACTTATAAACATAATCGCCATTGATAATTCTATCAACCTTTTGCTTAGTCCACGAAAGAGGTCTATAGATGTTTTGATCAATTCCAATACCAGTGTAGATATTTGTTTCTATAGTATCCGATCCAGGAATGTTATCAATTCTTCTAATATCTTGAGTTAATGTAGAGGGATAATCATTATTTTTAAATACTTGTACAAGATCACCAATCTTAACAGTTTCATTAACGTTAATAGAAACACTGTCTTCATTTCTAGTTCCTCTATAGAAGAATATGGAAATATTATCTTCAGGTCTTGGTGGATCTGAGAATACAAAAGAAGTACCACCTTCAAATTGATATGCACTTCCAGGAACTTGTATTACTCCATTGATAAAGATTAGGAGAACAGAATCTAAATCAATGTTTACAGAGTTTGGATCCGATGGATCTTTTTCAAAACTTAGAAGTTGTCCATTATAGTATAGTGGGAATCTCTTTCTTTGACCATCCTGTAAGTTTTTAATTGAATCGATATAGTCTAACTCTCCAAACTGCCAAGAAGAGAATGAGTCGGTGAAAATATCTAATACTGTAAGTTCAAACTCTTTTAGTGGAGCACTAAGACCTAATGCCGTAACAAGTCCAACAGGTTTGAATACATCTCCAACTTTAAATCCATATCCAGGTCTAGAAATCTTAAAGGAAGAAACTTCAAATAATGTAGATCCTATACCTGTTGTAGAAATAGCTCCAACATCCAGACTTATTAGAAGATTTCTTCCAGTCTCTGTCGTAGATCCAATTCCAGCTCTAGATACGCCTATCACTGATAGATTTTCATATGATGGGTCAGATACGGTGACAGAAACAGTTGATGTACTATAACCTGTTCCACCAGAGTTAACAACAAAACTGAGTGTTCCACCAGCACCAACAACTGCAGAAATATTTGCTGCTGTGCCGGTATGAGATGAATCTGTTATGGCAATGGAAACTGGATTTCTATATCCAGATCCATAATTCAAGTTATACCATGGGAAAATAGTACCCATTCCAACATAAGTGTGTGGTAGAGTGCTATATCCCACAAAAGCACTGAAAGTGGTTGCAGAAACAATTCCACTAACACCATATGAACCTGAGAGACCAGATAATGGGAAGTATGAGGTAACTCCTGAAGATGATGGGCAAGTAAACCCTAAACCAATTAATTTAATTAAATCTCCACCATTTAATTCGTGTGGAATAGTTGTTGTAATTTCAACAATACCAGTAATGTTATCATAATAAGCAGTGCTTACATTCTTTCCAGTGCCTGTATAAGCGACTCCAGTTACA